>SXGR01026294.1_pt1 | contig 16062 bp, 15 predicted proteins | sample 3174711 | NCBI WGS metagenome assembly SXGR01 (sample SAMN11356860, study PRJNA531348) | freshwater metagenome | isolation source: freshwater sample F1-60 | place: China: Fuxian Lake, Yuxi | collected 2017-12-25
TTCGAAGTGATTCCAGGCAATGGCGTGCACCTGCTGGATGCAAAGTTGGATCCCATGCAATCCGAGCCCTACCTCAACGGCGCGACCATCGGCGCCCAAGCCTGGCGTCATCGTCGCCACCCAGCGCCCTTCGACCGATGTCATCACCGGCGTGATCAAGGGCAACCTGCCCACGCGCATCGCCTTCCAGGTCGCCAGCAAGGTCGACAGCCGCGTGATCCTCGATGATTCGGGCGCCGACAAGCTGCTGGGCCACGGCGACATGCTGTTCCTGCCTCCGGGCGGCGCCAAGCTGCAGCGCGTGCAAGGCGCGCTGGTCGAAGACTCGGAGATCGAGCAGATCGTCGAGTTCGTCGGCAGCGTGTCCGCGCCGACCTTCAGCCAGGAACTCGTGCAGGTCGCCAGCGGCCAGCGTCCGGCGGGTCTCGTCGACGACGCCGCCGACGAGGATCCGATGTTCGACCAGGCCGTGCGCGTGATCCTCAAGCACAAGCGCGGATCGGCGAGCTTGCTGCAGCGCGCGCTGGGCGTGGGCTACACGCGCGCGTCGCGACTCGTGGACATGATGACGGAACGCGGGATCCTCGGGCCGCACCGCGGCTCGAAGGAGCGCGAGCTCATGTACACGTTGGAGGAATGGGAGAAGATGTACGGCGCCACGCCCGGCATCGAGAGCGAGGCGGCCGCGGGCCACGGAGCGGAGCAGGATGAGAACTGAGAAGTCGTTGGGACCCGTCGACTGGCTGGCGCTGGTCGTGTTCATGGCCGGATCGTTCGGCCTGGTGCTCATGGGCCTGTCGGCCATCTCGGGCGAGGAGCTGGCCGCGCCGCATGGCACGGCTCGCGTCGCCATCGAGTGGATCGCGGCCATCGGCTTGGCGCCGAGCTTGTTGTTCAACGCGGCGGTCGCGTACCTGGGCGCGCGCACCTTCTTGCGCAGCCACGCGCGCGGATTGCTGCGCGACTTCGTCGGATCGGCGGCGGTGGCGCTCGGCGCCAGCGTGGCCTGCGGCGTGTTCGCCGCGGGTGGTGCGCTGGGCGAGGCCACTGGTGGCGCGCTGGCGTCGAGTTCGAACAAGGCGCTGGCCGCCATCGCCGGCGCGTTCGCCATCGTGCTTCCCGCATGGTTCGCCTGGCTGCGCGCGGCCGCCATCAAGCCGACACCGCTGGTCAAGCCCGATGCGACGGGCGTGGGCGGCGCGGAGACGGCGGAACTCGCCGGCGACGACGAGGTCCGTGCCTTGGCGCAAGCGACCATCGCGGCCGCGCCCGCGCCTGCTTCCGCGGCCACGCGCAGCGTGCGTGATCCGTTGGCGCATCCCTATCCGGAAGACGCGCGCTTGCGCGGCGAGATCCCGCCGGGCACCAAACCTCTGATCGTCTCCGCTTCGACGCCCGTCGAAGCCGTGGAGATCCAAGGCCTCGCTGGCGACTTCGACGCTTCCTTCGCGGACGAGCCCGTCATGGACGAGCCCGTCGTGCCGCGCCCGCTCGTGCCGCGCCCGCTCGAGCCGCAGGCTTCCAACACGGCGACTCTCGTCGAGATCGACGTGCAGTCGCTCGAGCCATCCGCGTCCGAGCTCGCCGAGGCCATCCAGACGCTCGAGTCCGGCGCGACCGCCGACCTGCGCGACGAGGTCGAGGTTCCTTCGCCGATCGTTCCGAGTTGGGAGCGCACGGGGCTCTCGAGCGAAGACGAGCCGGTGGACGCCTACGGCACGCCGCTCTCCTTGGTCGAGAAGGTGCGCGCCGAGGTCGCCGGCAAGTCCGCGGAGCCCGAAGTGCAGGTCGAAGGCCAGTCCGACCTCGATGCGCTGGAGGCTGAACTCCTTGCGCTCGAGCAATCGCAGGCCATCGAGGAACAGCGCGCCAGCTCGCTGCTGTCGGCTGTCGAGGACGAGCTCGCGGAAGCCGAAGTCGTCCATGCCTCGGACTCGATCGAGCTGGCCGTCTTCGCGACGGATCCCACCGAGGCGGCCAGCACCGACGCAGTCGGCACCGATGCAGTCGCAGCCGAGGTCGTCAGCACCGAAGTCATCGGCACCGAAGTCATCGGCACCGAGACCGTCGATCTCGAGGTCGTCCACGAAGGCGATGAGCTGGAGGTCGATGAATCCGAGTTCGAGATCGACGAACTCGCGATCTCGGATGAGGGCGCGGTCGAACCCGTCCTCGACGCCCCCGTGCGCGTGGCCGCCGAGATCGGCTTCGACGAGCAGCCCGCCTCCGAAGGTCTGGACGAGGCTGCGGTCGAAGCCGTGCCCGCCGCGGCGTCGACCCTTGCGCCGATCGACGCAGTCGTGGATGAAGCCGTTGGGGAAGCTGCCGACGCACCCAAGCGTTCGTCGCGCAAGAAGAACAAGGCACCGGTGGAGGTCGAGGCCCCGGGCTTGTTCGATGGGGGGCTGTACGAGGTGGAAGCCGTTGGAGAGCTCGCCACCAGCGCCTCCGCGGAGACGCAGGCCGATGCGCAGACCGAGCCCCAGGTCGAGCTGCAGCCGCAGGTCGCCGCCCCGGGCGCGAGCATCAAGCAACTCGCGCTCGACCCGAGCCGCCGCGACCTCTTGGACGAGGTCGGCTGCCTGTTCGTGGAGCGCGGCCGCGTGGCGGTCTCGATGCTCCAGAAGCAGTACGGCATGGACTTCGACGATGCCTGCGTGGTCCTCGACGACCTGCAGGAGCTTGGCTTGATCGGTCCGTACCTCGGGGGCCAGCGCCGTGATATCCTCCTGACCCGCGACCAGTGGAAGGAGCGGCTGGCGAAGGCCTGAGCACGACGCACGGTCGCGACGATCCGCGCGAGGCTCGCAGCCCGAGCCCGCGCGGATCGTCGTTTCGGTCCATGCTCCGACCTCGCAGCAGAGCACGATGGCCAAGACCGACCCCGCGACCGTTTCTGTCGTGCACCTTGGATGCGCCCGCAACCTCGTGGATTCCGAGGTGATCCTCGGTCGCATGGCGGAGGAGGGCCTCGTCATCAGCGGCGATCCCGACCACGCCGCCACGGTGGTGCTGAACACATGCTCGTTCATCGGGCCGGCGCGCGAGGAGTCCGAGAACGCGATCCGCGACCTGCTGGAGCGCAAGCAGAAGGGCCAGTTGGCCCATGTCGTCGTCGCCGGTTGCCTGGTGCAGAAGGTGCAGCGCGAACTGGCCGAGCGCTTCCCGGAAGTCGATCTGTTCGCCGAGATCAGCGACTACAGGGCGCTGGCGAAGAGCGTCGCGACCTTGTCCAAGGGCGGCAGCGTGCCGCGCTACCTCGAAGGCTTGCGCGAACCCGAACGCGAAGGCGCGCGCCTGATCTCCACGCCGAAGAGCTACGCGTACTTGCGCATCAGCCACGGCTGCGACCACCAGTGCAGCTTCTGCGCCATCCCTTCGATCCGCGGCAAGCACCGCTCGAAGAAGCTCGAGGATGTCGTCTCGGAGGCGCGCGAGCTGGTGCAGCACGGCTCGAAGGAGCTGATCCTGGTGGCCGAGGACTCGACCGCCTGGGGCCGCGACATCGGGTTGGAGCTGCCCGACCTCGTGGCGGCGCTCGCCGAGGTGCCGCGCTTGGCGCGCATCCGCGTCATGTACGCGTACCCCAATCGATTCCCGTGGGAACTGACGAAGCTGATGCGCGAGCGCAAGAACGTCGCGCGCTACCTCGACATCCCCGTGCAGCACGCCTCGACCGCGATGCTGCGCGCCATGCGCCGCCACGGCAGCGGAGAGCAGATGCGCGGCATCCTGGATCGCTTGCGCGAGGAGGTGCCCGGCATCGTGTTGCGCACGACCGTGCTCGTCGGGTTCCCGGGCGAGACCGAGGCGGATGTCGACGAGCTCGTGTCGCTCGTCGAGGCCCAAGGCTTCGGGCGGCTTGGCGCGTTCACCTATTCGCCCGAGCAGGGCACGCATGGCCATGACTTGCCGGGGCGCGTGCCGGCCGACGTGGCGCAGCGTCGCTTGGAGCGCGTGCTCGCGGCGCGCGATCGCGTGCTGCGAGCCTCGCAATCGGCGTTGGTCGGCCAACGCATCCAGATCCTCGTCGACGAGTGGCACGCCGAAGCGCAGACCGTCGTCGGCCGTCCGGAGTGGGACGCGCCCGAGTCGGACCTGATCGTGGTCGCCTCGGGCGTCAAGAAGGCCAAGGTGGGCGAGTTCATGGAGGTGGAGGTCGCCAAGGTCGACCCGGAGCACAACCTCCTCGCCATCCCGGCGAAGAAGCGCTGAATGGGCGTCTTCCGCCATTGGCCCAACCGCATCACCGCCATCCGCTTCGGGATGTCGGCCCTCTTGTTCTGGATCCTCGCGGTCGAGGAGCCCGGCGGCGCGTTGGGCTTCGAGTTGGGCGCTGCCTGGCGCGCGGCGGCCTTCTGGCTGTTCCTCGTCACCGCGGCCACGGATGTGCTCGATGGCTGGCTCGCGCGCCGCGGCAACTGCGTGACCGCCTTCGGTCGCATCGCCGATCCGTTCGTCGACAAGGTGCTCGTCATCGGCACGATGGTGCTCCTGCTCGACGCGCCCAGGCTCGACAACCCCTCGGGCGTCGCCATCGTCGCCGGGGGCGACTACTTCGCGGCGTGGATGGTGGTCGTCGTGGCGGCGCGCGAGTTCCTGATCACGGCGATCCGCGGCTACGTCGAGTCGCTGGGCGCGGAGCTGCCGGCGGATTGGATGGGCAAGGTCAAGATGGCGGCGCAGTGCGTGGCCTTGGCGGTCGTGCTCGGCTTGCGCGCGTTCGACTTCGGCCCCGCGGCCGCGGCCTTCTGGCACCAGACGGCCCAGGCCTTCGTGTGGCTGACGCTGCTCGCGACCATCGGCTCGTGCCTCAACTACCTCGTCAAGACACGTCGCTTCTTGTTGGAGCAATCGGCCGGATGAACCTGCTCAAGCTCGCGCTCGTCAGCTTCGGCTTCCTGGGCTTGTCGCCCTTCGCGCCCGGCACCGTGGGCACGCTGGGCGGGGTGCTGGTCGCCTGGTTGTTGCGCGACCAACCCCACTACTTGTGGTGGTCGCTCCTCGCCTGCGCCGCGCTGTACGCCGCCACCGCCCCGCTCGGACGATTCGCCGAGCAACACGCCGGCAAGAAGGATCCCGGCATCTTCGTGGCCGACGAGGTGATCGGCTACTTGCTGACCATCGCCTGGACGAGCGGTCCGAGCCTCGTGGCCTTGGTGGTGGCCTTCTTCGCCTTCCGCCTGTTCGACCTCTGGAAGCCCTGGCCCGCGAGCCGCATGGAGAAGCTGCCGCACGGGCATGGCATCCTCATGGACGATGTGGTGGCCGGCTTGATGGCGTTCCTGTTCGTCATGCTGCCGTTGCGACTCCTGCTGCCCGACGTGGGTTGGAGCGCCTGAAGATGGTCGATGCCAAGCAGAAGGCGAAGCGTTCCTCCACCCAGTCGCGTCCTGCTGCTGGTGGCATGCGACTCGCCACGCGCTTCGCGCTGACGATGACCTTGGCCTTGCTGCCGGTCTTGCTGGTGGCGGGCTTCGTCTTGTACCAGCGCACCGCGGACCTCGCGCAGCAAGTGCAGGACAAGGCCTTCGTCGAAGCCGCCAGCATCCAAGGTCCGCGCCTCGAGCTGGTGCACGAGAGTTATCGGCTCGAACGCATGGGCCTGCCGCCGCAGGAGGACTCCGTGGTGGTGGCGCCCAAGGCCGGGGGAACCACGGTCGAGCACATGAAGGGCCGCTTGCGCGCGTGGGAAGGTTCGCTCGTCAGCGGCTCCGGACGCCAGCAAACGAACCAGCCGGTCCTCGTGTACGAGTGGCGCGACGAGAAGGGGCAGTCCGTGCTGCCGCCGCTCGCCGTGCCGGCGGAGTTGAAGGACCAAGCCACGCAAGGATTGCCCGCGACGATCGGGCTGGCGATCCTCGCCATCCTCGTCGTCGGCGCGCTGGTCGCGTTCACGGTCGGTTCGGCCGTGGCGCGGCCGGTGGAGGTGCTGGTCGAGGACGTGGGCAAGATCGCGCGCGGCAATTTGGACCATCGCACGCGCGTGAAGGCGGGCGGCGAGGTGGCGCGCCTCGCTTTCGCCGTCGATCGCATGACGGCCGAGTTGAAGGAAGCACATGCGGCGCAGGAGGAGCTCGCGGCGCGCGAGCGCGAACTGGCGCTCGCGGCCGAGGTGCGCGAACAGTTGCTGCCTTCCGGCGCGCCCAAGTTGCAGGGCTACTCGCTGGCGGCCACGCACCTCGACTCGCCTTCGCCAGGTGGCGACTTCCACGACTTCCTGGCGCTTGCCGATGGGCGCGTGGGCGTGCTCGTCGGCGATGTCTCGGGCCGCGGCATCCCGGGCGCCATGATCGGCGCCATCGCGCGTTCGTACCTGCGCGTCGAACTCTCGCGTGGCGACGATCCGGTGCAGGCCTTCGCCCGCGCCAACCGCGAGATCGCGCGCGACGTGCGCCGCGGCATGTACATCAGCGCGTTGTACGTGCTGCTCGACTCCGCGGCCGGCGTCGCCACCGTCGTGTGCGCGGGCCACAAGCTGCCGCTGGTGCGCCTGCAGGCCGGCGACGGCCAGGTGCGCACGGTGCAGCCCGAGGGCATCGCGCTGGGCCTCGACAAGGGCCCGGTGTTCGAGCGTTCGCTGCAGGCGGTCGATGTGCCCTTCAACAAGGGCGACCGCCTGGTGCTCGCCAACACCGGGCCGGTGGCCGTCGTCGATGGCGCGGGAGCCGAGTTCGGCGAGAAGGCGTACTATCGCGCCTTGCTGGCGGGAGCGAAGCTCAAGACCGACGCCATGCTGTCGCACCTCGTCAAGTCGCTGGAGGCGCACGCCGCCGGCGCTCCCTTCCCGCAGGATGTATCGATCGTCGTGCTGTCGCGCGACGCCGCCTAGGAGCGTTTCGACCATGCGCATCCGCGAATCGCAGAAGCTGATCGAGGACATCTACTACGCACGCGATTCGGCGCGCGGCTTGCATGGGACCCACATGTGGTTCTGCGAGGAGGTCGGCGAGCTGACGCGCGCCTTGCGCCGCGACAAGCGCGAGGAGCTCGAAGGCGAGTTCGCCGACGTGTACGCGTGGTTGTCGACGTTGGCGTCGATGTCGGGGGTCGACCTCGAGGACGCGGTCGCGAAGAAGTACGGCGAGGGTTGCCCGCGCTGTCGGCGGACTCCCTGCGGGTGCCCCTGAGGCCTCGCGCGCACGCGATCCGACCATGGCGGCACGCCGCGGAACCAAGGCCGAGACGGCCGCCTTCGAGTTCGCGCGCGAGGACCCCGCCGTCGCGCCCGCGGCGCAGGCCGTCCTCTACGCAGAGGTCGCGCTGAACAAGCCGTTGCCGCAGGAGTACACCTACGCGGTGCGCGCCGAGCACGCCGCGCGCGTGCTGCCCGGCGCGCGCGTCGTCGTGCCGTTCGGCTCGCGACGCGAGCTGGGCGTGGTCGTGGCGTTGCGCGCGGGGACCGATCTCGATCCGCGCCGCCTGCGCGCGGTGCTCGAGGCGCCCGACGCTGATCCGTTGCTCGACGAGGCGGCGCTCAAGCTCGCGCGCTGGATGTCGGGCTATTACGCCTGCTCGCTGGGCGAGGCGCTGGCGGCCTTCCTGCCCGCGGCGCTCAAGCGCGAAGGCGAGGCGCGCAAGACCAAGTTGGTGCGCGCGACTTGCGACCGCGCGCAACTCGCGGCCATCGAGACGAGCCATCCGCGCCACCACCGGTTGTTGCGGCTCCTGCTCGAGGTTGGGGATGCGCTGGAGGTGCGCGAGGCTTGCCGACGCGCCAATGTGTCGCCCGCCTTCGCCAAGACGCTGGTCGACAAGGGACTGTGCGCGTTCGAGCATGTCGCCGTCGAGACCGATCTGCTGCAGACGGCGACCTCCGAACGCCGTCGCCCCGAGCAGCTGTCGGAGGACCAACGACGCGCGGTGGAGGCCGTCGAGCAGGTCCTGCGGGAGCGTCGCTTCCAACCGTTCCTGCTGCGGGGCGTGTCGGGCCGCGGCAAGACCGAGGTCTACCTGCGAGCCATCGAAGCGGCGCTGGCGCTGGGCCGCGGCGCCATCGCCATCGTGCCGGAGATCGCCCTCACTCCGCAGACGGTCGGTTGGTTCCGCTCGCGCTTCGGCGAGGTGGCGGTGCTCCACAGCGGCATGACCGAGGCGCAGCGGCGCGACATGTGGTTGCGCGTCAAGCAAGGCCGCGCGCGCGTCGTCGTCGGCGCGCGTTCGGCGGTGTTCGCGCCGGTGGCGGACCTAGGCGTGATCGTGGTCGACGAGGAGCACGAGCCTTCGTACAAGCAGGGCGAGACGCCGCGCTACCACGCGCGCGACGTGGCCGTGGTGCGCGCGCGCGATGCTGGCGCCGCCTGCATCCTCGGCAGCGCGACGCCGGCGCTGGAGACCTGGCACAACGCGCGCGAGGGCCGCTATGCGCTGCTCAAGTTGTCGACGCGGCCAGGCGGAGCCCAGTTGCCGCCGGTCGAGGTGGTGGACCTGCGCGCGGAACCGCGCGTCGACGGGCGACCAGCGCTGTTCTCGGCGAAGCTCGGCTTCCTGCTGAGGCAGACGCTCGCCAAGGCCGAGCAGTCCATCCTGTTCATCAATCGGCGCGGCTGGTCGCCGACACTTTGGTGCCAGGCTTGCGGCGAGACGCTGCGCTGCCGCCAGTGCGACAGCGCCTTGGTGCTGCATCGCCGCATCGGACGCGTGGTGTGCCACAGCTGCTGCGAGGAGATGGCGCCGCCTTCCGCCTGCCCGGCCTGCACGGCGCCGAAGCTGCGCATCTTCGGCGCGGGTGCCGAACGCGTGGAAGGCGAACTGCAGCTTCTCCTGCCCGAGGCGCGCGTGGCGCGCATGGACTCGGACACGATGGTGCGTCGCGAGGACTACGAGCGCGTGCTCGATCGCTTCGGTCGGCGCGAGATCGACGTGCTCGTGGGGACCCAGATGATCGCCAAGGGCCTGGACTTCCCGTTGGTGACCTTGGTGGGGGTGCTCGACGCGGATGCGGCATTGCACATGCCGGACTTCCGCGCGGCCGAGCGCACCTTCCAGCTGCTCGCGCAAGTCGCCGGCCGCGCGGGTCGCGGCGATCGTCCCGGGCGCATCCTGGTGCAGACCTCGATGCCCGAAGCGCCCGTCATTCGCGCCGCCGCGCGCCACGACTACGAAGGCTACGCCACCGCGGAATCCCTGCTCCGCGCGGAGCTGGGCTATCCGCCGCACGGCAAGCTCGTGCGCGTCGTGCTCGAGGACGAGGACGCGCAGGTCGCGCGCCAAGGCGCGACGGAGTGCTGCGCGGCGCTCGTGCGCGCCGCCGCGGGCGAACGCGGCCTCGTGGTGCTCGGGCCCAACGAAGCACCGATCGCGCTGGTGCGCGGCCGCCACCGCCAGCACCTCCTCGTCAAGGCGCGCGGCGCGGGCGAAGGGCTCCCCCGCATCCGCCTCGCGCTGCGCCAGTGGATCGCCGACCACGCGCGTCCTCGCGCGGTGGTCGACGTCGATCCGGTCTCGATGCTGTGACGCGGCGTGGCCGCGCCGCGCCTTCAGCGCGCCGCCACGGCCACCTTGCTGGCGACCATGTCGCGGAAGCGGTGGAACAAGTGCGCCGAGTCCAACGGCCCGGGCGCGGACTCGGGGTGGTATTGGACCGAGAACACCGGCGCCTTCTTGTGGCGCATGCCTTCGACCGTCATGTCGTTGAGATTGACGTGCGTCGTCTCGATGTCCGCGGGCATGCTGGAGGGATCGACCGCGTAGCTGTGGTTCTGCGAGGTGATCTCGACCTTGCCGGTCAGCATGTCGCGCACCGGGTGGTTCGCGCCGTGGTGGCCGAAGGGCATCTTGTGCGTCTTCGCGCCGAAGACGATCGACAGGATCTGGTGCCCGAGGCAGATGCCGAACATCGGCTTCCGGCCGACGAGCTTGTCGATCGCGGCGATCGCCGGCTTGACCGCGGCCGGGTCCCCCGGGCCGTTCGAGAGGAAGATCGCCTCGGGGTCCATGCCGAGGACTTCGTCGGCGCTGGTGCCCGCCGGCACGACCGTCACGTCGAAACCGCAGTGCACCAAGCTCTTCAAGATGTTGCGCTTGGCGCCGAAGTCGTAGGCGACCACGCGGATCTGCTTCTTGTGCGCGGCCGACTCGATCCAGTTGGGGTACGAGCGCTCGTAGGCCTCGCTCCAGGAGTAGGGCTCCTTGCAGGTCACGCCCACGGTGAGGTCGCGTCCGTCGGTCGCCGGCATGGCCTTGGCCTTGGCGACCAGCGCCGCGTGGTCGGACTCCTTGGTCGACACGACGACGCGCAGCGAGCCTTCCTCGCGCACGATGCGCGTCAAGCGGCGCGTGTCCACGCCCTCGATGGCGACGATGCCCTGCTTGGCCAGCCACTCGGGCAGGGAACTGGTCGCGCGCCGGTTGCTCGGGATGGTCGACATCTCGCGCAGGATGAAGGCCTCGGCCCAACCGCGCGCGCTTTCGGCGTCCTCCTCGGCCACGCCGTAGTTGCCCATCAGCGGGTAGGTCATGATCACCGCCTGTCCGGCGTAGGACGGATCCGTCAGGATCTCGTGGTAGCCGGTCATGGCGGTGTTGAAGACGAGGTCGCCACCGGCTTCGCCCGCCGCGCCGCAGGCGCGACCTTCCATCACGACGCCGTTCTCCAGCGCCAACCAAGCCTTGCGCTCGCTCATCTCGCCTCCTCGCGGACCGCGTGTCCATGCACGGTGCGCGCGATGCGCGCTGCCGCGCACCCTGCACCGTAGCCGTTGTCGATGTTCACCACCACGACGCCGCCCGCGCACGAGTTGAGCATGCCGAGCAGCGCCGCCAAGCCTTCGAACGAAGCTCCGTAGCCGACCGAGGTCGGCACGGCGATCACCGGACAGGCGACCAATCCGCCCACCACCGAGGGCAGGGCGCCTTCCATGCCGGCCACCACGACCAGCACTTCGGCGCGGCGCAGCCGTTCGAGGCGCGCCATCAGGCGGTGCAGTCCAGCCACGCCCACATCGGCCACCAACTCGACCGCCGCGCCACCGTGGCGCGCGGCGAGCAGGCACTCTTCGGCGACCGGCAGGTCGGAGGTGCCGGCGCACGCGACGACCACATCGCCGCGGCCTTGCGGCGCGTCGGGCGAACTCCACGACACGCAGCGCGCGCGTTCGTGGTGCGTCGCCCCGGGGATGGCGGCGAGCACCTCGGCCGCGGTGGCGGGATCGACGCGCGTCACGAGCAACCGCGGACTGCGCGCCACGATCGACCGCGCGATCTCGACGACTTGCCGAGCAGTCTTGCCGGCCGCGTAGATCACCTCGGACTCCCCGCAGCGCGCTTCGCGCTGGTGGTCGACATGCGCGTGGCCCAAGGCCTCGAAGGCGGGATTGGCGACCGAAAGCTCCGCCATGCGCCGCGCGCCCTCGTCGATCCCGAGGCGGCGGTCGCGCACCGCCTCGAGCAGCTCCTTCATGCCGTCCAAGTCGGGCGCGGATTCTAGCGTGCGTCGCCCTCGGACACGAATCCCGCCCGTCGCGCGGCGCGCGCCCTCAGCTCGCCTGCGCGTCCAGCCCGAGTCCCGCCACGCGCCCGGCGAGGAACAGCGGTGCTCCGTGACCAGCGATCATGGCCGCGTTGTCGGTGCAATAGCTCGGCGAGGGGAACAAGGCGCGCACGCCGCGGCGCGCCGCCTCGCGCGCCATCTGCTCGCGCAGTCGCCGGTTGCAGGCGACGCCGCCCGCGACCAGCACGGTGTCGAGCGCCTCGCGCCGCGCGGCCTCGAGCGTCTGCTCGACCAGCACGTCGCACACCGCTTGCTCGAAGCTCGCCGCAAGACCGGCGCGATCCGGGATCTCCTCCGGCAGCGGCAGCGGTCCGCCTTGGCTCTTGCCGCGCACCTTGTACAAGACGGCGGTCTTGATGCCGCTGAACGAGAAGCCGAGCGATCCGTCCTTGTTCCGGTGGCGCGGGAAGTCGTGCGCGCGTGGATCGCCTTGGGCAGCCAGCTTCGACACGGACGGACCGCCCGGGTACGACAAGCCCAAGATGTGCGCCACCTTGTCGAAGGCTTCACCCGCGGCGTCGTCCTTGGTGCGCGCCAGCTCGACGAAAGCGAGCGGGGAGTCGCAACGATAGATCGACGAATGCCCGCCGGACACGACCAGCGCGATACATGGCCAGCTCGGGGCCTCGTGCTCCATCGTCGCGGCCCAGATGTGCGCCTCGATGTGGTGCACGGGCACGAGCGGCTTCTCATGGACCCAGGCCCAGCTCTTGGCGGCGGACAAGCCCACGAGCAACGAGCCGATCAAGCCCGGCCGCGTCGTCACGGCCACGGCGTCGATGTCCTCTGGCGCCACGCGCGCCTCGTGGAGCGCCGCGTCCATCACCGGCAGGATCTTCTGCAGGTGCGAGCGGCCAGCCAGCTCCGGGATCACGCCGCCATGGCGCGCGTGCATCTCCGCTTGGCTGTGGACCACCGAAGAGAGGATGTGCCGACCACCGCGCACGACGGCCGCGGCGGTTTCGTCGCACGAGCTCTCGATGCCGAGGATCAACGGCGCGCGCGTGGCGTCGGGCGTTCCTCGCTTCGTGTGGACCAGCATGCACGCAGAGGATCGTCCGCCGCGGCGCGGGGGGCAAGTGCGCGCGAGCGTTCCCAGCGTTCCCTGCGTCCGCGCGCCCGCGGGAGTCGCGCTGCGCCCTGCGTCGTGGGTGTCCTGCGTCGCGGGTGTCCTCCACGGGAGCCAATGTCCGCCCAATGGAGACTGGCCACCGTCGCGGGCATCGGCTACAAGGCGATTTCGGCCAAGGAGTTGCGGTTGTCATTCGGCGCCGTCTTTGGCTGGCACGGCTTCTGCACCACCCGTAGGCGATCCGACTCCGCGCACGCACAGTGCGCCCGACCCCGAAGGCCTCCCATGCACAAGTTCGTCCTCTGCATCGTCGTGCTCGGTTGCGTCGCCATCGCCTACGGACAGGAGAGCGGCCCGGGTGCGCGCCTCGGCGCCAAGACGGAGCCTGCCGCGCCACGGCAAGCCGACAAGCCCGCCACCACTGCCAGCACCGCCACGCTGGATCGCGCGCGCCGCATCTTCCAGGCGGCCGACAGGAACAACGACTCGCGCATCGAACTGGCCGAGTTGGAGGCGGGTCGCTTGCGCGTGCCGGCCGACGAGTTCCGCCAGCGCGACCTCGACGCCAACGGTGCTTGGAATCGCGACGAGTTCACGCTGTGGTACCGCGGGTTGCTGATCAAGAGCGGCCAGAAGCCGGGCGGCGACCTCGAAGCCGAGGCCACGCGCCTGCTGGCGCAGCAGCGCGCCAAGGTCGCGCCGGTCGCGGCGGCCGAGCCGCAGGACCCAGCCGTCGTCGAGCTCGAGGCGCGCTTGCAGCGCGCCTTGGACCACTTGGAAAAGCAGGCCTTGGCGCGCCAAGCGACGCGCGACGACTTCGGGGCCGTACGGCAAGCTTGGGAGGCGCGCCTCGCGGCGGCCCAGCCGGCCGGCGACGAAGTTGCGCAAGCCACGCTGCGCCAGAAGGTCGGTCGCGCGCTCGAGGATCTCGAGCGGCGCGCTCGCGATGGGCAGGCGACGCGCGAAGAGTACGCGCAGCTGCGTCAAGCACTTTTGACGCGTGCCCGCGCCGCCGGGGCGCCCGCCGCGCCGGTGGCCGAGGGCGAGACGAGCCTCGAGGCGCGCTTCGCGCAGGCGCTCGACGAGCTCGAGCTGAAGGCGCTGGCTCGCCAAGCGACGCGCGAGCAGTTCGGCGCGGTGCGGGAGATGCTGGCGGCCCGCGCGCGTCGCACGGCCAAGGCCGAGGGCCTAGAAGACGGCGCCGCGACGCAGCTGCAGCAGGACTACGAGCGCGCCTTGGCGCGCCTCGAGGAGCGGGCACTCGCCGGCCAAGTGACGCGCGCCGAGTTCACCGAGTTGCGCGCCACGCTGGTGACTCGCGCCCGTCGCGCAGCCAATGCCCCGGCTGTCGGCTCGGTCCCCAGCGCCGCGCAGCCGATCGCAGGCCAAGGACGCGTCGCCGGCGAGGCGCCTGCGCCGGTGCCCGCACCCGCCGGGTCGAGCCCCCGCGCGCCTGACATCGCTCCGACCGACATCGCTCCGACCGACGCTGCTCCGGCCGCCAGAGGTGCAGGGCAAGGCAGGCGTGCCAAGTCGGCGGAGAAGGTCGAGCCGGCGCCGGCTCCCGAAGCCACCCCGGATGGCGCGACAGGAGGCGGTGCGCCGCGTCCGGCGCCAGCTGGCCGACCCACGCCCCAGCCGAAGCCGGCCGGCGCACGAGGCGGTTGAGAATCGCGACTCCAGCGACCGGCGCCTGCGACAACTCGCGCGCCGCGTCCAACCGCGAGGCACGATCCACGGCGCCAATAATTGCCGCGGCCCTCGGCGCTTTGAAGCGTCGAGGGCCGCGTTCGTTCCCGAGAGTCTCGCCCGTTTCAGGCGGCAGCTTCGAGAGTTCCTTCAGCCGGGTCCCACAGGTACCCGTGCTCCAGTTGACCGTCGCTGCCGGGGATCAAGACCCGCAGCGGGTGGTCCAGATCGAGGCTGCAGCCGAGCTGCTCGAGCTCCTGACGCGCTAGGCGCGCCTCGCGGCGATTGCTCGCCAGCTCGGATTCGAGTTCGCCGAGGTTCGCGCGCTTGCCGCGACGCTCGGCGGTGTTCTTGAGCTGGTCGATGGTTGCTTCCAGCGTCTCGATGGCCGCGTTGCGTTCGCGCAGCTCGCGCGTGATCGAACGCAACAGCGGGACGAGGCGATGGGCCCGAGCTTGGTCGTACTTGTGACGAGTCATCATGGGACTGCCTCCTTTGGCGTAGGGAGCCGGATCGGGTGGCCCCTCCGAAGCTGTTTTCGGATCGGGAGAGCCTACATCCATCAAAACCTTCGCTCGGACTCGGGACCGCGGATGGGGGAAAGTCGCTCGGGCCTGCACGCCAAGGACTTGCGAGTGCTCCCTGCAACGGCGGAAAGGGCCGAGCAACGACGAGGAAGCCGGTGCAGGGTGCCTACGGCGCCCTCAACTGACCTGAATGACCTCAACCGGACATTGCACACGCGCCTCTTCCAACTGCTCGGCCACCTTGGGGTCGCCAGCCTGGCGCAAGGCATCGCCCTTGATGATGCAGGTCTCGCCCAAGGGCACATGGAAGACCTCGGGGCAGAGGTCCTCGCATAGGTTGCAGGAAATGCAACCTTCTTCGATCCAGATGCGGCGTGCGCTCATGCGGAGGTGGTGTCGGCGAGACAGGACCAAATCCTACGCCAACGGCAGGTTTTTTGGAGCAGTTCCGACTCGGACGGGCGTCGCCGGGCGGATGGTTGCTAACCTGCGCGCTCGATGGGGCCTTTCACGGCCCCGCGCCGGACGCCGAGCCATGCTACAGCCCTACGTTGAGATCACGCGCCGCGAGGAATTCAGCGCTGCCCACCGCCTCCACAACCCGGGGCTGTCCGAGGCCGAGAACCGGACCCTGTTCGGTATTTGCAACAACCTTCATGGGCACGGACACAACTACGCCTTCGAGGTGACCCTGGGCGGTCCGGTGCCGACCATGTCGGGCATGGTGATGGATCTCAACATCTTGATGGGGATCCTCAAGGCCGAGGTCGTCCAGCAACTCGACCACAAGCACCTCAACGAGGATGTGCCGTGGCTCGCCGGGCGCGTCACGACGGCGGAGAACCTGTCCGTGGCGATCTGGGAGCGCGTGGCGCCGCATCTGGCGCGCCACGCCGGCGCGAAGCTCGTCAAGGTGCGCGTCTTCGAGAGCCGCGACAACTTCGTCGAGTACCGGGGGCAGACGGCATGAGCCACGATGCGGGCGACGGTCGCATGGAGGAACTCGTGCGCGGCATGCTGGCCGAGCTGGGCGAGGACCCCGCGCGCCAAGGCTTGCTGCGCACGCCCGAGCGCGTGGCCAAGTCCCTGGCCGAGTTGACCTCGGGCTCGACGCAGACCATCGCCGAGGTCGTGGGCGCGGGCGTCTTCGACGAGGACTGCTCCGAGATGGTCGTCGTCAAGGACATCGAGTTCTACAGCCTGTGCGAGCACCACATGCTGCCCTTCTTCGGGCGCGTGCATGTGGCCTACATCCCCGATGGCCGGATCATCGGCCTGTCGAA
>SXGR01130121.1_pt1 | contig 16056 bp, 18 predicted proteins | sample 3174711 | NCBI WGS metagenome assembly SXGR01 (sample SAMN11356860, study PRJNA531348) | freshwater metagenome | isolation source: freshwater sample F1-60 | place: China: Fuxian Lake, Yuxi | collected 2017-12-25
AAAAATTGAATATTATATTAAAAATTGAATATTATATTAAAAATTGAATATTATATTGTATAATTATCTCGTCCTTACATTTGTAGGATTATGGAGATTCAGGAGTGTGAGCGCAAATTGGCATATGATATTCATAAATATATATTATTGATGTCAAAGCAAGGAGAGCGCTATTGTCTTAAATATCTAATAAATTGTCGAAATAATCTTACTAAACTTTTTGATAACTGTTCTAATGCAGTTAAAATTTATTTGGCTAAAGCTATATTAGATTTATGTGAAAAAATAAAATTAGTGGCCGAACCAAAGATGAATGAGATTGACGTTGAAATATATTTAATTAGACTTAATACTTATCTTGAACGCGCTTGTCATAAATATATTTCAGTGCGCGCAATCACTCCAGTTAATTCGAATAATGTTTTTAAACCAATTAAAGAAGAATCCGAAGAACGTAAAATTAATTCAATATAGGCAGATGCCCCCGCATTTTATTATTCCTCGTCTGAAAAGTCGTTATATCTGCCAGAAGGTATCTTTTGGTCAGAAAATTCATTATCATTTTTTGTAATAAAATAGCGTCCATAAGCTGGAATAGCATCACCTTCATAAATTTCATGATCAGAATCTTCGGCTGGTTCTTGTGGAGAAGGTTCGACAACCGAGTCTGGCATAATATTCTCACCGCATTTAAACTTTCTTAAGATTTCTAATAATTCTTCAGAATGAGATCTAATTGACATTGCCAACTCTTTTTTAAGAGTATTTTCTTTTTCCTCGTCTTCTTTAGCATAAATTTCCTTTACCTCTTTTTCCTTATCTTTAAATTCAGTATCCTCAGTCTTAAATGCTTTATAGACTGCACTCCAAATACGAGCAGCTTCATTGGGATTCCATCCCTTAGACTGCATATATAAAAATCTTGCATAATCGGCTTGTAGTTTAAAATGTTCATCTCTACTATGCTCTCGTCTAATCTCCCCACGTGAAAGCTTTTGTTTATAAGCAAACTCTTTTTTAAGATATTTCTTAAAAGCCTTATCAGAATATAGCCCATCTACTGCGATTTTCTGCAAAACAATAGGATGCTTATGAGAAAATCCTTGATACTTTGTTGCCAAATAAGTAAATCTATCCATTGGATCTGCGCGTGTAAATTCGTCATCTGTATCCATTAATTTCTTAATACATCCTCGAATGTCCTTAATTTGCGATAAAATACCCTTAGCATAAGACTCAAACATCCCCTCCATTTCAGCTTTAACTATAGTATCTCTACGTAATTTTTCAAGTCTATTTCTTTCACGGATATCATCAATAGCCTCATCCGTACGAGAGAATTTAAACTTCTTAACTTCACCCTCTGCTCCATTAGTATTATAATCTAAGTTAAAGTTGTGAATATGAGAGGTCTGAATCGATGGATCAAATAAAACGGTATCTACCTTCTGACCAGCAACTTCGACCTCATATTTCTTAGGTGCTCCACTTAAAATTTCCTCCAAAGTTTTACCATGAAATTTAGTCGGTTCCTTCTTCTTCATTGTTTTAATATTTTATTAAAGTTTTTATTAAAATTCTATTAAATTAAATTATATTAAAAATTCTGAAATATATAATTATATTAAAATATACTAATATACTAATATTTATTTATATTGATAATTATAAGTTATAAGTCTAAATATTTTATAACATCTTTTGCTGATTTTATTGTTACTGTATCCTTAATATTTATATATTGTTTATTAATCATATCCTTTACTTTATCATTTTTTTCTTTAAGCGGTGCAAGTTTTTCATCGGTATAAACATTCCTTACAATTTCATCAGTTGGGGCTTCAGAAAAATTAGGATTATAAGGGTCATATTCTTTACCACCTTTATAACTATCATTTTCAAAGTATTCGTCATTATCATTTTCAAAGTATTCTGCGTCATCTATCGGTTTATCGAAGAAATCATCATCATTTCCACCATATTTATTAAATTCTTCAAAATATTCGTCACCACCTATTTTTTCAGAATTTTCACCATCAAAATATTCATTATCGCTATCGTCCTTGCCACCAGATAATGAATTTATTGTCATATTATCTTCAAAGAATTCATCTCCACTCTCTCCTCCACCATCGTTTTTTTCTTCAAAGAATTCGCTATCAGGATCGCCTCCGCCACCGATTTTTTCTTCAAAGAATTCTTTATAATCTACATCACCAGGTTCTCCCATTAATTCTTCTAAGGATATATTTAATTCTGTATTTTCTATATATTCATCATTTCCTCCTCCATATATATTATTAAAATAAATTTCAAGTTCTGTTGCCATTTCTCATATACTTATATACTTATACATTAATATTATTTTTTATATTTATTTTAATATTTTCATCGTTAAAATCTTATGCTAATATTTTAATATTTTAATAATTTTATAATTTTTAAAAAATAATAATTTTAATAAGGACCTCGCCAAATTAAATAAAATTATTATCATTTTTGATAATATTAAATATTTCGAGAATAGTTTTATCTGGCAATTTATCTAAAAATATATCAGTTCCTTTATTATCTTTATGATAAGATTTAATATATTTTTTATAATCCTTGAGTTTCATAACAATTTTCATAATTTCAAGCTTGATTTCATAAGTAAATTTACTACTATACTTACAAATATAAATTTTACAAGCATTAATACTTGTATTAATATCACTCATTTTGATGAAGACTTAATATATTAATATATTCTTACAACTTTAAAGTATTATAAAATTTCCAAAGCGTTGATACTTGATTATATGAAGATTGTGTATAAGAATTCGACAATTCTACAGTTCCTATCATATAAGTAAAGTATGAAGTCATTGCATATTCTATAAAATCTTTTGCCTCCATATCTATTTTAACAATAAGTTTATCGTCCTCATTACTCAAATTTTTCTTAAGTTTGAGTATAGCATATTCTGGGACATGTCTTGGGATAAAGTATGGGGTTGATACAAATATTGATTCACTTGTCTTAGAATTATTATATGTCGGGAACTTTTTAAAATCAAAGATACTCCGAATTTCTGAAACATCTACTAAAGATTCTAAATATTTATTAGTCCTCTTCTTAAATGGATAAAAATTATCATGAATATTTGCCAATATTTTAGGATCATTAACTTTAATTCCATCTATAATTTTTTCATAATAATTCTTGATTACCGTTAAGTATTTAATGTCATCATCAGATAACTCAAATACTTGGTTAATTACTATAATTTTATTAGGATTAATATCCTTCTTAGGATTATAAATTGAACCCATACAATTTATATTTTTATTATCTCCCGTAGAATATGTTGTATTATAATTAACAGATTGAACCATTATAGGAACGATGGAATTAATAGGTATCGATGTAATATAAATTTCATCAGTAATAAATGGACAATTTATTGACGCATGTTCGGATTCTAATATCAAATTTCCATTAGTTATTGAATTAAGCTTACTTGGTATTATCATACCTTTTTCATAAATTAATGCATCAACCAATACTACTGTGCTTATTTTAGCCCTACCTTCAAGATCGGATTCCATCATCATAATTGGACTTACTCGCATAACTTCTACTATATCAAGGACATAGCAACGAGCAACGCACTTATTTTTATATTGTTTTAAAAATATATATTTAGCCAATTCTTTAGTATCACCAAACATATAACATTCTTGAGGTGTAAGTGTAAATGAACATTCAATAATCTTTTTAGCATACATCTCCAAGTAGTATAGAATATATAAAATCAATCTTTATTATATATAATTCTTAATATTTATTTCTCACTATTTCAACTATTTTTTGAGAAATTTTATCAAATTTTTATAGAAATCACCGAAATTCGTAAAACAATATAAAAATTGAATTTAAATAATTTATTATAAATAGTCATGGATAAAGATATTAATGGACTATTCTATAAGTTCATTCCTGAATCTTATACTAAGTGGGATTTTACTTATAAAATTGGTATTAATATCGATACTAAGCCATTCATAATTGATTATGATATTAATGAACGTGATTTAGAGCCAACTGGATTATATCTTACTAATGTATGGTATTTATATAAATATTATGATTATGGTCCAATTTTATGCGAAGTTAAATTATGCGAAGATTCTATAGTAGTGGATTTTTATAAGTCTGAATGCCGAGCTAATAAATTTAATATAATTAGAATGTTCGACTTGAGATCAGATTCAAGTGATGATCTTTTCCAAATATTAAAAAAATGTAAAGAATTTAATTGGATTTGTTATTTTAATAATATAAACTTAATAAATAAATTTATTAATAAACTTGATTATAGATGTATAATTTATATATTAGAATCCAAGGATATTAATATTAAATTGATAAAATATTTATACCCAAGTAAGGTTTCAATACTTCATGAACAGGCAATTTCTACTATAGTCAATATAGAATATAAAAAATCTAAAAAATTAATTAAATATATACTTTCTATAAACTATGATTATATTAAAGAATTTAAAGAATTGGCAATTTGGTTTAAAAAATATGATGTCTATAAATACTTAAAACATTCTAAATCTTTAAAATTATTAAATCCAGTAAAATCCTAAAAATTCTTCAAAGTTTAATATTTTTTCGAAATATTAGGCATCATTATATTCTTCAGTTTTAAGATGAACAAATGTTAATGGAATCCAAAATCTTTTATTACCATTATAAATAGTAGTAGTGCCAGAAGCAACTACACCAGAAGTATCAACTTGAATACTAAAAGTATTATCATCTATATAAGTAGCGGAGTGTCCGAAATCAGAATTAACTTCATTAATTTTAGCAATATCTGCTGTGGGTGAAGTTGTAGTATAATTTAATGCAAATATTAAATTATTCGATTGAATCCCATGTGCAGTTGCCGTAAATTCAGTAGGATTTAAATCGGCAGCAGTCGCTGTAAATTGATCTGTTCCAAAACTGAATTTTTGAAGAGGACTTGCAAATGAAACATTAAGATAAGAAATTTCTTTAATTGGAGTATTAAATCTAAACTCCTCCTTTAATGGAGTTAATTCTATAAAGTTTGGATCAGAAGTATCCGTCTCACAAAGGAAATGATACCTTCTACCTTCTCTTGCGATTGTCGATGATGGTAAGTTATCAAAATAAACACTAATTCTATTATAAATATTGACTGCATTTGCAACGCTCGGGATTCTAAATTTACCGAGTTTAATAGCGATAATATTGGACAATTCTTTTTCAGTGCTAAAAATGCCAACTCGACTTGTATAATCCACACTTGAATAACCCCATCTATATGTATGAGTTTCTAAACCTAATGCTCTATCTCTATATCTCGAATCGAGTTCTACTGTGCTTTCATCAATGGTATATCCTTGTCTCATCATATAACTATAATTATATGGGGTCATATTCATAACCGATCCTTCATGACTTCCAGACGATGTTGATACGAATGCTTCGAGATATGGTTTAGAAGTTGGAAGTCCAGCTTTACTATCAAAATAAGATCTTCGAGCATTTTCGGAAGTTTCTAATATTCTCGTATTAAGTTCATCTTCAATGGTACCGAATTCTCTATCTACTACTTGGGATGGAGACTCAGTAAGAATTGAGACAAAAGTTTTAACGATATCTGCATTTACCTTTGAAAGTTTATCGTAATTAAAATATTTTCTCATACCTAATGAGGCCACAAATTGAGTAAGTCTTTTAAGAGTAATTGGATCAAGTGATTTTACTTTAAGTTCAGTGGCTACTCCGAGTGATAATCTATGAATATTATCATTAGTTTTAACGTGAGATTCTAATTGATCCCATCTTTCTTGATCGCCAACTGGTCTCTGTTCTCTAAAAGTAGTTGGATATTGGGCCATTTTTTAATTTAGTATTTAAATTTATCCTTGATTGTTTAACTATATTTATATATTATAATATTTATTTAATATATAAATATTATTATTTTATATGAGATTATTTTTATCGATTTTTATAGGTTATGAACAATTCATTAAATTTGAAAAATCACAACATAATCCTTCATCAATTTCCATATTAGAGTCTAAGGCATGATTTAAATCTGAGTTATGACTTAAGTCTGAGTTATGATTTAAACTACGACTTAAATCTGAGTTATGACTTAAGTCTGAGTTATGATTTAAACTACGATTTAAGTCGTGACTTAAGTCTGATATAGGAGTTGGTTCTATTGTATTTTTTTGATACATATAATCTATTTCCAAGTATCCAAGGGATGTAGTATTATTAATAGTTGATATTAATACTCTTTTATATTTATTAGTATGAATTGGAAGAAAACTTATTGATGTTGGACCATTAGTTTTGGCAGGTATCACGAATCCGTAATAAGGACGAGCAGCATAATTATCTATATAATAATAAGTATTATTATTTACAATTGTAAGAGTGCCTATTGTAATATTATCTCTGTAGGTCTTCGGATCTCCAAGATATTGAACTTCTTTAATAATAGAAATTTCTGGAATTTTATCAGGATTTAAAGTATTTACAAATAAAGTAATTCCAATTATTATTAATTTTCTATTAGCTGGAAATTCGATTACGGCATTACCATCTGGGTAAAAGTTTTGTCTGATTTTTTTATAAATCATTCATCCTGCTATAAAATATCTTATATATAAATTATTATTTTATATATGAATAATTATGTATTAAAATATTTAATTATTTTAAAAAATTATATTCAATAATATATAAGGGATTTTTTCACTGAATAATTTGAGATGATTTTGATTTAGATGAGGTCCTATAATCATCTATAACGTCAGTTTTTTCACTATCGGATGAAGAAGCTGATTCAGTATTAAGTTTTGAAGATGAGTTTGTAAGTAAAGGTTCTGAGTTATTTTCTATAAGAGTATCCAAATTTATAGTACACTCACTCATAGTATTATCTGGTAAGATAATATGTGTCCCACCAAGCATACTTGGAAGACTCCGTTTATCAGTATTTCTATAATGATATTTAGCCCATAACATTACGAAAGTATTAATCTTATTTTCTTGCGTTGGCATAGTATTATACGCATCCATACATGCATGATAGGCATTGGGTTCTGGGGTCGCGGATATAAGATTTTTATTAATTCTTGTCGCCAAGTCCTTAAATGCGTCTGAAATAATGATTGCCTCCTCTGAAAGTTTCTGATAATTGAATGTATCGGTCTTAGTAAGTCCAAGTGTTAGCCCAATTATCGCAGTAATAATAGTATTAATGTCGCGAACTGTCTGACTATCTGGATACATTTGAGTTAAAATACTTGTAGTAGCAGAGGCCGCCGACATCAATATAATATAAAACATATGAATATTTGCGAAAACATTAGACGTCGTACGCCATATAGTTTCATTTATACTACATTTATTATAATGACACACTAATAAATATTGCTCCGCATTAGTAAAAGTTGATATGGAACCAAGTATTTTAGTAGGTTGTATGGATTGTTTCTTCATTTTATTAATTTGAATATTCATTATATATTAAAATATATATAAATTTTGTTGAAATTATTAAATTTTAAGGTTTAGAATTAATTGAAATCTAAACTTCCTAATTAGGATTTCTCTCTTTGATTAAGGGAATATTCTATATCTTCTCACTGTTGAACCCGTTCTCGATCGGGTAGAGGGTTTCTTTGATGATGTTATCTGTGGAGGGACTGCACTCAGTTCCATGATTTCATCACGTAATATGTGTAGGACTGTCATTTCAGAGTCACATATTTCATCAAAGTCCAAGTTCAACGAACAGGTTTCAGGATTTTCTCTGGGGGAGAAAATCGTCGGTTACACCATCGACATTACGATATAATGAGGTCTCGTTACCAATCATTATAGACTCCAGTACTAGGACTCTCGTTAGTTCTGCATAGTATTGGTTATTATCTGTTTATTGAAGCTGTGGAGTTTCAAGAGAAGATTGTGGAGTTCATTAGCTGTTGCTGCGTCGCATTTGTGATGTCTCAAGGATTATGATTGATGTGCTTGTGGCATATTGGGCTTATAGATTCTACTACTTATCACTCGAAGGATTCTTGTCCTTCATGTCGTTTCCCTTTTCGTGGGATAGTGATAAACTACCGTTTGAGAGAGACTTCGAGTAGGCCAAAAATCGACTATGTGCTACATAATAGTAAATTTAAAGGTCTAATCAGTTTTGATTTTTTATTAAATTTATATAAAATTTTAATAAATTGGAATTATTTGAATTATATTTTTTCTAATATTCTGAAAGAAACCCTTTGGAAATGGTATTTAACCTATCCAAGATTGCGCACTTCATTAAATTGAGTACAGTCGAAACGTCTGAAGACGCTCTTAGTGCTGCATGGAAGAAAGTCGTGGATGCTGGACTTCCTAAGTCGATGGATGAGTTTCTCGGCTATTTGGAGAGTGAGCCAGAGTCTGAACGCCAGCGGTTTATGGACACGTTTGACACACTTCTCGCTATTCTCAAGTCTCGTGGATGGATTGATGATTATGAGTCCTTGACAATGGTAGTCATAGTATAAATGTTTCGGTCGTGCCTCTACGCGTAAGAGGTGAGCTCTATACTGAGTCATCGGAAATTCCCGATGTAAATAAAAATCGTCAGATCCAAGACGTTAAAATCCTTTATTCTATCATAACTTTTGCTACATAGTTGTGATGAGAACGTCCTAACTCGTTTAGATGACTCTTCGTTGTCATAAGGACATCTACCTATCGTAAAAATCGTAGGGCCAGATTCTAAACTAAGTGGAATGTTTTTAATGTTTTTTAAAATTAATTAAACTTATATGAGATATTTTTTATTTGTTTGTTTTTTACAAAAAATACTAAAATTTAATAGATTGGAATTATTTGATATTATTTTTTCCTATTTACGTCGTTCTCGACAATGTCTTCGGTGGAAACTGAAAGCATGCTGTCTGCTCTCTCGGTGAGTGAAGTGGTGATTTCTGAGGTAAATGGAGTGTTGGCGATTTCGCCGATCTCTGTGACCCTTCAGGACACTCCTCCTCGGAGCCCATCTCCTTTGAGTTTGGACTCATTGAGTTTGAAAGAGGTATCCAAGTCTCGGAAACGGTCTCGTGAAGAGAGTCCGTCTTTCGAGATTTCTCGTGAGCAAACTCCTCCTCAAAGTCCAGTTGCCGAGGAACCTCCAGGTGCTCCCCAGCGTTTGAAGTGGGTAGCCCTTCGTGCTCGAAGACCTGTTAAGTCAGATGAGTCATCGCATCCGATTTTCAGGTTGATGAGAGAAGCTACTCCTCCTCCGTCCGTTCCTCCGTCCAGTCCGCCTCCTGCTCCCAAAAAGTGTCGGCAAGTGTGAGCAACTTGTCGGGTCTTGTGGCTATTCTTGCGATTTTCATTGCAATGGTACTTTTCAGTGCTTTAAGTTCAGCTTCAATTCCGTTTGACTAAGTCGAACCCATCTCCGATGGGTTGAATAGAAACCGCTCTAAATTTCTTCTTAGAAATTTAGAATGGGCCAAGTTCGACGATCGGAGAGAGTTTTTGCTTTCTTTTTTTATATTAATTCTCAAATATCTATGAAAATTATATATTAGAATTAATTGAAATACAAACTCCCTAATTAGGCACCTCATCCTATCATCAAAGAGTGATAATATGAGAGTGAGAACTTGGTTATAACAACATATATAGGAAACGCCTCGTCACCGTTATCTGAAAATGAAGAGTTATTGCCTTTATACGAATGTATTTTGATTAATTTCGATACATAAGTTAAGTTCTTCGGAGAAAGCCACTCCCCTTTTCGACCACTGTGGTGGAAGTCTATGTCGAAAAGGTAAATAATTTTTTATTTTTATTATTTCAATCTTTATTTTATTCTCAAAAATTATCGAAATAAATTGAATTATTTTTTATATATTTGCTCAATCAACAATGGATCGAACTCGCGAGGCTACTCCAGAAGGAACTTGCACTATGTGTGCCGCTCATCAGAATCTCCAACCGCTTGGTGCTTTCTCAGAGGAATGTCATCATATGAAATATGGCACTCAGTCTCATGGTAAGTGTTCTCAATGTGGTCGTTCTCTATGTGCCACTTGTTTTTATTATGCGACTCGTCATACACGAGCCCCAGTAAAGTAAATCGTCGCGCTCATCATAAACTTTTTAAAATATAGGAATATATTTTTTTGATTTTAAATATAAAAATCTTATAAAAATCGTATAAATTATTATAAATTATTATTATAAGAATAAATCAATTAAAAATATAATATGACAAAATCCTATAATTTATACTCTATTGGATGTTTTATACCATTAATTGATATATATAAATATTTCGGTAATTCTATAATTATGGAATCCAAGTTTGCCAAATATAATATAATTTTAAGTTCCAAATTTGGGGATAAAACCTTTAATCCGATTATTAGAAATAAACAAAGAATATTGATCCCAAGATGGGTCGCTCATGAATGGGTTTCCGAGGGAATTATCAATCTCATAGTTCGAATTAACGACGGGGATAAGCTCAAGATTGATGGTAAAATTGAGGCCATGAAACACCAAGAAATTTTAGAACAACGAATTATTAATGATTATTTTAATGAAAAAAATACCACCATAGGCAAGGCTGGCTGCGTAGTAAAACTCGCAACTGGTCTTGGTAAGACTCATCTCGGTAGTATTATCCTTCAAAAACTTAGCATACGGACTTGTATAGTCGTCCCTAATATTAAATTGGCGATTCAATGGGAAGATCGATTCCAAACTGTATTTCCAGACCTCAAAGTTGGGTGCTACCATAGTAGAAAAAAGATATGGGGCGATGTAATTATTATAGTTGGCAAGAGTGTCCTTTCGGATGTATATACTTTTACTCATAAGCATTCGTCCATAGGACTCAAAAAAATTAAAGGAAATTTTGCCATCCCATACACCGATTTTTGGCCAAAGTTTGGACTCACAATATTTGATGAAGCCCATACTTATTGCACTGATGAATATAGAGGTATTTTTATGCGAGCATCGACCCTCAGAGTCTTAGGTCTAACGGCTACCCCAGATTATGGCAAATATACTAAACTTCTTGATTACTACCTCGGACCCACATTAGATGGTGATGAAATTGAAGAAGTTGCAGATGTTATTGTTGATTTTACTAAAATATATACTCCAGTATTTTATACTCCACCAAATACCAGTCCAGAAGGTGAGGAGATTTTTGATGATAAAACTGGCAAAGATTTAGCCTATTGTATAATGACCACAGAGCGATTTGGAAATGAGTCACTTGACTGGTCCAAGACCATTTCTAATATACTTTCCGACCCATATAGACTTGAAGCCATAGTCCAACTTATAGTAGAAAAATACAATAATAACGATAATATTTTTGTATTCGTCGATAGAAAACAAATATTACCACTCTACAAGACGCGGCTTCGAGAACTCGGCCTCCGAAAAATATATACCCTTATTGCCGAGACTTCTGAGGAAACCCAACGCATTATGGAGAAAAAAGCCAGAGTAGTTCTTGGCACATATCAAGCTTGTGGCACTGGTATTTCTATAGACCACATGACATGTATTGTCTTAGCCTCCCCTCGCAAAGAGAAGTTTAAACAAATTATGGGTCGAATTTTACGTATAAAGAGTGATGCCTCGAAACCAAGGACCATTATAGACTTCGTAGATTCTGCAATTACTTTTCAATATAAAGCCCGTAAGACGGCTTTCATCGATCAATTTGGTGCCAAACTTAAAAATCCAAGAAAAATATCATATTCCGACTATCCTGAGATTGAGCATAAAAAATTAAAATTCAACTATATCTGATATATAATTCTACGCATTATATGCTTTGCTATACAATAATACTTATAATGTCTAATTCTTTATTTTTAATTTTAGAAAATATCAGCTCTGCATTTTAAATAATTTTTGATAAAATATTGCACATACTTATTACTATAATAAAATCCCTCAGTAACCTCAATAATTTGATTATATAATATTAGGATATTCTCATAAATCCTTTTAGCAGCGCTAAATTTACCTGTTTCTTGTAAAGTTTGCATATATTCAGTATTACTATAATCTGAGGTTTTTAATAAAATATATGTCCCGTCAGCTATGCTGGAAATCATTAAATTAATAAGTTCTGTTAAGACTTCATTAATATTTTCTAACCCATCTGGTTCTTCAAAAGTTATTAATATCATACAATATGTAATAAATACGACTTCAATATCATTAAAATCTATTTGTTCCTCATTCTCATCAAATAAATAATGGAGTTTTCTAAAATAATACTGCGGTTCAATAATAATTTCTTCAGGAATACGAACCAAACGGCATTCATTATTAAGAATATCTGTTTTTTCTTCTATTTCTGAGGCTCTCGCACTTATTTTATTTAAATTCATTATAATACTACTGATATAGCTCTTTTCATCGATATATTTATTGACTATATCGAACATCGGTTTGATATAATTAATATTGGTAATAGGAATATCCATTTGTCTCTCGATTAAGGTAGATATTTACTAAAACTAATTCAATTTTTATATTTCTTGCGGAGATTTAAATATTTATTTTTTTATAAAAATTGAAAAATATATACTTATATTACAGGCTTCTATCTCAATAATAATGTCCATCTCTCGCCTATATGAAATAATGCGTATAAAAGATCCAAATATTACCGAAGTTGATAATATCATTAAATCTATTATAGATTCAGGATTCAAGGAAAAGCTAAGTAAAATATATTATCCATTATATAAAGTCAATCAAGGTCCAGATTTTAAGGAAAAGACAGAATTAATTAATAAATTGGTGGAGTTATGTGCAAAAATTACTGATTGGAAAATATACGGAACTTCGGATGTAGTTTATACCATCTCTTATGATAATATGGATGTTCCTGAAAATTTGGATAAAATTATAAAACTCCTTGGAGATAATCACTGTTCTAAGGCAGATTATTATCATAATATTGGTTTTTCTCCGATGGCTTATGCAACATATAAAAGACAATTAGATATTCTTAAACTTCTACTCTCATACGGAGTTCCTCCTGATACTTTAGAAGAAGGTTGGCAAACGGCTCTATACTGGTCATTAGATTTTTATGACCATTCGTATATGAAAAAATATGCTGAAATTCTTATAGAAGCTGGAGCAAATAAATTTATAGAAAACGAGCGTGATATTAAAAATCTACTTCACGTGGTCGTGTCCAATTGTGATGACCGTGACCTACATATAGTCAAAATATTTATAGACTGTATAAATATTAGTCTCAAAGACTGTAAAGGTCAAACTCCAATTCATATTTCCACAAAGAATTGCGACCACTTTATATTAAATGACCATTCTCAAAATATGTCTGGAACGAGACAAGAAGAATGCGCCAATGTTGAGATAATAAAGGCTCTTCTTAATGAGGGAACTTGTACTCCAGATTTAATAAATGCTAGGGATTCTTATGGTTGGACCGCATTGGAAATTGCATTAATTAATGGATGCGATGATATTGCAGTTCAACTTATATTCCACGGTGCCACACTTGATGGATGTACTTCTAAAGGTAGTAATGATAATGACATAAACTGCCAGTTTAGGTATGTCAGTCAGCTTATAGTAGAACAGAAAGAATAGATATTATAAAAAATTGAATATATTTTTTGTTTTATAAGCCGAGACCAACTGACTATTCGATTTAATATCTTATCATACATAAATGTGCGACTCTGACAATTATTATAGCTCATCGTCAATTGATACAGAGGAATCCGAAACAGAACCTGAATCTGAAGACGATGACTCCAATATTATTCAAATGATTATAAATGGAGATACGCTTGAAGAAATTAAAGAAGCAGCAGAAGAAGTTATTACGCGTGGCGACTCCTTATCAGATATTTATCATATATTTGCATTACGCATAAGTAAATCCGTACCAGTGGATATTTTTAACTTTAGAGATTTAAATGTCTATATATCAAAGTATAGTCGTTGGGAAAACTGTTATTATATCAGATATTCCAAATATGACGATCAAAATCCAAAAATCACTGCAGATCTTCTCAAACATCTCAAAGATAATAATGTTGCGTATGAGACATTAAAGCATGAATGTTATACGCCATTGATATGTGCTGCAAAGTATAACAGGATTGATCTTATAAAATTATTTCTTGAAATGGGAGTGCCTTCAGAATATGAAAACAAATACACATATTTCAACTCAGCATTGAAGGTTGCGGTTGAATGTGGGAATGTGGAAGCTACCACTCTCTTGATAGAATCTGGTGCGGATGTATATATTGTGGAGCCAGATACTGGTCGCACTTTATTTCATATCGCAATTGAGGTTAATAATGTCGAAATATTCAAGATTCTTCTCAAATATATTAGTACTGACTGTAAACTTAATAACGGAATTGGCTTATTATATTATGCTTGCTCCGAGAAGTGTAATATCGAAATTATAGAACCCCTTATTAATGTCGAACCTATAAATTCTAAATATAAAGTAAAGAAAAATGGAAAAAATAAGGAGACTACCCTACTTAGAACCGCAATCAAATCTGGAGATTTAGATGTAATTAGACTATTACTAAAGCATGGAGCATTCGTTTATATATCTTATTTAAGGTCAGTAATCAAGAATGATAACCTCGAATTACTGAAAATACTTATATGTGATATCAGCGAAGAGGTATATCAGTTGGTACTTCAAGATTGTATAACAGCTAATAATCTCAGTCTTGTCAGACTTATTATTGAAAAGAATACAACCAAATATCAACCGAATAGGGGAGCCTTATTAAATGCAGTAGAAACGAATGCAGAAGAGATAGTTAGATTATTACTTGAATATATTAAGCCAGACTTTGTCATATTAGATACTGCAATTAAGAATAAAAATAATGATATAGTCAGGACGTTACTTGAACATGATTTTAAATTGGGTGGAGGTTCGTTAGACCTCGCAGTTAAAAGTGATAATGAGGTCATAGTTAAGATGTTGCTTGATAAGGGTATCAAACCATCCCCGAGTACGTCTGTCAAGGACAAATCTATAGCAGTACAACGGCTAATAAATGTCGCTCGACTCAAAAAATAAATATCTCAGAATAAATAAAATTTATCTATTTTTTGGGTCTCGCCAAGGTATATCCAAATACTTGAAAATATCAGCCTCAGTTTTTAGTCCTTGCACAGCAGTTTCACCTCGATAAAGACCATTCTGATTAAGAAGTAGTCCTTTACTTTTTGCAAGAGCTCGCATATAAATATTCCATTCTTTGGATCCAGTTGCATACAATGTCATAAATGGACTCTTTGAACCGAAGAAATCCATCTTAACCACAGTCTTACCAAGTCTAAAATATCCAGACATTTTGTCGACTCCACTGGAGTACGGCATCCATCTTCCAATCTTATTTAACACAGTTTCTAATTCTTCTTTAATTTTGGTTTTTCCCAAATCAGCAAATACCTGAATATCGATATCCCTTGAAAATTTCAACTCTCGTCTATACGATCCAAGAACTAATATTCTTTTACGAAAAATTCTATATATTTTATCAGTAATTTCAGTAATCAAATCTCTTGGAATTTTTTTAAGTGGTTTATGGTCTAAATAAAGTTGAGCTTGTAATGGTAATTTATCAATTATTTTATCTTTTCTTAAATCGCCGATTGACTTAACTCCTTGACTTATTAATTCTTTGGCACGGGTCTCGCCGAGACCATCCACAGACATTAATCTTTTAAGTAAATTCATTATTCTATATTCTCATAAACTTATATATTTATAAGATTTATAATACTTGACCTAAAATTATTATATAAAATTATTATATAAAATTATTATATAAAATTATTATGTAAATTTATTATATAAAATTATTATGTAAAATTATTATGTAAAATTATTATGTAAAAAATATATAACGTTATTCTGTAATTAAATCCTTTTCAATGAT
>SXGR01284589.1_pt1 | contig 16053 bp, 14 predicted proteins | sample 3174711 | NCBI WGS metagenome assembly SXGR01 (sample SAMN11356860, study PRJNA531348) | freshwater metagenome | isolation source: freshwater sample F1-60 | place: China: Fuxian Lake, Yuxi | collected 2017-12-25
CACAGTGGGAAAGCACGGAGATGAAGGCAAGATTGGCAAGTACGTGAAGAATCAAGGCAACGAATATCAACAATTACATTCAGAGCCGCAGCTCGGGTTGTTCTGAATACCCCGCCCCTTGGGGCGGGGATTTTTATTTATAGATTTTTAGTGATGTCTACCACTTTAAGTAAAATATCAATCGTTGGCCTCGGTTATGTCGGTCTACCCCTAGCAGTAGAATTCGGTAAGAGGAGGCCCGTTTTAGGCTTCGATATCAATGAGGCCAGAATCGCTGAGTTGCGTGCTTGCAAAGACAGCACCTTGGAGGTCACACCAGAAGACCTGGTAGCCGCCAAGCAACTTGAGTTCAGCAGCGACCGCTGCAAGCTTGAAGAGTGCGGCATCTTCATTGTGACGGTACCAACGCCTATTGATACCGCCAACCGCCCGGATCTCACACCGATTATCAAAGCCAGCGAAACGGTTGGCAAGGCCATGAAGGCGGGTGCCATCGTTATTTACGAATCCACGGTTTACCCTGGCTGCACCGAGGAGATTTGTGTACCCATTCTGGAAAAGCATTCAGGCTTGAAGTTCAACGAAGGCTTCTTCTGCGGCTACAGCCCTGAGCGAATCAACCCTGGCGACAAGGTCAACACGCTGACCACTATCAAGAAGATCACCAGTGGTAGTACCCCGGAAATAGCTGAGGCTGTTGATGCGCTCTACCAAAGCATCATCAAGGCAGGAACATGGAAGGCCAGTAGTTTGAAAGTGGCCGAGGCTGCCAAGGTGATTGAAAACAGCCAGCGCGACCTCAACATCGCCTTCGTTAACGAACTGTCAGTGATTTTCGATCGCCTGGGCATCGACACCAGTGAAGTGTTGGAGGCTGCAGGCAGCAAATGGAACTTCCTACCCTTCCGTCCAGGTATGGTGGGCGGCCACTGCATTGGCGTGGATCCTTATTACCTGACCCATAAAGCGGAATCAGTTGGTTATCATCCCCAAGTGATCCTGGCCGGGCGACGCATCAACGACAATATGGCTCGCTACGCAGCGCGCAATCTTATTCGGCTGATGCTCAAGAATGGTATTGATGTGGCCCGCAGTACGGTAGGTGTGATGGGCATAACTTTTAAGGAAAACTGCCCCGACATCCGCAATAGCAAGGTGGCGGATCTCGTAAAGGAACTTGAAAACTGGGGTGCGAAAGTCACCGTGCTTGACCCTTGGGCCAAACCGGAAGAAGTGGTCCATGAATATGGCATCCAATTGGGAAATATCGACCCAGCGAACCAAGTGGACTCCCTGGTAGTGGCGGTTGGCCACAACGAGTTCCGCTCAATGAGTCCTAGGCAACTCAGGACGCTATGCCGCACCGAAAAGCCCGTGCTTGCCGATATCAAGGCCCTTTTCGACCGCCACCAAGCCGCCAACGCCGGTTTCACGGTTTTCCGTTTCTGATTCAGTAGTCAATACAACTTCACAGGGACATTCATGCAGCACTATTCATCTATCACAGGCCGCAAGATCAAGATCGCCGTCGTCGGTTGCGGCCGTATTTCCAAGAATCACTTTGGTTCCATTGAGCAGCACAGCAATGAATTCGAATTGGCTGCTGTTTGCGATATCGATTCAGCCGCGCTGGCCGAGCATGCGGCTAAGTACAAGGTCCCTGCCTATCGCGACTTGGAGGAAATGCTCGAAAAGGAACATCTCGACCTGGTAGCACTTTGCACACCCAGCGGTTGTCACCCCGACCAGGCGGTTCTAGCGGCAAAGCATAAAGTCCATGTAATGACCGAAAAGCCCATGGCCACCCGCTGGAACGACGGTGTACGCATGGTCAAAGCATGTGACGAAACCGGGGTGCGTCTGTTTGTGGTCAAACAGAACCGCCGCAACACTACTCTGCAACTGCTCAAGCGAGCTGTCACCGAAAAACGCTTCGGCAAGATTCACATGGTCCATCTCAACGTCTTCTGGACCCGTCTACAGTCCTATTACGACCAGGGAAATGGCTGGCGCGGCACTTGGGAGTTCGACGGTGGTGCCTTTATGAACCAAGCTAGTCATTATGTTGACCTGCTCGATTGGCTCATCGGCCCAGTTGAAAAAGTTCAAGCCATGATGAGCACCACGCGTGACATCGAGGTCGAAGACACCGGCGTGCTCAACGTCAAATGGCGTAACGGCGCACTGGGTTCCATGAGCGTCTCCATGCTTACCTACCCGAAGAATCTGGAAGGCAGCATCACCATCCTCGGTGAAAAGGGGTCCGTGCGGGTTGGTGGTGTGGCCGTCAACGACATCCAGCTTTGGCAATTTGAAGAACCCCAGGACTACGACCAACAAATCCAGAGCGCGAACTACGAAACCACCTCGGTGTATGGTTTTGGGCACCCGCTTTATTACAAGAACGTCATCGACGTGTTGCGGGGCAATGCAGAACCGGAGACCGATGGTCGAGAAGGTCTGAAATCGCTCGAACTGCTGATTGCCGCCTATTTGTCCGCACGGGACGGCAAAACCGTGTCGCTGCCACTGGAATACTGAGCAACGTGGACATTGGCATCATCGGCGGCGGCATCAATGGCCTGTGCTGTGCCTGGCAACTCGCCAAGCAAGGCCATCAGGTTCAGCTCTATGAGCGCGACACGCTCATGAATGCCACCAGCCGCGCCTCCTCCAAACTGCTGCACGGCGGTCTTCGCTATTTGGAAAACCGCGAGTTTCGCCTTGTCCGAGAGGCCCTGCGCGAACGCGATGCTTGGATCAAACGCGCACCTCACCTTGCCCAGCCTTTGCGATTGGTGATACCCATCTACGATCAGTCACGGCGGCCGGGTTGGATGATCGCACTGGGACTGTTCCTGTATGACCACCTCGCCGGCAAGAGTCAGCTTCCAAATGCCAGGCGCTTGAGCGCACAAGAACTTGTCCGTCGTGCCCCCCACATGAGAATCGAGGGACTACGAGGCGGCTACGAATTCTCGGATGGCCAGATGGACGACCAGGCCTTGGGTTTGTGGGTGGCCGAGCAAGCAAAGCAAGCGGGTGTGAATATCGCCGAACACACAGAAGTCACCGCACTGACCCAAGACGGCCAAGTAATTACCTCGAATGGGGCATTGTACGCGCACGACCGGCTAATCAACGTTGCAGGTCCATGGGCGGAACGTCTATTGCAAGCAAGCGCGCTTGATTCACCTTACCAACTGGACCTAGTGCGCGGCAGCCACTTGATTCTCGAAGCCCCCTGCAAACAGGCGTACCTACTGGAAGCCCCCGATGATCGCCGCATCTTCTTCGTCCTGCCCTGGCACGGTAACACCCTTGTCGGCACAACCGAAGTCCGGCAGACGCTCAACGAACCCATAGCGTGCAGCCCGGAAGAACAAAACTATCTGCTGAATGCTTGGGCGCATTACTTTCCGGACATCCAGCCCAACGTCATCGGCGCCTTCGCCGGCCTTCGCCCCTTGCTCCGCAGAGCCCAAGACCCTAGCAAGGCCACGCGCGAATATGCCATCCACCGCACAGGCAAGCTTGTCACCGTACTGGGCGGCAAGTGGACTACCGCCATGGCGTTAGCCGACAAAGTCAGCCTTGCCATTTATTGAGAAACCATGACCAACATCACTATCCATCCCACTGCCATCGTTGACGAAGGCGCACAAATCGGGGAAGGCAGTCGCATCTGGCACTGGGCCCACGTTTGCGGCGGCGCCAAAATCGGCAAGGGCGTATCGCTCGGCCAGAACGTCTTCGTCGGCAACAAGGTCGTCATCGGCGACAACTGCAAAATCCAGAACAACGTCTCGGTTTACGACAACGTAACGCTCGAAGAAGGAGTCTTCTGCGGCCCCAGCATGGTCTTCACCAACGTCTATAACCCGCGTTCGCTGATTGAGCGCAAAAACCAATACCGTGACACTTTGATCAAAAAGGGCGCCACGCTCGGCGCGAACTGCACCATAGTGTGTGGCATCACTATTGGTGAATTTGCTTTTATCGGGGCCGGCGCGGTAGTTAATAAAGATGTTAAGGCCTATGCCCTGATGGTGGGCGTGCCCGCCAAGCAAGTGGGCTGGATGAGTGAATACGGAGAGCAAATCCCACTGCCCACCCGAGGAGAAGGGAATTACACCTGCCCGCATACGAATCAGGTTTACATCCTCAGTCAAGATCAACTAAAGCTCCAGTAAAAATGCCAACAGACATGACCATCTCCTTCATCGACCTTAAAACTCAATACCAAGCACTCAAGCCTCAGATTAAGGCCCGTATCGATGCTGTGCTCGAGCACGGCCAATACATAATGGGGCCCGAGGTCAAAGAGCTGGAAGACAAGCTTGCGGCCTACACTGGCGCCAAGCATTGCATAACTTGCGCCAGCGGCACTGAAGCCTTGCTCATGAGTCTGATGGCGCTGAACGTCGGCCCGGGCGATGAGATTATCACTTCGCCCTTTACCTTTGTCGCTACGGTCGAGGTGATTGTGTTGTTGGGTGCAAAACCTGTTTTTGTGGACGTGGAGCCCGACACCGGCAACATTAACGCCGATTTGATTGAAGCGTCCATAACCCACCGCACTAAAGCTATCTTGCCGGTGAGCCTGTACGGGCAAACCGCTGATATGGACGCCATAAACGCCATCGCAGCCAAGAACGGTAACCTCCCCGTCATTGAAGACGCAGCTCAAAGCTTTGGCGCTACTTACAAAGGTCGCCAAAGCTGCAACCTCAGCACCATTGGGTGCACCAGCTTCTTTCCCAGCAAACCCTTAGGCTGCTATGGTGATGGCGGTGCAATCTTCACCAATGATGACACCTTGGCCCAAGCGATGCGTGAGATTCGCGTGCACGGTCAAAGCCAACGCTACGTCCACACCCGTCTGGGGGTAGGAGGGCGCATGGACACATTGCAGTGCGCTATCGTATTAGCCAAACTCGGCCGCTTTAATTCGGAAGTGCTGCGTCGCAGGGAAATCGGCCAGCGCTACAACTACCTACTAGATCAAGCAGGAATTGCCCGAGTACAGCAGCGATTTGAGCGTACCAGTGTGTTTGCCCAATATACAGTCATGGTGTCGCAGCGCGAAGCGCAGCGAAAACGCTTAACCGATGCGGGCATACCCACTGCCGTGCACTACCCTGTGCCGCTGAACGAACAACCAGCATACAAACACCTATGCTGTCCAAACTGTACCCCAGTAGCCCGACACTTGTCCCACTCGGTTATGAGTTTACCGCTGGGGCCTGACCTGTCTATTGCGCAGCAGGATTTTATATTAAACAATTTAGTGTAACTAAATCACTAAGAGTATCGTCAGCAAAATGATATCTGCAGCCACAATTGAAAAACAAATAAAAGAGCTTGGAGTGAAACAGGGAGATGTGGTTTTTTTGGCTGCTGATTTATTGAAAGTTGGGTATTTTTCAAATGATAAGGATTCTACCCTAAGGGATTGGGTTAATATATTGATTAATGTGGTTGATAATGATGGTACATTAGTCGTGCCATCTTATACTAATTCGTTTTCCTTTTTATATAAAAAATCTAACGTAATTTTCTCAAATGACGCCCCTACAACCTCTGGGTCTTTAAGTCAAGCATTTCAGAAATACCCAGGTGTACTTAGAAGTCAGCATCCGACAAATTCGTGCTTCGCCATAGGAAAGTATGCCAAATTCATATTAGATGGTCATGACGAAAAGTCCTCTGCATATTTGCCTTATCAAAGAGTGGTCTCACTAAAGGGTAAGAATTTGATGTTAGGAGCTATAGAAGATGCTAAATTGGCACCGATGGGCATGCACTGTGCTCAAGAATCTCTTGACTTGACAAGAAAAAATTGGTTAGCAGGAGTGCTTCAGACCTATTACTATGATCAATTCGGGAATATTAAAATTTTTACTAGAAATGATGTTGGAGGCTGTACCGGGGGTGCGCACAAGGCTATAGGTTATCATATTATAGAGAAAGCAATCACATTTGGAAAAGTTGGTAGATCTCTTAGCGCCTACATTGATTGCGAAAAGTCTTTTTCAATATTCAAAAAAATATTAAAAGAAAATCCAGCTCTGATTAAGTGTGATGGCATTGAAACATGCGGCTGCTGCTATGGTAGTCCTATTTATAGACACCCCTTGTTTTGGTTAAAAAAAATATTCAAAAAAATCATGAGATTAATCTTAATTTCTATAAAGTCAAAATTTCTATAATGTAAGAGATCAACTTGAAGTCATACTTTAATTCATTAAGCTCTATTTTCGAGCAATTTTCTTCAAGAAAGCTATTCATTGATGAAGCCTTTAATGAGGCAAAGTATTCTGATGTAATTGATTTTTCTCTCAGAAATAATTTCAACTCAACTAACCGCAGCCTTGTTTTTTGTCTTATTGAAAATGAGATTGGCGGGCTACTGGGTTACCTCTCCTTGTTAACTAATTGTGCAGTTCCTTTATTGCTTAATTCTAAAATATCTGCAGAGCAGCTTAGGAAACTTATTTATATTTATCAACCAGCATATATTTGGCTTCCAAGTACACGAGCGCAAGAATTCTATAAATCAGACCTACTTGTATGTAATCAAGGGTATTCATTGCTCGATTTGAAATTCCCGTGCAGAGATATTCACAAATCACTTGCATTGCTACTGAGTACATCTGGTAGTACTGGTAGTCCAAAATTCGTAAAAATTTCAGTTGAAAATTTACTTTCGAATGCCCTATCTATTAGCCAGTACCTGGGATTAAGATCCGATGATATCCCAATAACGACGCTGCCACCAAGTTATACATACGGGGTATCTATTATTCATAGTCATATTTTGGCGGGTGCAACGATTGCTGTAACTAATAAAACACTTTTCGATCGTGCTTTCTGGAATTTCTTTCGTGAGGCGAGGGCAACAAGCTTTAATGGTGTTCCTTATCATTATGAAATGTTGAAGAAGTTGCGTTTTACGAAAATGCAATTACCTAGTCTTCGCACAATGACACAGGCGGGTGGGCGTATGCACCCGGATTTGACGAGGGAGTTCGCGTCATACTGTCAACAACAAGGTATGCAATTCTTTACAATGTATGGGCAGGCTGAAGCTACAGCTAGAATGTCGTATCTGCCCTCCGAAAGAGCAGTAACTAAAGCTGGAAGTGTTGGTATTGCTATTCCTGGTGGGGAGTTTTCTCTAGTGGATGAAAGCGGGCACCTGATAAATCAAAACGATGTTCCTGGAGAATTGGTTTTCAAGGGGCCGAATGTCTCAATGGGCTACGCCGATGGTTACGAGGATCTTGCTAAAGGCGACGAAAGAGGTGGTGTTCTACGAACAGGTGATGTCGCTAAACGTGATAAGGACGGTGATTACTATATCGTAGGTAGATTAAAAAGATTCATCAAACTTTTCGGGCATCGTGTTAATTTACAGAACGTTGAGACGCATCTTTCCGAATCAGGGTACAGCGTTGCGTGTCAGGGGCAGGACGATCGACTCGAAATCTATGCTTGCGACATCATACAGGCTCAGGCAATTGATATCAAAAAACGTTGTATTGACTTACTACAGGTTACTCCAGCTGCAGTGGTAGTTTACGTTATTGGTAAAATACCAAGAAGTGAGGCCGGTAAGATTCAATATTCTGAGTTAAAATCATATGTGGGTGTACTTCTTGCATGAAAAGCCTTGATTTTACCCATTGGTTGGAATATGAGCCTTACGCGTTTGATGCGAGGCATAAGTCGGATTTGCTAACTCAAGCACTATCACAACTGACACAATGGCATGCATCCCAATGCCCGCAATACCGAAGTATTCTCAGCACTATTAATTCTGTAGGCATCCAAATTCAACAGCTTTCGGATGTTCCGTTTATTCCTGTGCGACTATTTAAAGAATTTGAATTGAGCAGTGTAAATCGGGAAGAAGTATTTAAGACGATGACGTCATCAGGGACCGGTGGTCAGCAGGTCTCCAAGATCTTTCTTGACAAAGCAACAGCGTCGATGCAAACCAAGGTCTTATCCCGCCTCATGACGGACCTCTTGGGCAAAAAGCGCGTTCCCATGCTGGTGATCGACTCACCCTCGGTGCTCAAAGACCGGTTTGCTTTTTCTGCGCGTGGGGCCGGCATTCTTGGCTTCTCGATGTTCGGCGTCGACGTCACTTACGCGCTGGATAACGACATGCAACTGGATATTGGCGCCTTAGACTCTTTTTTAGAGCGTCATCCCGAAGGCCCCATATTCCTATTCGGTTTCACCTTCATGATCTGGCAGTATTTTGTGCAGCCATTATTGAAGATCGGTTCGCGATTACCGCTGGATCGAGGCATCTTGTTGCATGGAGGCGGGTGGAAGAAGCTACAGGACCAAGCAGTCGACAACGATCAGTTTAGGCAGTCGTTGCACGACGTTGCTTGCCTCACCCGGGTGGTCAACTACTACGGGATGGTCGAGCAGACGGGGTCGCTGTACATGGAATGCGAGCAAGGGCATCTGCACGCGCCTGTTTTTTCCGACGTTATCGTTCGTCGCGTCGAGGATTTCGCACCCGCGGCGTTTGGCGAGCAAGGGGTGATCGAAGTGCTCTCCATGCTGCCGGGCAGCTATCCTGGTCATGCCTTGCTTACCGAGGACCGTGGCACGATCCTAGGCGAAGACGATTGTCTCTGTGGTCGGCTGGGCAAATATTTTCATGTGCATGGTCGGCTGGCCCAGGCCGAAGTGCGCGGATGTAGTGATACCCATGAAGCACCTCGCTGACCTTCCCGTCCGCGTCATTGCGGGCTGCGCCCTTGCCGACCTGCAGTGCAAGGCGCTGGAGCCTTACGCCCCCGAGGCCGTGGCGTTCCTGACCGCATGGTCGAAGCGCCTGCTGGCCCGGCCGGATATCCGCGCCTACCCGGACGCCGCCAGTTTCGCCTATTGGTGCCGTCCGGCCAATCTGGCCAGGCTGCAGCGCGAGATCGGCCGCGAACAGTTTCGCCTGGGGCGCGGGGTGGCGCTGCATATCGCTCCCGCCAATGTGCCAGTCAACTTCGCCTATTCCTTCGCATTTGGATTACTTTCGGGGAACGCCAATATCGTACGGGTGCCCGAGAGCCTTCCGGCCCAGGCCGGTGTCCTCTGCGCGGTTGCCAATGAAGTGCTGGCAGAGTCAGAACATGCCCGCATCGCCACCATGACCACGTTGCTCAACTATCCGCGCGAGGACGCCATCACACAGCGCTTGTCCGCGGTAGCCGATGTGCGTCTGCTGTGGGGCGGCGATCAAACCATACACCACCTGCGGCGCATGCCCGCATCGCCGCGCTGCGTGGATATTGCGTTCGCCGATCGCTATTCACTCTGTCTGATGTCGGCGCCCGCGGTATTGGCTGCGGACAGCAAAACGCTGCAGGCGTTGAGCGTCGGGTTCTTCAACGACGTATTCCTGCTGGACCAGAACGCCTGCTCTTCACCGCACCTAGTACTCTGGCAAGGGACAGCGAAGGAAGTCGCAACAGCACAGGCGCGCTTCTGGGAAGCCATTCAAGCATTGCTTAATTCCAAGGGGCAGCCGCCAGGCATCCATGCCGTAGACAAGTACGTCCACCTTTGTCGCACGGCTATTCAACTCGAAGGCGCTAGGGCGACACCTACCTTAGACAACCGGGTGATTCGCGTTTGGCTTGACCAATTGCCAGAGAATATCGCAGAACATCGGGGCCGTTACGGGTTTTTCATTGAAACCATCGACAACGATCTCACGCAGTTGTCGCGCATCGTCAATGAGCGGTACCAGACCCTGACTTGCTTCGGTGTAGATACACACGCGCTTGCGCAGAAGGTGGTTGCCAATGGTTTGGCAGGCATCGACCGTGTCGTCCCCGTCGGCAAGGCCCTGGATATCGGAGTCATCTGGGACGGATACGATCTCATCCGAACCATGTCACGCATCGTCGACATTCAATAATTTTTTAATGAGGAATCACAAATGAGTAATCGTGAAAAATATGTCGCTGCATTCACCAGCACCTTCTTGGTCGATGAATCGGTGCTACATAATCTTAAATATCAGGACATTGCTGCGTGGGACAGTGTCGGCCATATGGCCTTGATGACGGCCCTGGAGGAGATATTTAGTATTGAGATGGATATTGATGACATTATAGAGTTTTCTAGCTTCGAATACGGTTGCACGATCTTAGCCAAATACAATATCAACATGGAGTGATGCCGTGTCTGAAAATATTAAAGTGCCGATTATGGATATAAAAGCCATTATCAAGCATCAGCGCAATCGATACCCGGTTTTATTGATAGATAAGATTGTCGATTTAGTGCCTGGAGAGCGCGCAACGGGAATCAAATGCTTTACCTACAACGAATGGTATTTCCCGGGCCATTTTGATGATGAACCCAACGTACCTGGTTTCGTACAAATCGAAAGCCTAGTGCAGACTTTCATCCTGACTTTTCTGTGCAAGCCCGTATACGCCGGAATGAAGACTAATTTTGTCTCCATCAACAATATTCGATTCAAAAAGAAAATCGTACCTGGTGACGTGCTACGCATCGAGGCAACGCTAAAGACGTTCAAGCGAGGTATCGCCATGGGCTCGGCCGAGAGTTTCGTCGACGGCGAACCCGCATGCAGTGCCGAGTTTGTCGTCGCAGTGCCGGATATTCTGGATCAATTCAAGCCAAAACCGTAGGGATAAACATTTATGGCTATGCGTGTTGCCGACTATATTATGAAGCGCCTGGTCGACGCTGGCGTAAGCCATGTCTTTCAGGTCACAGGTCGCGGTGCATTATTTTTGAGCGATGCGCTGGCGAAGAACACAAGCTTGAAGGCGGTATCGCTGCACCACGAGCAATCCTGCGCGTTCGCTGCGGTTGCTTATGCGGAAAAACGTCGTGGTTTGGGTGCTTGCCTAGTGTCCACCGGTTGCGCGTCGACCAATACCATTACTGGTGTCCTCACTGCTTGGCAAGACGGCATCCCTTGTTTCTTTATTTCCGGTCAAAACATCCTGCGCGAAACGACGCGCCATACCGGTATCGCGCTTCGCACCTATGGCCAACAGGAAGCCGACATCGTCGGTCTTGTCCGCCCCATCACCAAATTCGCCCATATGCTGACCGCCCCGCAGGACATCGTGGAGGTGATGGACAAAGCCCTGGAAGCTGCCCTGACTGGGCGGAAAGGTCCAGTCTGGCTCGATGTGCCTCTCGACCTGCAAAGCGCACTGATCGATCCGGACACCCTAGCGCATGCCATGCCTGGCGATGTGACAGCTCCTTCCGTGACCAATGAGGTCGTAGCGAGCGTTGCCGACGATCTGCGCCAGGCGCAGCGCCCAGTGGTGCTGATCGGCAAAGGCGTCCGCTCGGCGAGCGCCGAAGCGTTGCTGCGCCAGTTTGTCGAAGGCTGGAACATTCCGCTCACTTTTGCCGCTTCGGCGCCAGACAGCTATGGCGCAGCCAACCGGCTATCGATTGGTTCCGTGGGCGCCATGGGATGCTCTCGCGCAGGCAACTTTGCGATCCAGAACGCCGACTATGTCCTCGTGCTGGGCTCGCGGCTCACGGCCTTGACGACCGGTACCGATTACTGCAAGTTTGCACGATCCGCACAGGTCACTGTGGTCGATATCGACCCCGTCGAACACAGCAAAGAGGGTATCCGCATCGACCGCCTAGTGACTGCCGATTTACACGCGTTTCTCGACGCACTAATACAGCAACCGGTAAAGCAGGTATCCCAGGCGTGGGTCGAAAAATGCCTGCATTGGAAGAGCCTTTTCGCAGTTGTGGAGCCTGACTTCGATTCCCCAGATGTCGTCGATCTTTACCAGTTGGCCGACAGACTGAGCGAACTGATGCCGGCTGGAGGCACGCTTGTGACGGACTCCGGCTTAGCCGAAGTCATTCTGCCCAGCAACCTCCGTTTTAAAGAGGGCATGGACTGCGTCCATCCGCCTTCCCAGGGTGCCATGGGTTTTGCGCTGCCGGCAGCCATCGGCGCGCAGCATGCCACGGATGGAACTGTTCTTGCGGTCATCGGCGATGGCTCCGTCATGATGAATCTGCAGGAACTGGAAAGCATTCGCTACCAGGGCCTGCCGATCAAACTGATCGTGATTAATAACAACGTCTACTCCATTATTCGCCGGCGGCAGCGTGACCTGTTCCGCAAGCGTACGATCGGCACTGATCCGGAGAACGGCGTGAGTTGCCCGGATTTTGCCAAGGTCGCGGAGTGCTTTGGACTGCATTATCAGCGAATTGAAACTGTAGCTTTGCTCGACGAGGGGTTGAAAGCGCTGCTCACGTATCCGGGTCCCGTACTTTGCGAAATCATGGGCCGTGAAGACCAAGGCTATATCGAAGTCGGACAGACGCGCAGTTCGATGGACCGAAGGCTGGTCCGGAGGCCCTTGGAAGATCAAGAACCCTTCCTTTCGCGCGATACATTCTTGCGCGAGATGATCATCGACCCAATTGACCAATAAGGATATCTATGTCATTCATCACATTACGAAATGGTCGCCGTATAGGTGACTATTTCAAACCATATATTGTTGCGGAGCTCAACACCAGCCATTTTGGCAACATCGAGATTGCGAAATCGATGATCGATGAGGCTAAATCTGCAGGTTGCGATTGCGTCAAGTTTCAGTCTTGGAGTGCGGACACGTTATATTCTGAGAGCTATTACGAAGATAACAGGATGGCAAAGCGAATGGTAAGCAAGTTTTCGCTTTCAAATGCACAACTCCATGAATTGGCGGAATATGCAACGAAAAAAGAGCTCGATTTTGCCTCGACGCCATATTCAATTGAAGAGGCAAGATTTCTCGTAGAAAAGTGCAACGTACCATTCGTCAAAATCGCTTCGATGGAACTCAACAATACGCCATACTTGACTGAACTCGGACGCTTGCAGGTGCCGCTTGTTCTATCCACAGGCATGGGGACAACAGAAGAGATCATCAGCGCAGTGGAAGCGATTCAGAGCACCGGCAATGAAGACATAGTGATCTTGCACTGCACCTCCGTGTACCCATCGCCACCTATCATCATCCGACTGCAAAATATCGTGGGATTAAGAACCGAGTTTCCACAGTATCCCATCGGCTATTCGGACCATAGCCTCGGGATCGAAATTCCGGCAGCATCCGTAGCGCTGGGGGCATCTCTGATCGAAAAACATTTCACCCTGGACAGTTCACGTATCGGTATGGACAATCAAATGGCTACTGAGCCGGCTGAAATGCGCGCAATGATTGTTGCATGTAATAAAGTGTACGAATCAATGGGCGGAAGTGCTCGCATCCTTTGCGAAGAGGAACTCGGTCAGATTAAGAAAATGCGCCGAAGCATCATTGCTAGGACGGATCTCCAGCAGGGCGATCGGATCACAATGGAAAATATTGAGTTCAAACGCCCGGGAACCGGAATCCCACCCTCCGGATTCTCGAATATCGTTGGTCGAACTCTACTCAAGCCTATTAAGAAGGGCGCGCCCATATACACCGATGAGATTTCTTAAAAAAAGATACACATCCTGTTGAAAACAACACTGTACCACTAAAATAAATACCCAATCTATGAATACAATAAAAAAAAAGTAAAAGTAAAATATGAAATAATATTATAAAAAATAAATTTTTAAATATAAAAAAATATAAGTAGTTATGGCTAATAGTCCAGCATGTAAAAATCCGTCAACCCGCATAAGTACTGATGCTTTGGGGTGGAATCGGATGGTCAGAGCTCTCAAATAGATATTCAATGGAGTCTGTTGTCTGGAAGTTTTTGAAAGCTACGCGACCTGCTAACAGTGCTGGACAACCGTATCCCCTGTCAAGAAACCGAAGCTTCCCTTGCCCAGCTATAATTTAAAATATGTATAACTCCTTGCTAAGAAATTCAATTATTCTGGTGGGAGGAGCTGGAGTATCGCAAATAATTGGGATTCTCGCTTCACCGATTATCGCGCAGATATTTTCTCCAAGTGACTATGGAGCTTTCAGTGCATTTATTGCTGTAACTGCGATATTTTCAATAATAATTGCTGGAACGTATGAACAAGTCATAGTACTAGCCCAAAGGGTGAAATGGGCAGTAAATCTGGTAGCTTTGTCTATACTGTTAAACATTTCATTTTCGTTATTACTGACTTTAATTGTAGCAGCAGCGATAACAATAGAGAATCTAATAATTATTGATTATGAATTTCCGAAAATTTATATTTATGCCCCGGTAGTAATATTATTTACCGGTTTAAATGCGATTCTTATTCAATGGTTCTTAAGGGAAAAAAAATATATTTTGATTAGTGTAGGCCGCCTAGTCCAAAGTCTCTTTGTAGCTATATTTCAAGTTGGAATGGGGATTTTCATAGCAAATCCAATAATTCTAACACTTGGATATGCTGGTGGAATTATTTTATCGGCAACACTAATGTCATGTATGTTTTGGCGCCAAATTAAACCTAAAATACGTTTAATCTCACTCAAATCTATGCGATTTGTGGCGATACGGTATTCAAACTATCCAAAGTATATGATTTTGGGGCAGTTTGCAAATGTATTGTCTTCATCACTCCCCATTATATTAATCGGGCTTTATTATGGTGCAGAAATAGTGGGATTCTATGCGTTGGCATACAAAGTTTTAGCAGCTCCTGCAACTTTAATAATAAATGCATTCGGTGAAGTCTATAAAACTGAATCCGCAGCCATTTACCATCAGTATGGAAATTGTAAGAGCTTATTTATTAAAATTTCTCAACGATTGGCCATATACTCATTAATTCCGACATTAATTTTTTTTATTTACGGAAAACCAATATTTAGTCTAATATTTGGCCCTGATTGGGAGCAAGCTGGAGAGATTACCTCTGTATTGGCTGTATTATTTTATTTTCAAAGTGTATCAACACCATTGGCCACTACTGTATTACTGGCTAACATGCAAAAATTCGATATGTGGTGGCAGATTACTAGAGTCATATTGTGTTCACTTGCTCTCGTTGGTGGATATTATTACTTCGAAAACTATTCAGTTTCAATAATTCTTTATGTGATTATTTTGTCGACCTTATATTTAATACATTTTGCTATGCAAGCAATAGTATCATTTGGATATTACAGTGATCCGATTAAATATCAAAATAATTAAATTGATAACATGGCTGAGACGAGAACATGTTACGATATTATTTTATTTCAATATAAACAAATTTGATATGAATAAATGGATCACGGAAATTCGGTGAGATGTTGACTGTTCGTACACCAAATGGACGTAATGCAATGCGGCGTTACGTCTGCGCTGTCGTGTTGGGTGAATGGCTAGGTTTGCCATGGCGCCATGTTTCCGAGCCTCGCACCGATGTTGTTATCAGTATGAATGGCAGTTCAAGCCAACTGCGGATGCCAGATATTTTTTTTAGTGTGTCCAACATTGACTGGTTGTCTACAGTAACTTTGCCACGACCTCGACTAGAATTATGGGACACTAGAAGTTTAATAAATGAAAAAAATGCACTTATTACCAATCATGTTCCAGTTCTATATGGCGTTGGTACTTCCTCACTAGATTACGAAAATAATTGTGTTACTTTGCCTATCGATCTTTTCGGTTCGATTTTTTTCATGCTTGCCGCATATGATGAGCTTGTTTGTAATGACAGAGATGGTCATGAGCGATTTCCCGCCCGAGCATCTGTTGCCTACCAATCAGGCTTTCTTGACCGACCTTTAGCTGACGAATATTCAGAAATACTGTGGAATGCTTTACATAAACTGTGGCCTCAACTCAAAAGAACAATTTTAAATCCACGCATAATTCTTAGTTGCGATGTAGATGAACCATTTGATTCTACAGTTTCAAACCTTCAAACATATTTTCGAGCTAGTGTAGGGGATTTTATAAAACGCAAATCGACTCGTGACGCTTGGCGACGTTTTTGCTGTTTTATTAATAATCGTCGCCAAAATTATAAATATGACTTTTGCTATACTTTTGAAAAATATATAAGTTTATGCCAGGAATATAAATTGAGTG
>SXGR01540355.1_pt1 | contig 16048 bp, 15 predicted proteins | sample 3174711 | NCBI WGS metagenome assembly SXGR01 (sample SAMN11356860, study PRJNA531348) | freshwater metagenome | isolation source: freshwater sample F1-60 | place: China: Fuxian Lake, Yuxi | collected 2017-12-25
AAAGCTTCATTTTCTGAATCAAGATGCGCTGTAGCCTCATCGAGAATCACCAGGCTTGGCTGCTTTAGTAGCAACCTCGCAATAGCAAGACGTTGTTTTTCACCACCTGATAAACGATGCCCACGCTCGCCAACAACTGTGTCTAAGCCATTTGGCAAACTTTCTATAAAGCTCCAAATTCGAGCTGCGCTGCATGCGGATTCGATCTCTTGCAAATTGGCATCATTTTTGGCATATAAAAGATTGTTTCGAATCGTGTCATGAAACATATGAGAATCTTGAGTAACTACTCCGATTACGTTTCTTAAGGATTTTATTGTGCTATTACGAATATCCTCGTTATTGATAAGAATCCGTCCAGATGTAACATCGTATAGCCTCGGTATCAATGAACTTATCGTGCTCTTACCAGCACCAGAGGGTCCGACTATTCCGGTGAGGGTGCCAGGCTTGACGGTAAAAGAAACATTTTTCAAAGTTTGTCCAGTGACGTCAATCTCTGGTTTGGCTGCTATTTCAAGGGAAGCTAATGATATTTCTTCAGCCTTTGGATAGGTGAAAGATACATTCTCGAAAGTTAATTCTGGTTTATCAGTACGCAAAACTTTGGCCTGAGGGAGATCTACTACCATCGGCTGCAAATCTAAAACTTCAAATACTCTTTCAAAAGAGACTAAAGCACTCATTACATCCACTCGTACATTTGATAATGCAGTTAGTGGTCCATAAAGCCGTGCTAATAATGCAGTTATTGCCAGCAAGGTTCCAACAGTGATTTGTTGATTGATTGCTAATTGACCGCCAAAACCATAAGCCACCGCGGTCGCTATTGCAGCGATCGAGGTCAAAGCAATAAAGAAGAGCCGGTTCAACAAGGCTATTGAGATTCCAATATCTGCAACTTTGCGCGCTTTTGTCGAAAACTCCTTCTTCTCTCGTCCAGAATCTCCATAGAGAGAGACTAAAAGAGCTCCAGAGACATTAAAACGCTCCGTCATAGTTGCCGACATAGAAGCATTAATATCAAATGATTGGCGGGTATAACCTTGAAGTTTTCTTCCCACCCATTTGGTTGGGTACAAGAACAGCGGTAGAAGTGTTAGTGAGATTAAAGTAATTTGCCAAGACAAGGTTAACATCGTGATTGTCACTAAAACTAGACTTAGTAAATTGCTAATTACCCCAGATAAAGTTGATGTAAATGCTTGTTGAGCGCCAATAACATCTGAATTTAACCTTGAGATTAAAGCCCCTGTTTGAGTTCTAGTAAAAAACGCTATCGATTGGCGTTGAACATGTTCAAAGATCATGCTTCGAAGATCATAAATCAGACCTTCACCAATGCGTGCAGAGAACCATCTACCGATCATGCTGAAGAGTGCATCAAGTAAAGCAATTGCTCCGACAGCTAATGCCAATTGAGTAACTAGCTCTGAATTCCTAGGGATGACACCTTCATCTATCAACCGCCTTAACAAAAGCGGAGTGGCTACTATCAGAAGGGCGTCAATCACCACAGTGATTAGAAAAAGTGAGAGCGAAATCTTGTAAGGAACCGCATAACTAGCGATGCGCTTTAAGGTGCCAGGTTTGAGTTTTTGGTTTTTAACTGAAGAATCCTGAGTCAAGGAACGAAATGACATCCAAGTTGAGTGCATTGACATAACTACACCCTAGCGAGTGAGAGCAGAATACTTAAACAGTGAAGCCAATCGAGCGTAACTGTTCCCTACCATCATCAGAGATCTTATTCGGTCCCCAAGGTGGTAACCACACCCAATTAATTTTCACATCTGAAGTCAGATCTGCTAAAACTTGTCTAGTTTGATCTTCAATCACGTCTTGGAGCGGGCAAGCAGCAGAGGTAAGAGTCATATCAAGAGTTGCAATATTATTTTCATCCAACCGCATGTCATAAACTAAGCCGAGATCTACAACGTTAATACCTAATTCTGGATCAATAACATCTTTCATTGCCTCGGTAATATCATCAATTGTTGCACTCATAGCTTTATTCTACGCCATCACTTGTGTTGATGCATCTTTAAAAGCCATCCAGCCCAGAAGCGCGCATTTAATTCTCGCTGGAAATTTAGACACACCCGCAAAAGCCACGCCATCTTCAAGCAACTCTTCATCTCCCTTGGATTGTCCTTTGCTTTGCATCAATTCCACAAAAGCTTCCAAAACTTTCATAGCCTGTTGATACTCCTTGCCTGACAACAGATCACTCATAACAGAGGCACTTGCCATTGATATTGAACAGCCAACTCCATCCCAAGTTATCTGTTTCACAAATCCATCTTGCATTGTTAGATTTAAAGTTACTTCATCACCGCAACTTGGGTTGTTGTGATGGACTTGAATATCCTTTTCCAAGGAAAGACCTTTATTTAAGGGTGTTCGGTAATGATCCAAAATTACCTCTTGGTAGAGTGAATCTATTTCCATTATTTAGAAACCTTAAAATATTGCGTTACCTTCTCAACTGCTTTAAGTAGACTTGAAACATCCTCAGAGCTGTTATAAAGATGAAATGAAGCTCTGGTGGTTCCTACTAGATTGAGTTTTTTCATCAGAGGCCAAGCGCAATGATGGCCAGTTCTTACGGCGATTCCATGCTGATCTAGTACCTGACCAACATCATGCGGGTGAACTCCATCCACGGTAAATGAAACTACGCCTCCTCGATCTTTCATGTCCAACGGCCCAACAACGGTGACCTCTTTAATTTCCTTCAATCCGGCTAACAGCTCCTTAGTAAGTTTGTGCTCATGATGTGCAAGATTTTGCATTCCTATTTTGGTTAAGTAATCAACTGCCGCTGAAAGACCAACAGCTTGCGCCATATTTGGTACTCCTGCTTCAAATTTTCTAGGAGATTGTGCCCAGGTTGCCCCATTCATTGTTACTGAATCAACCATAGATCCGCCAAATATGGCTGGCTCTAGTTTGTCTAACAATTCAGATTTACCCCATAAGACACCGATACCAGTTGGGCCCAATACCTTGTGGCCAGAAAATGCCAAGAAATCAACTCCTAATTGCTTCACATCTACAGCAAAATGTGGAACAGATTGACACGCATCTAGCACAACTAATGCACCAACATTGCGAGCAGCTTTAACAATCAGTTCAATCGGAACTATAGTTCCAAAAACATTTGATTGATGGGTGATTGCAACAATCTTAGTTTTGCTATTTATAATCTGATCTATATTTGATAGATCAAGTCGGCCATCAGTAGTGATTGATAACCAGGTTAATTTAGCTCCTGATCGCTTGGCCAATTGTTGCCAGGGGATCAAATTTGCATGGTGTTCCATTTCGGTAACTACAATTTCATCACCTGGTTTAATCGCAATTCCAGAATCTGGATTTCCAAATGAGGTTGCAAGAAAATTCAGTGACTCCGTTGCACTTTTTGTGAAAATCACCTCTGGTGAAGCGGCGCCAATGAAGCGAGCCACATTCTCTCGAGCGCCCTCATATGCATCTGAAGCTTCTTCAGCTAATAGATGCGCACCTCTATGAACCGCTGCATTTTTTGTACGATAAAAATCTGCTTCAGCCTGGATAACTACTTCCGGCTTCTGGGATGTGGCACCACTATCTAAATAGATTAATGGATTTCCGCCACGAACAGAACGTGAAAATATCGGAAAATCCTTCTTATATACAGATAGATCGGTACTCATGAATTAGGCAGTTATGTACTCTGCATAACCCTTCTCTTCAAGTTTATCCGCTAACTCAGGACCGCCTTCTTCCACTATCTTTCCATTGGCAAACACATGGACGAAATCTGGCTTGATGTAACGCAAAATTCTGGTGTAGTGGGTTATCAACATAACACCAAGTTCTGAGTTAGCTTTAACTCTATTAACTCCCTCTGAAACAATTCTTAGCGCATCTACATCAAGCCCAGAATCAGTTTCATCAAGAATTGCAATTTTTGGTCTTAGCAATTCCATTTGCAAGATTTCATGACGCTTCTTCTCTCCGCCAGAGAAACCTTCATTTACATTTCGCTCTGAAAAGGCGGTATCAATATTTAGTGAAGCCATCGCTTCTTTTACCTCTCCAACCCAAGTTCTAACCTTTGGCGCTTCGCCCCGAATGGCAGTTACCGCAGTACGCAAAAAGTTAGATACTGAAACACCCGGAACCTCAACCGGATACTGCATCGCTAAGAACAGCCCGGCCTTTGCTCGTTCATCAACGCTCATTTCAAGTACATCAGAGCCATCTAAAGTGACAGAACCACCGGTTATTAAATACTTTGGATGTCCGGCAATGGAGTAAGCAAGTGTTGATTTACCAGAACCATTAGGTCCCATGATGGCGTGAGTTTCGCCAGATTTGATTGTTAGATCTACACCCCGAAGGATCTCTTTGTTTCCAGCATCTGTTACAACACTGACCTGTAAATTTTTTATCTCTAATACATTCATTATTTGCTCCTATTTACTCGGTGATAGTTACTTGATTGCCACTGCGTAGAACCTTGAAAGTTTTTAAAGCAGCTGTTGCTGGTGGTGTTACAGCCTCTCCAGTGCGAAGATCAAACTCTGCCCCGTGAAGCCAACACTCTATTTTGCTACCAGTGATCTCACCTTCAGATAATGAAGCCTCTGAATGAGTGCAGGTATCGGCAACGGCAAAAACCTCATCACCAACCTTGGCAACGCAAACTTGGATTCCATTAACCTCTACTGCAACTGGTTTTCCCTCTACTAAGGTGTCGTAAGCTAAATCAGCCATCACTCACCCACCTTTGCAAGTTCATCATCAATGCGCCGCATTAAACGATCTTCCAGATCTGAACTTTTTAATTTATTAATAATTTCAGCAAAGAATCCACGGATAACCAAGCGCCTAGCAATATCTGCTGGAATTCCACGAGATTGCAGATAAAACAATTGCTCATCATCAAAACGACCTGTGGTGCTGGCATGGCCCGCGCCAACAATCTCACCTGTCTCAATCTCTAAATTTGGTACTGAATCTGCTCTGGCACCTTCAGTCAGTAGGAGATTTCGATTTAACTCATAGGTGTCAGTACCATCCGCACCTTTATGGATATAAACATCACCAATCCAAACAGTATGGGCCTCTTTACCAGCCAACGCCCCCTTGTAATTAACTCTGGATTTAGCATTGGGAACATTGTGATTGACATGAATGCGATGCTCTAAATGCTGTCCATCGGTAGCAAAGTAAACGCCATACAGATCGGCAAATGATCCAGTGCCAGTAAATTCAACAGTTGGACTTATTCGAACCACCGAACCACCTACGGAAACTACATAAGATGTGAATTGAGCATCTTTGCTAACAATCGCATGATGTTGAGCGATATGAACTGCTGATCTATCCCACTCCTGAAGTGAGATCAGATCTAATGAGGCGCCTGGCGATAGATTAATTTCAATCTCTTCACCAATTTCACCTTTTCCAGTGTTCTCAATTACTACCGTGCTTTTGCTATTCACACCCGCTTGGATCACTATCCGACTTACTTCAGGTGAGGATAAACAATTGCGAGATAGATAAATACTTTCACTTAGTTCAACATCCTTTGCGATAGTAAGAACTGAAACCTTCTTAACCTCTTGTCTGACACGATTAGTGACAACATCGGTACTGGTGTAAGAAGGTGGATACTCTGAAGCATCTGCTATTGCAAGCATTACACCATTTGGCAGCTGAGATTTTGCTGCAATAGAAATATGGTCCACTACCTTGGTGGAATTATCATGCAGCCCAGCTAAGCGCTTAAGCGGTGTAAACCGCCAAGCCTCTTCTCGACCTGTTGGAGTTAAGTAATTTGTAGCAAGTGCACTCATTAACCAACTGCACCTTCCATTTGTAGCTCAATCAAACGATTAAGTTCAAGGGCATACTCCATTGGCAACTCCTTGGCTATCGGCTCAATGAAGCCACGAACAATCATCGCCATCGCTTCATCTTCGCCAAGTCCGCGCGACATTAAATAAAAGAGTTGATCATCGCTAACCTTAGAAACAGTTGCTTCATGTCCCATAGAAACATCATCCTCACGAACATCTACATACGGGTATGTGTCTGAGCGAGAGATTGTGTCAACCAAAAGTGCATCACACTTAACAGTGCTCTTGGAGTGATGTGCTCCCTTTTCAACCTTTACTAGTCCACGATATGAGGTGCGACCACCACCACGTGCTACTGATTTAGAGATAATTGTTGATGAGGTGTAAGGAGCGGCATGCACCATTTTTGCACCAGCATCTTGATGTTGTCCTTCACCGGCAAAAGCTATTGAAAGTGTCTCTCCCTTTGAATGAGGACCCATCAACATAACAGCTGGATACTTCATAGTTACTTTGGATCCAATATTTCCATCAATCCACTCCATGGTGGCACCTTCAGCACAAGTTGCTCGTTTGGTAACTAAGTTATAAACATTGTTGGACCAGTTTTGAATTGTTGTATAACGAACCCGAGCATTCTTCTTCACAATAATCTCAACAACTGCTGAGTGAAGTGAGTCAGATGAGTAAATTGGCGCGGTACAGCCTTCTACATAATGAACATATGAATCCTCGTCAGCGATGATCAAGGTTCGCTCAAACTGACCCATATTCTCAGTGTTAATTCGGAAATATGCCTGTAGTGGAATATCTACCTTTACGCCCTTTGGTACATAAATAAATGAACCACCAGACCATACTGAAGTGTTTAATGCAGCAAATTTGTTATCGCCAACTGGGATTACGGTTCCAAAATACTCCTTGAACAGCTCTTCATGGGTGCGAAGTGCGGTATCGGTATCTAAGAAAAGCACTCCTTGCTTCTCTAAATCCTCGCGAATTGAATGGTAAACAACCTCAGATTCATACTGAGCTGCCACACCTGCGACTAATCGCTTCTTCTCCGCCTCTGGTATACCAAGACGGTCATAAGTATTTTTAATATCATCTGGTAGATCTTCCCAAGAGGTAGCTTGTTTTTCAGTTGATCGAACAAAGTATTTAATTGTGTCAAAGAAAATCCCACTTAAATCTGAACCCCAACTTGGCATCGGCTTCTTATCAAAAAGGTTTAAACCCTTCAATCGCATATCCAGCATCCACTGTGGTTCGTTCTTCTTGGACGAGATATCTCGAACTACCTCTTCATTCAAGCCTCGTCTGCTATTTGACCCCGCATCATTTTTATCTGACCAGCCGTACTCATACTTGCCAATACCATCTAGCTCTGGATGTGCGATTTGGGTCATTATCTTGCTCCTTCTTTTATCTTGGATTTTGCGTGCGGGGTAAGACTGTTTGGAATAAAGGTTGTGCAAACACCATCACCATGTGCAATAGTGGCTAAACGTTGGACGTGAGTTCCTAAGATTTCAGAAAATGCCTTTGTTTCAGCCTCGCATAATTGTGGAAACTCAGATGCCACATGAGCTATCGGACAATGATGCTGACAAATCTCCTCACCATTTCCTAATTTGTCAGATGTCGCTGAGTATCCCTCTTTAGTTAAAAGTTTTGCCAAAGATCTGCTCTTTTCAACAAGTGTTTTGTTTGAATTTTTTATTGCATCCCCTTTTCGAACGAGATCATCAGCCCTGGAGGTTGCAAACTCATTAACAAGGTGTTCCCCATTTTTACTTGCCATAAATTTCAATGCAGCAACAGCTAAATCATCATAGGAGTGTTCAAATTTTTCCCGACCCATATCGGTCATCACAAAAACTTTAGAAGGTCTACCCCGGCCACGTTCAGGTGATTGAAATGGATCTCTTGCGGTTAGAACTCCTGCGCTCACTAAGGAGTCCAAATGACGACGAATTCCAGCCGAGGTTATCTTTAATTTTTCAGACAATGCAGCAGCGGTAGCAGGTCCACCCTCCAAGATGGTACGGGCGACCTGATCCCGGGTCTTATCTGGCTCTACCTTTTTCACAACATAAGTGTTGCGTAATTCATCACGAAGCGCCAATCCACTGCCCTCATTTCGGTGTGAATTGCGCCTTACCTGAGAACAAAATAGCGACCGGCATAAGGCTGAAGCAATAGGCTTAAATCATGTTGGTAACCCGAAAATCCCTGAAAGGACGTGTTTTCGGTCTTCTGGTCTTTTTCCAGTCCGCTTTGATTGTAACTGGAGGTGCGGTTCGAGTTACTGGTTCCGGACTTGGATGTCCCACCTGGCCTGAATGCACCCCCGGCTCCTACGTACCTGTGCCAGGACAAGCAGAGGGTGCCTTACATGCCTGGATTGAATTTGGAAATCGATTACTAACCTTTGTCCTACTTATAGTTGCATTAGCTGCCGTCATCATTGCCGTGAGATTGTCTTCACTCTCTCTCAAGAAGATGCGCATTAGATCTTTAGCGTTGTTACAAATCCTAGGAATCCTTGGGCAGGGAGTTTTAGGAGGGATCACAGTTTTAACAGATCTGCACCCACTAACAGTTGCTGGCCATTTCATGCTTTCAATTTTTCTTATTGGTGGTGCAATCTCACTACGGTATGAAATGGTCGGAATAAACAGCCAACCCGCCACAGGGATCACTAGCTTCCTACTACCGATATTGGTTTGGAATACATTGCTAGTTTTAATCGCCGGCACAGTTGTTACTGGCAGCGGGCCACACGCTGGGGATGATCAGGCGGAGCGATTTAACTTCGATGCGAGAGTAGTTTCTTGGTTACATGCAGATCTGGTGATCGCACTCCTTGTTCTTACCAGCATACTTTTTCTAATCACCCGCCACTCAGGATCAAATCTCTTACACAAACGCGTTGCTTTATTTCTAGCTATTTCACTTCTGCAAGGCGTGATCGGATACCTTCAATATTTCACCGGTTTGCCAGTAGTTTTAGTGGCACTTCATCTTTTAGGCGCGACTATGGTGTGGGTAAGTGCCTGGTCACTAATTAAAGTGGCAGACTCTGGCTTTAGATTGCGAGGCATGAATTGAGTAATTTACCAACTTGGCAAGAGGCAGATGATCAAGCAGTCGCAATATCTAGAGCCTTAGCTATGGATGCTGTACAAAAGGTTGGCAACGGTCATCCAGGCACCGCAATGTCACTAGCCCCGGTGGCCTATACCTTATTTCAAAGGATTCTTAAGCATGATCCAAGTAATCCAAATTGGATAAACAGGGATCGTTTCATTCTCTCTTGCGGTCACTCATCTCTAACTTTGTATATTCAACTATTCCTATCCGGCTACGGATTGGAGTTAGAGGATTTGAAGAATTTTAGAACCTTCGAGTCAGCAACACCTGGACATCCAGAGTATGGACACACAGTTGGAGTTGAAACCACCACTGGACCATTAGGACAAGGTGTTGCAAATGCAGTGGGCATGGCTATGGCTTCTAGATATGTAAAAGGATTATTTGATCCCGAGAGTAAAACCAAGCTTTTTGATCACAATATTTGGGTACTAGCATCTGATGGAGACCTGCAAGAGGGCATCAGTGCAGAAGCATCCTCGTTAGCTGGAACACAAATGCTGGGTAATTTGAAATTAATTTATGACGATAATCGTATCTCCATTGAAGGTGACACTCATGTTGCCTTTACTGAAGATGTTTCAGCTAGATACCTATCCTACGGTTGGATGGTAATTGAGGTTCCATCTAAAGCAGATGGCAATGTTGATCGAGATAAATTAGAACAGGCAATGCTTAAAGCTGTTGCTGAGAGGAGTAAACCAGTTCTTATTCGCCTCCATTCCGTTATTGCCTGGCCAGCGCCAAATGCAAAGGGCACTGCTAAATCTCATGGTTCAGCACTTGGTGATGAAGAAATTGCCGCTACCAAAAAACTACTTGGAATCGATCCGGCGGAATCTTTCTTTGCTCCTAAGCCAGTTGTTGAACATACCCGAAAGGTTAGAGATAGAGGTCAGAAAGAGCATTCAGTTTGGCTTTCAGAGTTTGATTTATGGAAAACAAACAACCCTAAGCAAGCGGCTTTGTTAACAAGATTAACAACAAAACAATTACCTATCGATTGGGATAAAGGTATTCCCGTATTTTCCTCAGAGAAAGAAGTAGCAACGAGAGCCGCATCTGGAAAAGTAATTCAATATTTGGCAGAACATCTGCCAGAGTTTTGGGGAGGTTCTGCCGATCTTGCCGAGAGCAATAACACCAGTATTGAAAATGGTGGTTCGTTCTTACCCGCTAACAGCCAGATAAAGGGTGCTAATCCATTTGGTCGGGTGGTTCATTTTGGCATCAGAGAGCACGCTTTGGCCGCTATTTTAAATGGCGCAGCTCTTCATGGATTTGTTAAACCGTTTGGCGGTACATTTTTAGTATTTAGCGATTACATGAGAGGCTCAGTGAGGTTATCTGCGCTAATGCAGTTGCCAGTAACTTATGTATGGACACATGATTCGATTGGCTTAGGTGAAGATGGTCCAACTCATCAACCGGTAGAACATCTAGCGGCATTACGCGCAATTCCTGGTCTATCAATAGTCCGTCCCGCAGATGCAAACGAGGTCAGTGCTAGTTGGGCTGAAATTATCAAACGAGGCAAACCATCTGGTCTAGCGCTTTCTCGGCAAAATCTTCCAGTAATTGATCGAAACAAGTATCAAGATACCTCTGGCGTAAAAAATGGCGCATACGTTCTTGCTTATGGTGGTGATAAAAAAGATGGCTGTGAGGTTATTTTGATTGCAACCGGCTCAGAGGTATACCTAGCTCTAGCTGCTCGAGAAAAGTTAGCGCAGGATGGCATTAAAGCTCGTGTAGTTAGTGCGCCTTGCTTGGAGTGGTTTAAGGAGCAACCAGAAACTTACCGAAATCAGGTTCTACCTAAAAAAATCAAAGCACGGGTAAGTATTGAAGCGGGAATAGCTCAACCTTGGTATGAATTTATTGGTGATGCTGGTGTTGCAGTTTCGTTGGAGCATTTTGGAGCATCTGCTAGTGCATCAGTTCTCTTTAAAGAGTTTGGGTTCACAGTTGAAAATATTGTGAACGCTGCAAAAAAGAGCATAGACAAGCTTCATGGCTAATACTCTTGCTGAAATTTCCCAAGCGGGAGTTGCAGTCTGGTTAGATGATCTATCTCGAGAGCGCTTGCAAAACAACTCATTAACTGACTTGATCAAGCACGATAGCGTGGTTGGTGTTACTACAAACCCAAGTATCTTCTCGGCGGCTATCGGGAAATCATCCTTGTATCATCAAGACATTATCTCCAATAAATCCCTACCTATTGAAGAGATTATCATGCGCCTTACAACTGATGATGTTCGTAAAGCCTGCGATCTATTCAAGGAGACATACAAGAACACCAAGCATGTTGATGGCAAAGTTTCTATCGAGGTTGACCCCAGATTTGCCCATGACACACAGGCAACAATTGAGCAAGGCAAAGAGCTTTGGAGATTAATTGATCGACCTAATTTGTTCATTAAAGTGCCAGCGACTATAGAAGGGTTGCCTGCAATAACTCAATTGATTGCTGAAGGAATAAGTGTCAATGTGACTCTTATATTCTCCGTGGAAAGGTACAAGCAAGTATTAGCAGCTTATGCAGATGGATTGAGTAAATTGATTGCAGTAGGTCGTCCTGTGACTGAGGTCTTTTCAGTTGCATCTTTTTTTGTTAGTAGAGTTGATACCGCGGTAGATCCTTTACTCCCTGCCGATTCGAAACTAAGAGGTAGTGCCGCAATTTCAAATGCGGTAATGGCATACGAGGCTTTTCAATCTTTTGAAACTAGCGCAGCTTGGAAAACTCTAAAATCTGCCGGTTGCAATAGCCAGCGTCCGCTCTGGGCATCTACTGGAGTTAAAGACCCCAGTTATGATCCAAATCGTTATGTGATTGATCTGATTGCGCCAAATACAGTTAATACCATGCCAGAACAAACTTTAGAATCAATTAAGAAGACCGGGGTGTTTAAAGGTCCGACAATCTTTAATAATTTGGCATTGGCAAAATCGAATTTAGCTAGATTGGCTTTAGCAGGAATTGATTTAGATAAAATCACAAAAGAGCTTGAAATAGATGGTGTTAAGAAATTTGAAACTGCATGGTTGGAGCTTATGAACTCAGTGCGAACAGTTTCAGCAGGTATCTAGTGCAACTATCTGGCCAGATTCTTTCCAAGGTAAATAAAGAAATAGCCAAGGATCTACTAGGTATTTCAATCCGTTTGGCGCAGAAAGATTCAACAATTTGGGGTATCGATACTGAAGCGGCTACGCGATTAAATTGGGTGGACCTACCTATTCAATCTAGAGAGTTGATGCCGCAATTAGATTCATTATCGGCCTGGGCGCGAACTAATAAATTGGATCGAGTAATTCTTTGTGGACTGGGTGGATCTTCCCTTGCCGCTGAAGTTATTGCAGCAGCATATGGAAAGGAACTATTAGTTGTTGACTCTACTCATCCAGCCCAAATCCTCAGTGCTAGCGCAACTGATCTGACTCACTCTGTAATTATCATAGGCTCCAAATCAGGAACAACTATTGAAACCACATCTCATTTGAAACTTTTCACCAGCAAGCTAATCGAACTAGGTTTAGCACCACGGGATCATTTAGTGATAATTACGGATCCAAGTACTCCCCTTGACATATCTTCAAGGCAGCAAGGCTTGCGGGTAGTAAATGCTGATCCGAATGTTGGCGGCAGGTACAGCGCATTATCTGCTTTTGGTTTAGTTCCGGCAGCTCTCATGGGGATAGATACTTCAGTTTTACTAGATGATGCAGACGCGTTGTCTCAAATCTTAATCACAACAGATTCACCAGCAATTAGTATCGCTTCCATACTTTTTACCGAAACTAAGCAGTTTGTTAATTTATGTGACCTTAACTCTAAACTGCCTGGATTGTCGGACTGGATTGAACAGTTAATTGCTGAATCAACTGGAAAGAACCAGCAGGGGCGCTTACCTGTCGTGATTGAAGATCCTTCAGAGGCTACTAAGGATTTGATAATTGGATTTGCCAAAGGAGATTTTGATTTAAGTATCGAAGCATCCCTTGGTGAGCAATTCATATTGTGGGAGTGGGTTACTGCGCTACTTTGCTACTTGCTGAAAGTAGACCCTTTCAACCAGCCAAATGTTACAGAAGCAAAAGAACGTACCTCTCAAATATTATTGAAGATGGGATCTAAAGAATTTGCTGCGCAAGAACCAATACTTGAAACTGCTAGTTACCTGCTTTACTCAAACCAGAAGATATCTAATCTCCAAGATTTCCTAAAAACACCAGCTTCCTACATCGCTGTGATGACCTACCTGGCTAGAGGCAAAGATGATCAAATCATGAAAATTAGATCAGCTCTCTCTAAGAAACTTGATAAACCAGTAACTTTTGGGTGGGGCCCTCGATTTCTACACTCAACCGGCCAGATTCATAAAGGTGGACAGCCCAATGGTTGTTTTATCCAAATTACTACGGATAATGCAATAGATCTACCAGTTCCAAACGAAGAATTTACCTTCGCCAACTTGCTAATGGCTCAAGCCTTGGGTGATGCGGCCGCGCTAACTGAGCGCAATCTTCCATTAATAAGAGTTCATTTGAAAGACAACAAAACAGGTATAACAGATTTATTGAAAGAGTTTTAAAGCCTACTCATCACCACGTAGTTTTTTTAGGGCAATATCTAGAATCTTGTTTGCCTCAGCTTCAGTGCGACGTTCTTTAACATAAGCAAGGTGGGTTTTATAAGGTTCATTTTTCATAGGCATTGGTGGCTTGTTCTTATCCTGCCCTGCCGGAAAACCACAACGTGGACAATCCCACTCAGCTGGTACCTCTACTGTGCCATCTTCGGCGAACGAAGGTTTTGTTTCATGTCCATTTGCACACCAATATGAAACTCTAAATCGAGCGATTGATTCGCCACGCTCTGCCTCGCCCATTGGACCAGCGCCAACACGACTACCTCGAATTGCACTTCCACCAGCCATTATTACTCCTTTTGTCTTTTTACTTACTTAAGCAACAAGCTCAAAGCGATTACTGATGCAAACCAAACTCCACCAACAACGATAGTAATTCGATCTAGATTCTTCTCAACCACCGAAGATCCGCCGTATGTGGAAGATATCCCACCGCCGAACAAATCAGATAACCCGGATCCTTTGCCCTTGTGAAGTAGCACAAGAATAATCATTAAAACACTGGATAAAACTAAAATTATTGAAAGAGCTAAATTCATTGACTCGCCTTCACTTTGATCCTAATCCCTGAGGTATTGGATAAGGATACTATCCCCCATCCCTTTTAATCTAATCTAAGTCTCTAAGCCTTACTTAAAACACGATGAAATTTCGAGATTCTGGCAAACTCTTCTGGGTCTAAAGAGGCTCCACCAACTAACGCACCGTCGATGTCAGGCTCTTTCATGATATCTAAAGTGTTAATGGATTTAACTGAACCACCATACAAAATTCGACAATTATCAGCTATCTCATCACTTCCAATTTTTCTTAATTCATTTCGAATTGCAAGACACACTTCTTGAGCATCTTCCGGGGTTGCCGTTTTTCCTGTGCCAATTGCCCATACTGGTTCGTATGCAATCACAATTTTTTTAAGATCAGGTTTATGAAAACCCTTCAGAGAATTTCGAAGCTGTTCCAAAACATGCTGGATATGGGTACCAGTTTCTCGGATTTCTAATTCTTCCCCCACGCAAAGAATCGGTTTTAATTCATTTGCTAACACACTCTTGATTTTACGATTGACTAAAGAATCATCCTCTTTGTGATTACTTCTGCGTTCACTATGGCCAACGAGAACATAAGTACAACCCAATTTACTTAACATTGATCCTGAAATATCGCCGGTGTGAGCCCCGGAATCGGCGGCTGAAACATCTTGTGCACCATAAAGCAAACGTAATCGATCGCCATCAACTAATGTTTGTACTGATCTAATATCGGTAAAAGGTGGGAACACCACAACCTCAACTGCATCATAATCTCGATCTTCGAGTGAATATGCTAATTTTTGAATTACCGCAATCGCCTCAAGATGATTCAGATTCATCTTCCAGTTTCCTGCGATTAATGGTTTACGCATAACACTCTCTCTTAGCTGAGGGCAACTAGACCCGGAAGTTGTTTGCCTTCTAGATACTCAAGTGACGCGCCACCACCAGTTGAAATGTATCCGAACTGCTTATCTATAAATCCTAGTTTACGAACTGCGGCAGCCGAGTCTCCCCCGCCGACCACACTCATACCTTTGATTTCGGTTAAGGCATGAGCAATTGCTTTTGTGCCATTGGCGTAATTCGGAAATTCAAACACTCCCATTGGACCATTCCAGAAAACTGTTTCACACTTGGAAATTGCACTTGCAAAACTAGCGGCACTGACTGGACCGATATCCAATCCCATTTGATCGGCTGGTATTTGATCTGCCTGAACCAATGTTGGTGGTGAGGATTCAGAGAACTCATGCGCAACCAAAATGTCTGTTGGGAGAAGCAACTGCACTTTTTTCTCAGCGGCCCGCTCAATCAACTCCTTCACGGTAGCAATCAGATCTAATTCAACTAAAGATTTACCAACCTCCTTGCCCTGTGCTGCTAGAAATGTAAAGACCATACCTCCGCCAATTGCAATTACATCAACCTGATCTAAAAGATTTGAAATCACTGCAATCTTGTCAGAAACTTTCGCCCCTCCAAGCACCACTGCATAAGGTCGATCAGGACTCTTCATTAACTTCTCTAGAACATCTACCTCTGCAACCACTAAATTACCGGCTGCATGCGGGAGTAATGACGCTAATTCAAAGACTGAAGCATGCTTACGATGAACTGCTCCAAAGCCATCCCCCACATAAACTTCACCGTAAGTTGCCAGTTCGTTTGCAAGTGATTCGCGCTCTTGCTGCACTTTGCTTGTCTCTGATTCAAGAAAACGAATATTTTCCAACATCAAAATTTGACCTGGTTTTAGTAGATCAGTAGTTGCTCGTAACCCAAGAATCTCGCTACTGAACCTCACTTCTTTACCAAGCAAAGTACCTAATCTCTTTGCAACTGGTTC
>SXGR01612381.1_pt1 | contig 16042 bp, 9 predicted proteins | sample 3174711 | NCBI WGS metagenome assembly SXGR01 (sample SAMN11356860, study PRJNA531348) | freshwater metagenome | isolation source: freshwater sample F1-60 | place: China: Fuxian Lake, Yuxi | collected 2017-12-25
GCGACCGATTTCGTCTCCAGCGTCGGATGCAACTGCGTTGGCGGTGCGTAATCGTACTCAACCGCGTAGCCCCAGCGCATCACCTCCGCATTCTCCAAACCGACGATGTTTCGCAGCATCTGGGCCTGCACGTCGTTAGGCAAACTCGTCGAAATGCCGTTGCAATAATACTCCCATGTGTTGCGGCCCTCGGGCTCGAGGAAGATTTGATGACGATCCTTGTCTGCGAAACGCACCACTTTGTCCTCGATCGACGGACAATAGAGCGGCCCGCGTCCTTGAATCTGCCCTGAATACATCGGCGCCCTGCCCAGATTGGCACGGATCAGCTCGTGGACCTTGTCGTTCGTGTAGGTGATGTGGCAGTGCATCTGCGGCTGGGTAATGCGCTCGGTCGCAAAGCTGAATGGCCGTGGCTCGGCGTCGCCGGGCTGTTCTTCGCATTTCGCGAAGTCGATGGTTCGGCCATTGAGCCGGCACGGGGTCCCCGTCTTGAAACGCGCGAGTTGAATACCGCACGTGTTCAGACTATCGCTCAGGCCTTCCGCGGACTGATCCCCTGCTCTGCCGCCGCGCGTTTTCGCCTCGCCCATGTGCATGAGGGCCTTCAAAAAGGTGCCGGTAGTCAGGATGATGGCGGGAGCGCGGTACAGCGTGTCGCCTGCGGTCTTGACGCCGACGACTTCGTTTAGCCACGGATCGCAGACCAGCGCGGATCTACGACCCGCGGCTAAACTCGAGATGGGGCCAATGATAATCGCCTCCACCATCTCCTGGCGCAGCGTCAAATTCGCCTGATCCTCGACACGCCGCTTCATCTCGAACTGGTACGCCTTCTTGTCGGCCTGGGCGCGCGGCGAGTGCATCGCGGGGCCTTTGGTGCGATTGAGCATGCGGAACTGGATGCCGGTCGCGTCGATGACCTTGCCCATCTCGCCGCCCAGGGCGTCGATCTCGCGCACGATCTGCCCCTTGGCGACGCCGCCGATCGCGGGATTGCAGCTCATCGCGCCGACGGTGTCGGCGCTCATCGTCAGCAAGATGGTGCGCAGCCCCATGCGCGCCGGCGCCAGCGCGGCTTCGATACCCGCGTGCCCGGCGCCAACGACAATTACGTCGTAATCGTAGATGAGCTTCATCGCATTCCGCAAATCCCAGGATGATCCCAGCGATTTCTGGGGTCGGCGTGAGGATATGTCGTCACGCGGAGCGCGACGACTACACTATCGCTAGGATAGCAAATACTCGGCCCCGTTTCTATGCACCAGAGATCTGGATCATGGACCGCCTGCAAGCAGCCATCGCCGGCTTCCAAACCATTGACGCCGACGCCACCTACAAGGACCAGGCGGCTAAGAATCTCACGCGCTGGTTGAGCGAGCCCGAATTTACCGCCTACAAGCCGCAGATCGACTGGCTCATCGGCCAGCAAAAATGGGCAAGCTTGCTCGATCGCTTCTATCAGATCATGCCCTTCGGCACCGGCGGGCGTCGCGGTCTCGTCGGCGTCGGCCCCAACCGCATGAATCTCTGGACGCTCGGCGCCTCCGTGCAAGGACACGCGGAATATCTGAAAGAACGATTCCCAAACACACCGAACCTAACCGTCGCTCTCGCCTTCGACGTGCGCCAGTTCGAGGATCAAAAGAAGAATTACAATCCCGCATTGGTGAATCCCGTCCTGCACCTCTCGTCCAAACGCTTCACCCAGTATGCCGCGTGCGTCTATGCGGCCAACGGGATTCACGCGCACATTCTGCCCGAAACCAGCACGCGCTATCTGGCAACGCCGGAATTGTCGTTCACGATCCGCTACTTGAAGGCACACGGCGGGCTTAACGTCAGCGCGTCGCACAATCCGCCCGACGACAACGGCGGCAAGTTCTACGACGAGCGCGGCGGCCAGCCCGTCCCGCCCGACGATCAGATCATGGCCGACCTCGTCGAGCAAGTCGCCGCGATCAAGGAGCTCCCTTGGGCCGAGGCGGTTCGCGGCGGCAAGATTCACTTTCTCGATGAGGCGCCGCACAACGCCTACATCGAGCTGTGCCGTAAACAGAGCCTCGTCAAACCGCCGCGGGCGAGCGAGATCCAGATCGTCTTCACGCCCCTGCACGGCGTCGGCGGCATGACGGCGATGGAAGTGCTCACCGCGCAGGGATTTCACGTGTTGCCCGTCAAGGAGCAAATGGAGCCGAACGGCCAGTTCCCGAACGTGACCGATTTGCCGAATCCGGAGTTCCCGAAGTGCTTCGACCGGGCCGAATCGCTTGCGAAGGAGATCAACGCCGATTTGCTGCTTGCGACAGACCCGGACGCCGACCGCCTGGGCGCAATGGTTCCCGCCGCACCGTTCGCCGGACGCGCAAGCGACGGACGGCCCAATCCGTCGCTGGCGCGTCCGGCTAACGCAGATCCGACATTCCATTTCTTGAACGGCAATCAGATCGGCGCCCTGTTGACGCATTTCAAGCTGTCGAAGCTCATGGAGAACGGCATGATGCCGCGCCGTCCGATTGTCGCCAAGAGCCTCGTGACGACGAACATGGTGACCCGTATTGCGCGACACTTCAAGGCGCAGGTCGTCGATAACCTCCTCGTTGGCTTCAAATACATTGCGGAATTGCTCTGGCAACTCGAACAGCAGGGCGCCTACGAGGACATCGAAGGCACGCCCGACGATTACGTCTTCGGCTGCGAGGAAAGCCACGGCTACCTGGTGACGCCGCACATGCGCGACAAGGATTCCGGCGGCGCCGCGCTCTTGCTCGCGGAGATGGCGCTCGACAAGAAGCGTACTGGTACGGACATCATTACTTATCTGAAGTCCCTCGAAAAACAATTCGGCTACTTCAACAACGGCCTACGCAACATCGTCATGCCCGGCATCGAAGGCAAGACGCTCATGGCACGCATGCTGAACAACCTGCGCCAAGCACCGCCGACCAAGATCGGCGAGTTGACGGTGACGCAGTTCGAGGACCTGCAAAATGAGAATGGCCGGATGGGCCCGTACAAAGGCGCGACCGACAAGGCCGCCCGCAATTTCTTGATATTTACCCTCGGCGAGAATGCGCGTATTAGCCTGCGTCCGAGCGGCACCGAGCCGAAAGCGAAAGCCTATGTCGAAGTGTGTAGCGCCCCATGCCCGCATGGCATGAGCGATACCGACTGGGCAAAACGCCGCGCGGAGGTGGACGCAATGGCCCAACGATTGGCGGAAGCGTTCTTGCAACTGTGCAAGTGACTGCGGTGGCCGACAAGTGGTATCAGAACAATTCCCCAATGGCCCGCCCGCCCGCAGTCACGATGGGCATGGGTCTTCCCTGCGGATTCATCCAGTGAGTGTCAAGCGGAATGTCGAGATGGCGAAAGACCGTCGCCGCGAGATCAGAGGGCGTGACGCGGCGTTCGCGAATGACGCCGCCGCGCGAATCGGTGCTGCCGATCACTTGTCCGTGTCGCAATCCGCCGCCCGCGAGCAGCATCGACATGACATTGGTCCAGTGGTTTCGGCCGGCGTCGTCGGTCATCACGGGCGAGCGGCCAAATTCGCCGAGCATCAGGATCAGCGTCGAATCGAGCAAGCCACGCGATTCGAGGTCATGAATCAGCGCGGCGAGGGCCCGATCGATGGTCGGGAGAATCGGCGTAAGGCCGCGCTGGATGCCTCCCCAGGGTGGGACGTTGTCGCCATGATGATCGAAGTAACCCCACGCGCCGCTGACCAGGACGAAGGTGCTCCCCGCCTCGACGAGCCGCCGCGCGAGCAGCGCCTTCTCGCCGACGCTGCATCGGCCGTAGGCGTCGCGCACGCGGTCCGGCTCCCGATGGACGGCGAACGCTTCCTCCACGCCGCGCGCCACCACCATGTCGTAAGCCTGTCCCGCGTAGTCCACGTCGTCGCCTGCCGCGCGCCGTAGCTGATCGAACTGCCGCCGCAACTCGGCGCGGTCCTGCAAGCGCGGCACATTCAGTCCATCGGGCATAGCGAGGCGTCCAGGCAATTCGTCGCCTTTGACCGGTTCATAGACGCTTCCCATATGGCCCGCGCCCCAGACGTCAGAGCGCCAGCGATCGGCCAGGCCAACAAACGCCGGCATCGGGCGCACGTTGGCGCCGCGAAAACGCGCCGCGATCGAACCCATGGATGGATAGCCGCCGCCTTCGCGCCCGTCGTTGGTCCGCTGCGCCAATGGGTTGCCGGCTTGCATCGTGATCGGCGTATGGTTGCTTGCCGAGCAATCGACGGAGCGGATCACCGTCAACTTGTCCATGAGCCGGGCCTGCATCGGCAGATGTTCACAGAAGCGCACGCCCGGTACGCTGGTCGGAATCGTCTGATACGGCCCGCGGATCTCGGCCGGCGCGTCGGGCTTCGGGTCCCACGTGTCGATTTGGCTCGGGCCTCCCGACAACCAGAACAGGATCACCGCGCGCGGGTCGCGAGTCCGCCCTTGCGTTGCCGGCAGCGCATGCGTCAGGCTCAATCCCGTCAGGCCGGCAAGGCCCGTCTGCAGAAACCATCGCCGTGAGCCGACGCGGACACTGCCCGACATCGGCGCCGGAAGCGGATTGGGATGATTATCGGCCAGGTGATTTATCGGCGTCGGTTTCATCGCGAGGCCCCCCTATTTCGAATCGCACAAGGACACCATCGTCTAACGATAGTCGAATGATAACAAGGTTGCCGGGCCGTACGCAACATTTTCTTTCCAAGTCAGCGACATTATTGTTTATTCTGTCAATGGCTCGTAAAACGGGTGCAAGCAGCGAATCGCGTATCTATTTCGGAAGGACCAAAGACGTGAAACTCACAAATCTGATGTGTCGAATCATCTTCGTTGTTTGCCTCTTCCTGGCAGCTGCCCAGGCGTACGCCGACAACTGGCCCAACTGGCGCGGCCCGAATCAGGACGGCATCTCACAAGAGAAGAACCTGCCGACCTCGTGGAGCGACACGAAGAACGTCCTCTGGAAGCTGCCCTTGCCCGGCAAAGGCTCGTCCACGCCGATCATCTGGGGCGACCGCATGTTCATGACCAGCGGTGAAAATAGCGACCTCGTGCTCCTGTGCGTCTCCACCGACGGCAAGCTACTCTGGAAGCAAAAGGTCGCCACCGCCGTTCGTACCGTCATCAAGAAGGACGAAGCCAACGAGGCTTCGCCGTCTCCAACCACTGACGGCAAGCACGTGTTCGTCTTCGTCGGCTCCGGCGACATGGCCTGCTACGACTTCGACGGCAAACAAGTCTGGAACTTCGACGCCCAAAAGCGCTACGGGAAATTCCTGATCCAGCACGGCATTCACGTCACGCCCATCCTGCACGAAGATCGCCTCTACCTCAACCTCATTCACAACAACGGCCACTGGGTCGTCGCCCTCGACAAGGCGACCGGCAAGGAAATCTGGAAGGTCGATCGCAAGAGCGACGCCGAAGGCGAGAGCCGAGAAGCCTACTCGTCGCCGGTGTTGTGGAAAAACGGCAACGAACTCAACCTTGTCGTCCTCGGCGCCGACTACACCACGGGACATCGCCTCTCTGACGGCAAGGAAGTCTGGCGGCTGGGCGACATCAATCCGAAAGCGAAGTACAGCACCGCCCTGCGCATCATCGCCACGCCCGTCGCGACCAGCGATCAGCTCTTCGTCCCAACCGCGCGCGGCGGAATCTTCATCTCGCTCAAACAAGGCGCGGCCGGTTCCATCAAGGCCGGCGGCACGCATGAAGCCTGGCGCGTAGGCAAAGGCTCGCCCGACGTCCCCTCGCCGCTGATCCACGATGGCATCGCCTACCTCATGCGCGAGAACGGCCTCTTGATTGTCCTCGACGCCAAGACCGGCAAAGAGCTCTACGAGCATCGACTCAACTCCGAACGCTATCGCGCCTCGCCGGTCTACGCGGATGGCAAGATTTACCTGACGAGCCGCGACTCCGGCGCGTTCACGGTCATCAAGGCGGGCCCGACGTACCAATTCCTGGCGACCAATCGCCTCGACGACGTCTTCACTGCTTCGCCAGCGATCGCCAACGGCCGCATTTATCTGCGCGGCTTCCGGGCGCTGTATGCGATTCAGGACAGCAAGTGAGATAATCCGGTTGAATTCCCGTTGACGCCTTGATACCATCGATCGGCAATAATCGGAGCGGGTGCGCGCTTGGCCCTCCCGACCGGCCGATGAAACGCTTTGATTTCATCAAGGAGCATGAAGTGAACGAGACTTCGGCGTCTTCCGTTGACCCGCTGGTAGTTCCGGCGCGTGCACGCGGCGAATTGTTCTTGATCAGTCTCCTGATTTTGTTTCTCGAACTGGCCTGTATCCGGTGGTTCCCGGCGCACATTCTGTTCCTGACATTCTTCACCAACACCGTGCTGTTGGCTTGTTTTTTGGGCATGTCGCTGGGCTGCCTGGCGGCCAGGCAAACTCGCAACTACCTTGTCTGGACGCCAATCTTGCTGAGCGTTGGATTTTTGTCCGGCACGTGCATGGATCTCCTGAGCTTCGCGCTGGAAAAAGTCGTAAACGTCGGCAATCAAACTTCGCCCCAGATGGTTTTCTTTGGCACGGAGTATTGCCGCACGGATCTCGCCGAGTTCGCCGTTCCGATCGAGGTGATCGCGGGATTTTACTTTGTCTTGATCACGCTCATCATGGTCGGGCCTGGCCAGGTTTTGGGTCGGTCCTTGAATCAGGTGCCCCAGCGCGTTCAGGCGTACACGCTCAACATCCTGGGAAGCCTGGCCGGCATTGCCTTGTTCGCCGCCTGCTCTTGGTTTCAGCTTGGCCCCTTGTTTTGGTTTGCGCCGATCGTCGTGGGGTTGACGTATTTCTTATGGGCGATGCCCGGCTTTCAGACGACGCGCCTGGGTACGCTGGCTGCGGCGTCGTTGCTGTTGGCGCCGGGCCTGGCCATCCTCCCCGGCGTCATCCGCGCGTACGACAGCGATAATTCCACCACCTGGTCGCCGTATTATCGCATCCTTTACACGCCTCCGCCGCAACGCGAGATCAACGTGAATCTGATCGGCCACCAGGCGATGCTTGCGTGTGCTGCTCCGGGACATGCGTATGCCTTGCCTCACGTGCTCAATCGGGACTGCGGCGGTGAGGCTTTCCAGAACGTGCTGATCATTGGCGCCGGTTCCGGCAATGACGTGGCCCGCGCTCTGCAATGGGGCGGACCCCAGACGCGCATCGATGCCGTCGAGATCGATCCCGTCATCTTCGCGCACGGGAAAAACGACCACCCCGACCGTCCCTATCAGGATCCGCGCGTCACCGTCCACCTCGATGACGGCCGAAACTTCTTACACAGCACCGACAAGCAGTACGATCTGGTCGTTTTCGCCCTGGTCGACTCCCTGGTCCTGCACTCCGGCTACAGCAACATCCGCCTGGAGAGCTATCTGTTTACCGAACAGGCCTTCAACGCCGTGCGGCAGAAGCTCAAACCGGATGGTCTGTTCGTCATGTACAACGCCTACCGGCAAGGCTGGATCGTCGCCCGCCTGGAACAGACGTTGAAGAAGATTTTTGCCGACGAAGGCGACCCGATAGTCATGACCATGCCTTATTCAGAAGTAGTCCAACCGACTGAGCAGGCCAACGGTTTCACGTTCTTGCTGGCGGGAAGGCGAACGACGGCGATGCGCCAGGCATTTGCGCGCCAGCCTGGGTACTGGATGGTCGCCAACAAAGCTCCCAGCCCGCTGATGCCCAGCGCCTTTGGACCCGAACCGGTTGACCACTCAATACGTTTCGGCCCGGCCCGTGTCGCGCTACTTGACGAACCGCTCCAACTCGCCACCGACGACTGGCCCTTCCTCTACCTCCGCGCGCCGATGTTGCCAAACCTCACCGTGCGCGGCATGCTCATTATGGCCGCCTTGTCGCTGGTGATGCTGTACTTCTTTTGGCCCCGCGCCCAAAAAGACGGCACCAGCGGCGGTTTCGATGGCCGCATGTTCTTTCTCGGCGCCGGCTTCATGCTCGTGGAAACCAAAGCCGTGGTGCACATGGCGCTCTTGTGGGGTAGTACCTGGATGGTCAACTCGGTCGTTTTCTTCGCGGTGCTGCTGATGATCCTCGGGGCCAATATGTTCGTTTTGCGTCGCAAGCCGGGCAACCTCTCACTTGCCTTTGCGGGACTGCTGATCACGTTGGTCGCCAACGCCGTGATACCGCTGGAATGGTTTCTTGGGCTGTCGCGCACGCCGCAAATCGTCGGCAGCTGTTTGCTCGTCTTCACGCCGATTCTGTTCGCCGGAGTGATTTTCGCCGTCTCCTTTGGCGCCGCCCGCCAGGCTGATCACGCCTTCGGATGGAATATCGCCGGCGCGATGCTGGGGGGCTTGGCCGAGAACGTCTCCATGCTTATTGGCTTCCCCTATTTGGTCCTGGTGGCAGCCGGATTCTACGTGCTTTCCGCCTTGTGGGTGCGCCAACCGCCGCTCACTGCGGCGCCAGGCCAGGCAGAAAGCCTGCCCTTGGTGCCAACAAGCTGATTGTTGGAGGAAGCATGTTGTCTTGATCGGTTTTCATACTGCACGCGGTCTCAGGATTAGCTCATTTACTAGGCCGCAGCGCCAGCAAGGGATGTCCGTGATTGCTCTCGCTGGCGTTGCGGGCTAGTGAGGCAAATGTGTCATTTCCGACCGAATGCAGCATAATTGCGGCCGACAGGATTTTTGCCCATCTTTACCATTTACACCAGACACTCTATCTGTTCTAATTAACGAATCCGGCACGCCCGCAAATCACCCTCGCGCGGAATTTAGTCTGGGAGAAAACCTCATGTATACCGTCGTGTTGGCGGTTGCGATCACTGCTGCTCCAGCGACAACGAGCTGGCAGCGCGGCGGCGGCTGTGTCCGCGCATGCCACAGTTGCGCTGGCCAATCCGGCTTCGGAGCCTACGGCGGTTATGTGCCCTACGGCAGCTATGGTTGCACCGGCGGGAGCGGCGGTGCTAGAGCGCAGCCTCAGGTCATGCTGTTTGGCGGCGCCGGCGCGGGTTATGGCTTCCACGGCGGCTGCTATGGCGCGGGCTACGGCAGCACCTACTACTTCGATCCCGCCATGAGCGGCAGCACCGGCTGCTATGGTTGCCATGGCGGCCAGTCCGGGTATGGCGTTCCCGTCCCGTCGGCTCCAGATCCCGAAGGCACGGGCAAGCCGGTCGATCCCTTCCCACCCCAGCCCGAAATCAAGAAAGACCCCAAGGGAGCCGAAGAGATCGCGCCCCCCAAGGAAGTGAAGCCCAAGCAAGTGAACAAGCTACAACTCGAACAGAACTTCCGCGCCATCGTCCGCGTCCACATCCCCGAAGGCGGCAAGCTCTATGTCGATGGCCGGCACATCAACGTCGCCGCCGGCACGCGCGTCTTTCAAACGCCCGACCTCAAGCTCGGCGAACGCTACTTCTACGACATGAAAGTCGAAATGGTGATTGACGGCATCCTCCGCAAGAACGAGCAGCGCGTCATCGTCGAACGCGGGCAGGAAGTTGCCGTCGATTTTCCGAGTTTACACGCCCTCGGCACATTGACGGCGCGGCGGCAAAAGTAGGCGCACGCAGCGACGAAGCGTTTGGCATTACAACATCACTCACGTACGAAGAGTGGACTTGAGCCACGGATCAAACACAGATGAAACACGGATAGGAAAAATGCAGAGGAGGGTGCCATCCGGCTCTTCCTCTCCTATCCGTGTTTCATCTGTGTTTGATCCGTGGCTCACTCCGTATTCACCCTCCGCCAAGATCGAGAGGTACACCCTGCAACGGCAGGTCATGGAAAAAATCGCTACCCGGATTCGCGATGTACAAATACAATTTGCGTTCCGTGCGCGTCCGCGTTGGGCGGCGCGCAAAGGAGACTTTCACTCTGTGGCGATTCAGCGGAATCGTGTCCTTGGCTGGAGGACGCATGCCCCTACGAATGCGTGTTCATGACAGGGAACCAATCGGCCTGGCCTTGCGCCGATTCAAGAAATTGATCGAGCGGAGCGGCATGCAAAAAGAGCTGCGTGCCAGACAGCACTACGAGAAACCCAGCGAGCTGCGGCGACGTTCTCGATTGCGGAAAGAGAAAGCCGCCCGAAAGGCGTGCGAAAAGACAGGCACAACGCCTGTCGGTATCAACACTCGATGATTGGCGGGGCGCGACGATTGTCGCGCCCTATTTTTTTTCATTCAGATCCCCTCCCCCTGTACTCAAGGGGAGAGGGCTGAACGGTCACAGTGGTCCAGCGCTTGCGGTTTCGCGGTAATTTCCCGCGCGAAACCGCTAGCGTGCAATCGTCCCACACCCTACCAGCGGAAGTTGTACATCGCATAGAACAGTTCGGGTGATTGGCCATTGCCGGTGTTGGCGATGAAGGAACCCGCGAACAATTTCGACCAGCCAAGCAGAATGTCGGAACGCCGACTCATGTGGAAATAAACGAGGACATCGACTTCCTGGCCAACGTCGGTTCCGGCCGAGCCGGTCGGGCTGCGACGCTCGGGAACACCCGCACCGCTGTAGAGGGCGTCTTGGGCGCGATCGAGGCGGAAGCAGTGATATTGGGCGTTAAGGGTAATCCACTTGGCGGGATTGAGATACATGTGGAAGTTGAGATCGCGGATGTTTTGCCGACCCACGATGTCGGTGAAGCCGAGATAATAACGCTCGAACGGGAAGAGTGGGTTGAAGGTATTGTAGTCGCCGGTGTTGGGGTTCGCATCGCCGGAGGCCCAGTCGTAGTAGGCCCAGAAGGTGGGATTCATGGGACCGTTGGACCAATTGTAGCCGAGGCCGGCGGTCGTCATGAAGGCGTTGAGCTTTTGGCCTCCGCGAGCGCCGAACTGGAAGGCGCTTTCGAAGTCCCACAGAAAGCCATGCTTGTCGCCGACAGCGCGAGAGCCGATCGTGTGGACGGTGACCGGCGCGCTGTCGATACCGCCGGTATCGGTATCGTTTTGATTGTCGAGATAGAGGTAGTACAGATCCAGAGCTTGGCCCTTGGCGTGCCGGTACGTCACCCACGCGCCAGCGAAGTTCTGATTGGAGTCGGCACGATCGAAGCGCATATTGCCCACGAGGACCGGCTGCGCCCAGAAAACATCGATGTCCAGCTTCTCGCTGAGCCAGAAACCACGCACACCTTCGAAGGTGCGCCGCGTGTTGGCCCAATCCAAGGACGAAACGAGCCGCTGCGAACCTAGATTCAACTCCTGCCGGCCGGCGCGGACGTAAACAGGCGACCCAGCCAGTTCGCAGATCTTGACATCGATGAATAAGTTGAGCAGGTCCGCGTAGTTCTGGTCGGTCTTCAACGGCGGCAGGTCCTGGTTAAATGTGAAAGCCGAGATGAACTCGGCATAGATGCGGAAGCGATCCTTATACCACAGGTCAGCGTAAACGCGAGTCCGTGCCAATTCATAGACGTTTTTCTGGCCGGTGAGGCGGCTGTCCGTTTCGTTCATGTACCAAGCCCACGCTTGCCCACCAGTGGCGAACAGCCAGTTTTCGCCCAGGTGAATGCGATGGAGCTTTTCGAAGAAATCGGGCTGGTAACCAGGCGTCTCGACGTAGCGGAAGTCGGCGTCGAAGAACCCAGGCGTCATGAACGCGAACGGCGGGTAGGCCGACGGCGGGGCCTTGAGACGCGGCTCGTCCCCGATCCGATCCTTGAACGAATAGTAACCCGGCCCCTTCGGAGGCATCCAATAATTGCCCAAGCGCGGGAAGTAATGGCGCGGCGCGTCCGGCCAATGTGGGCCGAACGGCTCCAGCGACGGTGGGACGAGGATCAACTGCTCATCGGGAATCATGGGGTTGATCGACGGCGGCTTGTCGGTAGTCTTGGGCGGCAACGGCGGCGGATCGATCATCGGCAATGGATCCGGCGTCTTCTTCGGCTCCGGCGTCTCCCCAGTGACCTTCGGGGCCGGACCTATCAGCAGGTCCGGGCCAAGTTTGATGGGTATCGGTGGATCTTTCGGCTTCGGATTCACAAACACTGGCGGATCTTTCGGCTTCGGATTCACAAACACCGGCGGATCCTTCGGCTTCGGATTCACAAATACCGGCGGATCTTTCGGCCTCGGATTCACAAACACTGGCGGATCCTTCGGCTTTGGATTCACAAATACTGGCGGATCCTCCGGCTTCGGAAGATCAGGAAAAATCTTTGGCGGTGTCAACTGCTCGAATGGATCAAACGGCTTTATTTTCTTGAGCGGTTCAAACTGGCCGGGCGGAGAGACCGGCACTTCAGGAAGCGGCCTGGGTGGATTCGGCAGCGGCGGGATCGGCGGCAGCGGCGGGGTCAGCTTTTCCAATGGAGCCAATGGCTGTAGCCGCTCGAACTGGCCCGGCGGGACCAAGGGCGTGGGCGGCACCGAGTGAAATTTTGGCGCAGACGGCGGCAGCGGCGCCTGCGGCGGTCGTGGCGGAATCGGCGGCGTGAGCGGGGCCAATGGCTGCAGCGGCGCAAATTGGCCGGACGGCGTAAAGGGCCGTAGAGGCTCATTAGGCTGCGGAAAATTCGGCATATTCGGAGCAAAGGAAGGACGGGGAGGTATCGGCGGCGTCGGAAATTGCACCTGATGCTCCTCCACGCCGACCGGCATCGGGAGCATCAGTTCCTGGGCGATGATGGCACTCGTCAACAACGCGGCCGATGCGATGGTGACTAGGAAGTTGCCATACAATGAGCGAAACATTTCGGGCGCCTCCATGCGTTGCTGTTCACCGCCGATCCTTCAGCGATGAGCACCTGACGACAACGGACGAGGTTCAGGGCGACGCGCGGCCCAGGGAGATGTTGCCGTGCGGGGATTGTCCGTATAGCAATGGTGTCGGCAATCGCTGAACGCGCAACCGGATGCGTTGGCGTGTTTTGCCCTTGTGCCCGCCTGTGCCGCCTGCATGGCCGGCGCGACTCATCCGGCACGCAAATTCGGCAAGGAGAACCACCGTGAAAATATTCGTCCTGGGTAATTCGGGTCGTCCGGGAGTGACGGCGGAAGTCGAACGCTGGTTGCCTTTGCTCAAGCAGAAAGCCGCCGTGCTGCTGGTTGATTTGCGCCAGGAGATCGACCTCGCAGCGTACCCGGACGCCGATCTCGCCCTGGTTTTCGGCGGTGACGGCGCGATTCTCCGGGCGGCGCGGCAAATGGCGTATCGTCAGGTCCCGGTGCTTGGCGTCAATCTGGGCCGACTCGGTTTCCTCGCCGACATTCATCCACAAGATTTTGAAGCCAGTTTCGAGCAGGTGCTGCAAGCGAAGTATCGCATTACCCAACATCTCATGTTCGAATGCGTCATCGAAACGCCAGGACAGGCAACCCAGACAATCCTCGGCTTGAACGAGGTCGTCGTATACGCCATGCCGCCGCGGCGCATGCTTGATCTGGAATTGGAGATCGACGGGACCGGCGTGTCTCGTTTCAGCGGGGACGGGCTGATCGTCAGCTCGCCGATCGGCTCGACCGCGCACAATCTCTCCGCGGGCGGGCCGATCCTCGAACAAGAGCTGGCGGCCTTCGTCATCACGCCGATCTGCCCGCACACGCTGACGTTTCGGCCAATCGTCGAGTCGGCGGAAAAAACATACACGATCCGCCTCGGCCGCAACGTGGAACAGGCGACAGTCGTCGTGGACGGACAAGCCGTGGGCCTGCTCAACGTACAGCAGCGCATCGTCATCCGCAAGGCACCTGTGGTCTTTCGGCTCGTCAAGGTACCGGGGCACAGTTACTATCAAACGCTGCGCGACAAGTTCCGCTGGGGCACGCCGCCGAGTTATCGCAATGAACCTTGAGTTCGGTTGCGACGTAATCATCCTATGACCGCTTGCGGGTTGGTATGTGCGACGCCGTAAGCGGCGTGGAGATCTCATGGCAGTCTGCAAGCGCGTCCACTACCGGGGGACGGTGCAAGGCGTCGGCTTCCGCATGACGACGCGCCGCATCGCCAGGCAATACGCGGTGACAGGTTACGTGCGCAATCTTCCCGACGGGCAGGTCGAGCTGGTCGTGGCCGGCCAGGCGGATGAAATCGAACGTTTCCTCGGCGAGGTGGCGGCAAAGATGTCAGCCTACCTGGAAGGTCATAGGATACAAGACGAGCCCCAACAGATTTTTGACGACTTCGAGATTCGGACCTGAGCATGGTGGCGGTTTTCTTTTTCTCCCTCGCGCTCTTTTTCCTCCAGGGCCTGGCGGCGCTCCCCTGGTTGATTGTGCTTTTGCGCCGGCCCCTGGCCGAGAATTTTCCGTTCTATCTGAAAATGCTCGGCGGCGTCACGGCGGGGGGCATCGTTTTCGCCATGCTATTGCAGTCGAGCACCGATCCTTTCATCATGTCCCTCTGGGGCCGGCTCTACGCCTCCGTCTTGACGCTGCAAATCGCCATCGATCTGTTTGTGCTCGTGTTTCGACTCATGTTGATCTTCTGGTCCAAGGGGGGCGCCGTCGCCTTGGCCGCGTTTCAGGAAGGCGTGCGCCAGCCGATGTTCTGGATGCTTACCCTCCTGGGCAGCCTCTTCATGTTCATCTCGGTCGTGATACCGTACTTTACGTTTGGCGAAGATCTCAAGATGGTCAAGGAGATCAGCTACGCCTTGACCATGATGTTTCCCGCCATCTTCGGCGTCATCTCCGCAGGCACGTCTGTCAGCGAGGAGATCGAAGGACGCACCGCGGTGACGCTCCTGAGCAAGCCGATCAATCGCCGGCAGTTCCTGATCGGCAAGTTCATGGGCATCATGCTGGCGGGCATATTGATGACCATGCTAATGGGCTGGTCGTTGATCTGGGTCGTGCTGGCGAAGATCCATTACGATTATGTGCCGGGCATCTATCCGCTGCCGCCCGATCCGGTATGGCTGAATCCGTGGGCGGACCAGACCTTCGGACGGACGATCTCCGGCGACCTGGCCAAAGGTATTGCCCTTTGGCTGCGCGACACCCTGGAGGCGATGCCGGGGCTGATAATCGGCTTTGGCCAGGTGATGACGCTGATCGCCGTGAGCGTGGCGTTGGCGACGCGGGTGCCAAAGGTTGTCAATCTATCTATGTGCTTGGTCGTTTATTTCCTTGGGCATCTGACGCCGATCATGACCGAGGTCAGCCAGGGAATTCGCCTGGTGCATTTCTTCGCGCAATTGTTCGAGTTGCTCTTGCCCGACCTGGATTTGTTTGACGTCGGCACGGCAATCGTCCGCGACGTGCCGTTGGATCCCGACCGCTATGCGCTGTACACGGCAAACGTGGCCCTTTACGCGATCTTTTACACGGCCATCGCGAACCTGGTCGGCCTGATTCTCTTCGAGGATCGTGACGTGGCGTGAACCACTGTTGCACCTGATTCACCGCGTCCTAATCCAACCCAAGTTTCTTCATGCGGCTGGCCAACGTGGTGCGGGCGATGCCAAGCATGCGCGCCGCCTCCGCTTTGTTGCCGTCGGCAGCGCCTAGAGCGCCGACGATCTTGTCCCTCTCGAAACGATCCCGCTCGCTGCGATAATTGGAATCGGTCACGCTCGAAGCGGGCGCGATTGCCGATTTCTCGCGAAGGCCAAACGCATTCGTCGCCGGCTCAAATAGCTCGTCTGGCATATCTTGCAGTGTCAACACCTCCCCCTCGGCAATGACGACCGCCCGTTCGATGACGTTTTCCAGCTGGCGGATGTTCCCCGGCCACGGCCACGCCTTGAGCAGAGCCAGCGCGTCGTCCTCGATTTGGGTAACAATCTTGCGCGAACGCTGTGAAGAGAGCTGAATGAAAAACATCGCCAGCTCCGCAATGTCCTCGATCCGTTCGCGCAAGGCCGGCACGCGAATCGGGAAGACGTTGAGCCGATAGAAGAGGTCCTCGCGAAATCGCCCGCGCCGGATGAGTTCTTCGAGGTTCTGGTGGGTGGCCGCGATGATGCGGACATCGACCTTCATGGGTTCGCTGGACCCGACGCGCTCGATTGTCTTTTCTTGAAGGACGCGCAACAGCTTGGTCTGCACTTCGAGGCTGATGTCGCCGATCTCGTCGAGAA
>SXGR01219368.1_pt1 | contig 16038 bp, 16 predicted proteins | sample 3174711 | NCBI WGS metagenome assembly SXGR01 (sample SAMN11356860, study PRJNA531348) | freshwater metagenome | isolation source: freshwater sample F1-60 | place: China: Fuxian Lake, Yuxi | collected 2017-12-25
ACTACCGCTCCTTTTAACCTGCCGACCCCCTCATCGAGGCGGTGGCTTGCTACGGTGGTGGGTGTTGCAGGGGTCGAACCTGCGACCTACGGCTTGTAAGGCCGTCGCTCTCCCAACTGAGCTAAACACCCGCAAAGTCAGTACGTTGGAAAGGGGCCGTATGTTAGCGGCCAATCCCTGAGTGTCAATCAGAAACCCAGTCATTCGCGGCATCAGTGAGTCGTACCGCCACGCCAATTGATACGAAACAACGGCCGCAGCCAGACCGATTGCAGAAATGGATCGACCCATCGATAGAGTCGACCGCTGGCATATACAGGTCGTCCTCGTTCAACCGCGCGTAATCCCTCGCGCACAACGACCTCGGCGCCATACCAGATAAACGCCGGAGTCGCGTTTTTCATCGTCGTGAGCCCATTGGCCTCATGAAATTCGGTATGAGTAAAGCCAGGACACAGCGCCGTGATGTGCACACCACGATGGCGATAGGTGGCATGCAGCGATTCAGACAACGCAATCAGATAGGCCTTGACAGGGCCGTAGTTGCAGTCCCCTGCTCTTGGAATTCGAGCTGCCATCGACGACACGTTGATGATTCGACCCCATCCTCGCTCGAGCATCGCTGGGATCACTGCATGACAAAACGCTGCATAAGAAATCATCATCAATTCGAAGTACGACCGTTGGACCGTCCAGTCCCGCTCCTCGATGAAGTCAGGTCCAGCAATGCCCGCATTGTTGATGAGGTAGTCGATGTGAATACCTTTCGCGCCAAGTTCGGCCATGACATCGACCGGCGCATGTGACTCGGACAAATCAGCGGAAATCACGGTGACTTTGATGCTGTGCCGAGCCGCGAGGGAGTCCGCGATGGCTTGAAGCCTTTCCCTACGCCGCGCGACAAGCACGAGATCATGGCCTGCCGCGGCCAGTTCAAAGGCAAAAGTCTCGCCGAGACCTGACGACGCGCCCGTAATCAATGCTGTGCCTTTGTTTTCTGCGCCGGTCATTGAATGGCGGGGTCACCACAGGAATTAGGCGACACCCGAACGTAGATCAATGATGGCTCGAGCATGGTTAGACGCAGCGGACATCCAGGGGGCACTCGAATCCAGGATCGAGGCCAAAGCTCTCGCACCTGGTCGGTTTGCCACTCGACACGACCCCGGACGATCAACGCTTCCTGTGCATGAAAACTGGCGGATCGTGCGATACGGACCGCGGTAGCAGCGCGTAACCAGGAAACTTCGGTTTCGCGGTGACGGTGAAGCAAGGTTTCGTGACTACCACTCAATGGGCAGGTCGGCTCGAGAGGGATGACCCGCTGAACGGAATTGTCTGCTGCCATCTGGCGCAGCCGCACAAACAACAAACAACCGGTTTCGGAGAATGGCCTGTGTGAGGAACCGTGTGGGTTCTGCACCCAGGTCATCGCAGGATAACGACCTTGTTCATCGGCGAACTCGCCTTCAAGCACCAGAAACTCTTCACCGTAGGGATGATCGTGCGCTTCAAAGTGGGAACCCGGTGCATAACGAACGAGGCTGGTGGCGCGTGCTTGTTCCCGACCGATTCTGTAGAGGGGCACTCGCTCAACACCTGAAACCGGTGAGGCGATGAGGTGCTGCGTCTCGGGGAGCAGCCACGTGTACTCGTCGATGCGGTCTCGGATACGCATGTCAGTGAGCAAGATGGTCAATCCGCACGTTAACACCTTTGGATGAACAATACCCCATGATCGTCCTGGCAAAACCGAATCGCAGAACATCACGTGTTCGCAGCACCAGGGACAGACTCACGCCTGCAAGAATCGCTGCAAGACGTTCCAGTTCAAACGCACTGTGATCCATCCGTGCACCCGAAAAATCGACCGTGAGTGTTTTGCCCGCGGGTACGCCCACTTGCAGGGCGCGTTCGATATCAAACAGCGTGCACTCGCCAACAAGGCGAAGCACATAAGTTCCGACAGGGTCTTCAATCATCTCGACGGGCATTGGACGTGTCCTGGTTTCGACATGCGCGCAGCTTCGTGCCGTCCTGCCAAATTGAATATGTGGCGTTTGCCGCTTTGTGAATCGAAACGTCACTTCGCTCGGAAATTGCCCCCTTGGACCGCAAAATTGCATGTGGCTGCGTTGCGCTGACAGAACCGAAACACACAATACAAAATCCGGGTAACTGGCCCGCTGGACCTCTCAGGCGAGCGGTCCGTACTCATAGGGATGACCCATCAACCAACGTCCACCCAAGGCATAAAACTGTTCGCGTCCTTGCACATGTTGGGAGATCACCTGCATGTCAGCCCAGGGGCGGTGCAGCTCGCTCGTTCGATAAATACCGGTGGAACCACAGAGTTGATAACCCCCCTGCATCACCTCGACGGCTTCTCGAATGACGTGGGTGCCACAGAGGCGCCAGGCAACACGTTGGGCTTCGGTCATCGCCTCCTGGTGCTGAATCTCGGACCAAACACTGCTGACTGCATCATCAAGATAAGCCCGAATGCTCCGCCATCTTGCTTCGAGCTCACCGAGCCGTCGCTGTGCACTGCCATCATCTTTGAGTGCCCCTCTTGCATAGACGGGGTTTTTGCCTGCAGCCAATTGAGTGGCATAGTCGAGACCCCGACGCGCAACGCCCAGAGCGATCGACGCAAAACTCACTGCAAAGGACAGTCCCGTCGCCAGCCTCGTGATCGGCACCGCGAAAGACGGTCGGTCCGCAAGGTTCGCGATCATCTCCTCGGTCACAACAAGACGACGCACGCCAAAACGAAAGCTCGCAGTGCCACGCAATCCTGCAACATCCCAATCGTCGATGAACTGTGCCGAAGCAGGCGGGAAAAAGATCATTCGCCAGCCTTGATCGGAAGTACGCCGCACCGCGCCTGCCATCAGCCTTGAATGTCGGCAGCCACTGGAAAAACCCCAATCCGCATCGACGATGCCGCCGCTATCGGTAGGCTCCAGCACCGCCCCGAGAGGAGGTCCATTGGCTACACACTGTTCTGGATCTGACCAGAGCTTGCGCACGATCTCAGGTTCAAGCCACAACGTGGTCGTGCCGATCAAGGCCGCCTGATTCACGCACCAGGCAGTGCTCGCATCACGTGCAGCCAGCTCACGAACCCAACCAACGTACGCCGGGAACGGCAGCTCCACTCCCCCCCCTGCTTGCGGGATGAGCAATCGAAAAGCGTGTTCGGCGTGAAGCGCCCGTACCAAGCCTGCGGGCAAAGCACGCTCTGCATCGATGCGTGTTTCGAGTGATGTCACCTGATCGAGCAGCGTCTTCGAAAACCCGTTGTGCATACCTTTGTCTCCCCGTCTTCATTCTCGATAACACACGCGGTTTGAGCCTATCGCACTGCCTACCCGGCCGGGTCGATTCTGCTACATTGCGGCCTCTTCCTTTGCAGGGTTTGGTCTTTGTCCAGTTCAAGTCAGGATATCCCGTTCTGGTACCAGCGCGCGTTGGACGTTCCGTCGACGGAAGGTCGCGTCGATGTCGAAGGCGCTTCTGTCCGCTATCACGTTTGGGGCGACGAAGGTCGGCCGGGTGTCGTGCTCATTCATGGCAGCAACGCGCACCTCGAGTGGTGGCGATTCGCCGCACCATTCCTGGCCGATCAATTCCGCGTCGCCGCACTCGATCTTTCTGGCAATGGGGACAGCGGCTGGCGAGAGAAATACACCGGCGAACTGTTCGCGCGCGAGGTCTGGGCCGTATGCGAAGCCGCCAGACTCGGACCGAAACCGGTCGTGGTCGGCCACAGTTTTGGCGGCTTTGTCGCGCTAGAAACAGCGCATCACTTCAGCCATGACATGACGGCTTTGGTGCTCATGGACTTCACCGTTGCACCACCGGAGCAATACCTGGAGTGGGGTTTGCGCGCTGAACGTGAAGGCGTTCAAGCCAAACGCAAACTGCGGACTTACGCCACCCGCGAAGAAATCCTCGCACGCTTTCGTTTCATACCCGAACAGCCCAGTGTGCATCCGCTTGTTTTGCGGCATATGGCTGAAGCCGGCATTCGTGCCGTGGACGGTGGCTTCACCTGGAAGTTCGATCCGTCCTTGTTCGACTATCTGGAGATGGGTGTCGATCAGGCGCAAAAATTTGCGGCGCTCAAATGTCGAAGCGCGGTGATGCTCGGTGAAAAGTCGACCGACGAAGGTGCGTTGTTCGGTGGCTATATGGCACAGATAAGCGGTGGCCACCTGCCGATCATCACCATCCCTGGTGCCTATCATCACCTCATGTTCGATGAGCCCATGGCGGTTTCCATGTCACTGAAAGCGCTCATGCTGCAGTGGCTCGCTGAAGATAACCGCCCTGCCCTGCGCGCTGCCCTTAACAAAAGCCTCGAGAAAGCCTATGGATAACCTACTCTTTGCCGCACTCGCGAAGCTCGACACGCCAACGATTTGCAATGCCTTGGAAGTTGTAGCGCCCGAACGACGCGGTTATGGATACACCGTCGAACCGTTGGTGTGCACGCGCCCCGGGTTACCTCCGATCGTCGGTTATGCGCGTACTGCCACGTTACGCGCGGCACATCCTTCCGACCTCAAAGGGAAGGCAGCACGGGAACTCTCGGACGCGTATTACAGTTACATCGATGCCGGACCCAAACCGGCAATCATCCTGATCCAGGACCTTGATGGGCCGATGCGCGGGTACGGCTCGTTTTGGGGTGAAGTGAATTCAAACATTCATAAAGGTTTCGGCTGTCTGGGGCTCGTCACCGATGGCAGCGTGCGGGACATTCCCGATATCGCTGAAGGATTTCAGATGCTCGCCAACCGCATCGGACCGTCACACGCGTACGTCCACATCGTCGATTTCGGTAAACCCATCACGGTAGCGGGTATGCGCGTCACAAGTGGCGACATCGTGCACGCCGATCAACATGGTGCAGTCATTATTCCTGCCGCGGTCGCTGACAAAGTGCCGGATGCTGCCGCAAAAATTCAACGTACGGAGCGTGTGATCATCAGTGCCGCGAAAGAGCCTGGATTCAACATGGCGCGACTTAAGAAGGCCTGGGGAGATGCGGCGGAGGTCCACTAAACCTCCACCGCGAGTGGCCTAAGGAAGGTCTGATTAATCAGACCTTCCTGTGTGGTGCATGGAAGCACCACCACTTTCCGTGCGTTTGGCGCGGGCTTCGCACGCGCATTCACGGGCAAAGCCCGTGTACACACAGGGAAAAGCGAGGAATCCGAAGGATTCCGACCTGATCAATTCGCAGGAGCGAATTGATCAGAATTACGCTAAGGAGGGTTTTTACAACCCTCGCTTACCTGCCTCACGAATCATCGGCTGATACTCACCAAAGGCCGGACCCGCTTTGGACGCACCGGTGGTGGTGCCCGCGTCTGTGGTCAACGTGTGTCCCGTCGTATAGCCGGACTCATCACTTGCGAGCCACAACGCGGCATTAGCCACATCACCGGCTACGCCAGCACGATTCTTCAGTGGTGAAGAAGCAGCGAGTGCCTTGATGGTGGCTTCGATGTTGTTGTGATCACCGACGGAAATGTTCGCCACCATCGCCGTTGCCATGCCTGCAGGCGCAATAGCGTTGACTCTTATGCCGTGGTGGCAAAGTTCTGCCGCGACGTTTTTGGTAAGACCGACGATCGCATGTTTTGCAGCGCAATACGCGTGGGGTCCAAGCCCGCCCATAATGCCAGCAGTGCTCGCCATGCTGATGATCGAACCGGTGCCTCGCGACTTCATCACGCGCGCGGCGTGTTTCATGCCGTAAAACGTCCCACTTAAGTGGATGTTGACGGTGCGATCCCACTCATTTGCGGGTGTGCTATCAATGGGTCCTACAGCACCCACGATGCCGGCATTGTTATACATGATGTCGAGCTGACCGAATTTCGAGACCGCCGTATCCACCATATTGGCGATATCACTTTCACTGGTGACATCGCAGTGTACGAATACGGCTTTGTCACCAAGAGATGCCGCGACTGCCTTACCTTTTTCATCCTGAATGTCGCCTAGTACGACCTTCGCGCCTTCTTTGACGAAGAGCCGCGCGGCGGCTTCGCCAAAACCTGAAGCTGCACCGGTTATCGCTGCTACTTTGCCGTCAAGTCTGCCCATGGAGTTCCCCCTTATCTGATCTTGAAGATCGTGGTGTTGAAAAATTCAGCGTGCGCTGATGTTAATTCAGTTTCCTTCGGCGAGCCTCTCCAGAATCCGCTCATGTGCCTTGCGATCAAGGGTATGCAACGTGGCGGCGATGATCATCACAACAACGATGCCAATCGGCACGAGCGTCATCAGGTTATGGATCATACGGATCGCGCTCTCTGGCTGATCGGCGTTAGCGATGTAGCCCGCAAGCCCAAGCGCATAACCGATAGCCGCCCCTCCGACTCCTTTCGCCACTTTCTGGAAGAAACTCGCAAACGAGAAGATGGCGCCATCGGCGCGCACGCCGTGGCGAAGCTGGGCATATTCGACGGTATCGGGAATCATGGCCCAACCGAGCACTGCAATTGGTGTCGCACCCAGATTGACGAGCACGCCCCAAAAGAAAATCCATGGAATCTGATCGTAAGGTGTGAGGTACATACCAATGCACCCGACAAGCGTTAAACAACCACCTGCAATCACCGCCCGCGCCTTTCCCAGCTTTTCAGCGAGTCGTGGCACACCGATCAAGCCACACAACATCGCGGCCAGGGTGACTGAAAAGAAAGCACTGATGAGATCAGGCCTACCGAGGCAATAACTGAAGAAATACACCGTCGTGCCTTGGCGTACCGTGAACGACAACATGCCGCAACAAAACAGCACTATGACAACAGCGAGCGGCGGATTGCTGAACACGGCCCGCAAACTCAGCTCGATAGAAAGGGGTGTTTTCGGCGCGACGGGAACTGACTCTTCCGTTTCACGGTAGGTGACCCACAGGAAGAAGGTCGCGATAACCGAGAAGCCCGTCATCACCCAGAAGAATCCAGTAGCCCGATCATCAAACAAACCAACCAACGGCATCGTGCCGACGGAAACGATGAACCCGCCGGAAAACGCGCCTGCCATGCGTACCGTGGTGAGTTTGGTACGCTCATCGCTGTCGGAACTTAAGGATGCCGTCAGCGCCGCATAAGGAATTGACACAACCGTGTAGATGAGACCGAAGAGGATGTAGGTCGTGTAGGCCCACCAGAGTTTGTAGCCAGGATCACCTTCAACCGCTGTGAACGTCAGTACGGTGATCACACCCAGTGGCAGGGCGCCGTACAAAATCCAAGGACGCATTCGTCCTGTTTTGGTCTGGGTTCGTTCGGCGATCATTCCCATGATGGGGTCGGTGATCGCATCAACAATGCGTGCGACCAACATCAGCGTTCCTGCGGTCGCGGCAGAGAGACCAAAGATGTCGGTATAGAAGAACATCAGGTAAGTCATCGTCGAAATGAAATACAGGTTGATGCCGAGATCACCTACACCGTAACCAACGAGCTTGCGCAGATTCATCGAGGGATTCCAGGGCGAACTCATCTCGTCACACCCTCAGCACGCAATTCCGCGATCTCCTCGGCATCGAGACCAAACGACAGGAGCACATCAGCACTGTCTTCGCCGGGATCCGGTGCGGCCCTGCGCAGTTGACCTGAATGTGGGAAGGCAGACAGGTTGATCGGTGAACGCACGAGTTTGAGGTCACCGAGTTCTTCATGAGGTGCCGCAACGGCCATACCGAGGTGACGTACTTGCGCAGATTCAAACGCCTGGCCCACATCTTGAACGGCGCCACAGGGCACACCTAGCGGATTCAAGGTTTCAACAAGCCAGCGCACGGTGTGTTTTGACACCGCCGCATCCAGATCGCGCCGGAGCTGTACCCGGTTTTTTACACGGTCTCGTGCGTTCGCGTAGTCGGGGTGATCCGCGAGGTGTTTTGCATCAAGTGCCTGGCAGAACCCTGTCCACATAGCCGGGCTGGAAGCTGCGATGTTCACCAGACCATCGGCGGCATGAAACGTACCCATAGGCACCATCGTGGGATGGTGGTTGCCTTCTGCCGTCGGCAGCTCACCCGACATCGTGTAACGCGCTGCCTGAAAATCGAGTTTCGCCAGCATCGCCTCGAGGAGTGACGTGTGGACCCATTGCCCCTCGCCGGTTCGTTCACGATGCAGGAGCGCAATGAGGATCGCTTGGCCGAGAAACATGCCGGCAGACGTGTCGCTGATGGCCACACCCACACGCATCGGACCCGTCTCTGACGAGCCCGTCATCGCCATCAACCCACTCTCCCCTTGAATGATCTGATCAACGCCAGGCCGTGTGCTGTCCGGACCATCCTGTCCAAAACCGGAGATGCTCGCGTAAATGATCGCAGGATTGACGGCTCTTACATCGTCATAACCGATGCACAGCCGCGTTTTAACGTCACTCCGAAAATTCTCAACGATCACATCGGCCTTCGCTGCCAAACGAAGGAACAGTGCATGACCTCGAGGGTTCTTCAGATCAAGTTGCAGGGATCGCTTGTTACGGTGCAGGTTCTGTTCATCAGGCCCACGCCTTGAACCCATGATGGATCGTACCGACGCTTCAGGTGGTGGAGGTGCTTCGACCTTGATGACATCCGCACCCCAATCAGCCAATACACGTACGGCCACGGGACCCGCACGCGCAACGGTCAGATCGAGAACCCGCAGGTGGGACAGCGGGCCCCTGGTTGCACTCATCGGTCGCAGTCAGTCACTGGCCACGGACAAGCCGTCCGGGCAACGCACCAGTGGCGATCCCGTGTTCGTAAGTGATTTCACCTTTGCAGACCGTCGCCACATAACCGTCAGCACGTTGCTGCAGGCGCGCACCACCAGCAGGAAGATCACGCACCATCTCAGGTCGGCCAACACGTAGGTTGGCGAAGTCGATAATGTTCACATCCGCGCGCATCCCAACCTTAAGCACACCACGATCGGAGAGCATCACGGCGCGGGAGGTGTCGTGGGTTTGACGTTTGACGAGGGTCGGGAGATCGATCAGTTCACCGCGCTTTCGATCCCGCCCCCAGTGGGCGAGCAGCGTCGTGACGAAGCTCGCATCACAGATGGTGCCGACGTGGGCACCACCATCACCAAGACCCGGGACCGTGAACTCGTTCATGAGCATGTCGTAGCAGCAATCAAGGTTGCCTTCTGCATAGTTCGCAAAAGGCACATAGAACATCGCCTTGCCATCACCGGCGGTCATGGTGTCGTAAACAAACGACCACACGTCCTTGCATTCGCGCTCGGCAACAGCCGCCATGCTGTCCTGTGGCTGCGGCTCGTAGTCGGGATAATCCCCCACCTGCCAGATCTTCCAGCCTTCGGCCATCAATCGATACAGGCGCGCAAACCCCGCAGTCGGCTCCTCCGCAAGAATGCGTGCCTTGCGGACTGGATCACGCAGCGCATTGAGCTTGTCGGCGAAGGGCAACTTCGCCACTTCCATGAATGAAGGTCTGGTCGTGAATGGCGACGTGGTATTGGTCAACCCCACCAAGAGCCCGATAGGCCTTGGCGCCACTTGACCTCGCATCACCGTGCCGCGTGCGTTAGCTTGTTCTATGCGATCAAGAATTTTGCGCCAACCATTCGGCGAGAGACCTTGCGCCAACGACACCGTCATGGGGCGCCCGGACAATGCAGCCATGGCCTCGAGGTTGGCAAACTCTTCATCGAGATCATTGAAGTCAGATATCATCTCGAGCACACCACGACCGGCAGCCTTCATGCCTTGGGCGATACCGAGAAGTTCCGCGCGTTCCGCAGTGAGCGACGGTGTCGGTGCGCCTTTAGAGGAACGATGGTTAAGTGTTCGCGAGCTAGAGAAACCAATGGCTCCGGCTTGCATCGCCTCAGTGACTAAACGGCTCATGGCCATGATGTCTTGCTCGGTAGCAGGTTCACGGTTGGCACCACGCATACCCATGACATACACACGAAGTGCCGCATGGGGCAGTTGTGCGCCGACATCCATATCGAACTGACGGTGTGACAAGAAATCGAGGTACTGCGGGAACGACTCCCAAGTCCACGGCAGCCCTTCATGCATCGCGGCACCGGGAATTTCTTCAACACCCTCCATGAGTTCAACCAGCAGGTTGTGGTCGTCGGTGCGAACAGGCGCGAAGCCCACGCCACAGTTGCCCATCACCACTGTGGTTACGCCATGGTTGCTCGACGGTGACATACGATTGGCCCAGGTGGCCTGACCATCGTAGTGGGTGTGAATATCGACAAAGCCTGGGGTGACGATGGCGCCATCAGCACTCACGCTATGTTTCGTACGTGCGGTAATGCGACCGATCTCTTCGACTTTGCCGTCGCGTATACCAACGTCCGCCGTGACTGCAGGTGCACCGGTACCGTCGATGACAGAACCCGCTCGAATCACCAGATCAAATGCCATGGGGAATCCCTCGCTCGTCTCTCTTGAACGTGTTCTAACACACGCCCGGCTGCGGCGTCACGCTGCGGTGTATCATCGGATCGGATGACGACGGGAGAGAACCATGAAAAAGGCCGCCATCGCGGTGATCGTAGTTTCGTTAATCGTCTTGGGTAGGGGCTACTGGTACTTGACCCAGACCGCTGAACAAACCCCTAAACCGCTGCCCTCACATGACGACTCCACCTTACGGTCAACCTCCTCGGGTAACGTTGTCGGCTTTATCGACGATCACGGCGCCCGTGCCTGGCTCGGTATTCCGTTTGCAGCGCCCCCGGTCGATTCACTGCGTTGGCGCGCACCTCAGCCTGCCGTGAAAAGCGAAGGAACCCTCGAAGCGATCATGGCGGGTGCGGAATGCCCTCAAAAACCATCACAGCTCACCGCACAAACAGATTCTCCGGTAACGGGTTCTGAGGACTGCCTCTTTCTAAACATCTGGTCGCCGCCCAACGCTGTCAATCTGCCGGTGATGTTCTGGATTCACGGTGGTGGCAACACCATCGGTCACGGAGGCAGCTATACCGGAGCGAAACTCGCTGCGACTCATCAAGTCGTCGTCGTAACGATCAACTACCGCATGGGGTTGTTTGGCTGGTTCAGCCACCCAGCGTTACAGACTGGTGACCCGCTCGACGACTCCGGTAACTACGGCAACCTCGACATGATCGAAGCGCTTAAGTGGGTACAGACCAATATCGCTGAATTTGGTGGCAATGCCGGCAATGTGACGGTCTTTGGTGAATCCGCGGGTGGAACAGACACGCTGACGATGGTCGCCTCCCCGCTCGCCAAAGGACTCTTCCACCGTGCCATCGTGCAGAGTGGTGGTTATTCACCCATCACCGTCGCCACAGCACAGAACTATGTGGAAGACGGCGGCCACGAATCGAGTGGACGCGAAATCGTCAACAAGCTGCTCGTCAAAGAGGGAAAAGTAGCGGATCGAGTGGCGGCAAAAAACTATCAGGAAGATATGCCTGCGCCCGACCTGCGCAGCTATCTCTACGAGCAAACGCCGGAATCCCTCTATGGTCTGTTTGAAAGCGGCGGCTTCGGCATGATTGATACGCCGGACATCATTGGTGACGGCACAGTCCTGCCAACCCTCAGCGCAGAAGAGGTCTTCTCCTCCGTCGACAACCACAACGCCGTCCCGATCATGCTCGGCACCAATCGCGATGAGCCGACACTCTTCATGACCCGCGATCCGCGTTATGTTGATACCTACCTGGGCGTCTTCAACCGCCTCAAGGACGAAGCTGCCTATCGCCGCATCGTCCACTATCAGGCTTCCGCATGGAAAGCACGTGGAGTGGATGAACTTGCGCAGTACATGCGGGCTGCGGGCAATCCCAACGTTTTTGCCTACCGGTTTGATTGGGATGAAGAGCCCAGCATTCTGGGTTACGACCTTTCCGTGGCACTTGGTGCTGGACACGCGCTCGAGATCGCTTTTGTCTTTGGTGAATTCGAGCGAGGGCTCGGTCTCGGCTACATCTATCCCAACGATGCATCTCAGTGGGCGCTCTCAACCAGCATGATGTCGTACTGGGCCAACATGGCATACACCGGCGATCCGGATCGTGGTCGAGATGAGGGTGAGGTTGACTGGCAGGCGTGGGGAACGGACGGCAATACCTTCGTCATTCTTGATACACCGACGGACAAGGGCACTCGTATGGCCAATGAAGTGGTCACAGCGACCTCCATCAAGAAGGAGCTGAACGCGGACACCACATTCACCAGCCAGGAAGATCGATGTGCACTATATGTGCGGATGTTCAGTTGGGGTGGTCTATTCGATGCGGATGAATACGCCAAGCTCGGTGGTGAAGGCTGTGCAGCGTTCGATCCTAAGCAGTTTGCGGGGTTTTGAGCGGGCTGCATCATCCAGCGAACCAGAGGAAAATGAGGGATGTTTCAAGGACCACCCTGTCCAGTTTGTTCACACCGGTTTAAGGCGAGCGAAGCACTGTGTGAGAATTGGCGCGACCCGAATCGCTCCTATGGTTGCCCAAGGTGCGGAACGTGGATAGCGGATTCCGGTGTGGGGAAAACAAACTCGCAACGGTTTTGGAAGGTAATGCGGCCAGTGTCCATTGCCACCTTCACATCGATCCCGCTATTGCTTTGGCTGTTGGACGATGTAGGGAAGATGGTTTATCTGCTGTTGATTTACGGTGGCATCAGTAGCTATTGGGCTGACAAATGCAATGAGCTCTTCGAAGCCGGTGCTGCGAGCGAGGAACGATTCTAGAGAAAAGCTGTATGGATCGGCAAAGCAAGTGAAAAGGTGAGAAGCCGAGTCGAAAGTTCGCGGCTGAAAAAGCAGATCCTTCGAGGCTGCTCCTACCTACGCCGCGCCTACCTATACCGCGCCTGCCAACAGTATCAGAAAGGGGAGCGCCCCAATCGGGCGGCCCACAACGTCGCACGACGGCGACGCATCCGTTCATGCAACTGCGTTCGACGAGCGGTGAGGAATGTCTCCTGCGCGACATCCTTGCCGGCTGCACCACGTCGCGCGATTTCGCGATCACGATAGTTGCAGAAGTCTTTGTAGGCATCGATGTCGTGTTGAAGATCCGTGCAGACGAGTTCGATCATGATGGCATCGTCAAGCAAGCCAATGCCGGGGATGTTGTCGGGAATGAGGTCCGTCGGATCACACACGTACGCGACCGCATTGATGATGCGAGTGCGGTCTTCGCCCGAGATATTCCAGCTTTTGTCTGCAATCATCCGAGTCAGCAGTTCGAGCTGAACAAACCGTTCCTTCACGAAATCCGGAATCGATTTGCCTTTCGCGGCTGCGAACATTTCGTTCGCAGCTTTGAGCACCGTCGCTTCACCTTCGCGACCCGCTTTCTTCTGCGCCGCAGACATGCGCTCCGTGAAGAACTTGAGGTCGTTATCACTCAGCTGAAACGAAACGGTTAGCGGCATACGGATACTCCTCGAAGTTACGCGATCAGGACTTCGACGTATTATCGATGTGCGCGATCCAAGTCCGCGCTTGCTGCGCGACATTGGGGAACTGCGCTGCTTTCTGGAAGGCAGCCCGCGCTTTCCTGGTCTCTTTCCGTTCGAACAGCGTGATGCCGAGCAGCAGGTGGCTATTCCCCGGGTTCTTCAGACTGCCTTTCTGGATCGCCTTGTTCAGTGCGGTTTCCGCAGCATTCCAATTTTCATTACGCAGTTCGATTTCGGCCATGCGCACGTACAGATCGCCATTGTTGTGCATGACTGCGGCCTTGCCGAGCGGTGGCAACGCGCGTTTGTAGTCTCGTGAGGCGATCCACATGTAAGAGACCTTTTCCCAGGTCTTGCCATCCGCATTAATCTCACCCTTCGAGATCTTGGTTTCGAGCAGTTTCGCAGCGCGATAAGGAACACCCGCAAAAGCCTGCAAATCCGCTAGAGCCTTGAGGTCCGACTCCGACACGATGTGACCCGCCATGTAGGCGACTTGCGTGACAGCCAAAGCCTCATCGTATTTTTCCATTTGCCGGTAGATCGCCGACAGCTGCATCCAGTTATTACGTTTTTCAGGCGCAACCTGAACAAGATGCTTCAAAAGCGGCAGCGCTTTGGCGTATTCCTCACGCTCGATCCGGAGCGCGAGCAGAAGTTCGATCCAGTTCGTTTGCGGATTTTCCGACGTATCAACGGCCTTCTGAGCTGGTTCGACGGCATTGCGATGATCGTCCATGCGGTAGTAGGCAATGGCGAGAAGGTAGTAGGCATTGGCGTTAGGTGCCGGAGTCTCGGCGAACCACTGCTTCAGCGCAGCCACACCTTCCTTCCACTTCTCCTGCACCATGAAGAGCTGAGCGATCTGGAACCGCGCAGACAAAATCTCAGCATCATCCATGCCACCGGTCGCGATGGCAGCCTGCAGTCGACGGCTGGCTTCCGGGTAGTTGTTTTCTGAGCTCGCGATAGATGCGTACATCTGCTCGACGCGGCTGAGTTCGTAAGGCGAAAGCCGCTCCGGATTCAACTTGGAGAGCGCCACCTTGGCTTCAGCAAACTTTTCCGCGTTAACGGCTTCAATGGCCTCATTCAGGCGCTTGCCGGTCGCAGCATCCACTTGCGGCGCTTCACGCTTCTTCTCTTCAGCCGCATAGGCCGGCAGCAGACAAAACAGTGCAAGCAACACACCCGTTGTGCGAAGCAGTTGTTTCATGCGCAACATCTCTCAATCCTCCAAATCGAAGCGCAGGACAACCTGAATACCGCGACGTTCAACCGCGCGACCTTCAATCACTTTCGGGTTGTACTTCCAGCGCAGAATCGCCTTGGTTGCGGCGTCTTCGAACAGCCCTTTGGGCTCGGAGTCGATCACTTTCAAATTCGAGACCGTACCTGCCGGGGTGATGGTGAATTCAAACTGCACCCACCCTTCAATACCTCTCGATTGCGCGCGCCGTGGGTACTCCGGGTTGATACGAACAAGGGGCATGACATCGCGGTCACCACCACTGACCGTAATCCCGCCCATGTCGACACCATCGGCAACAGGAATGTTGAAGTTGGCATTGCTGTCGCCTGCATCAAAATCGGTACGCGCCATATCCGGGATTTCAGGCACTTGTTGAGGCTTTGGACGCTCGACCTTATCCCGCTTGGACTCCAGCTCCGAATCATTTTTCAAAGGCGTGAAGTCGATGCGCGCTGCAGGTCTGAGGTTTACATCATGACCGCCGCCTGAAATCAGCACCCACATGAACCAGAACATCGCCCCTGTGACCAGAAGCCCGAGGAACAACGCAAATGGAAATCGTATTGCCATGATATCGAGTGTCCCTCGTCAACCTACCGGTGGCGCCGCGGAAATGGCGATATCTTTGATGCCGCCTTTTTTCACTTCGTCCATAACCTGCGCGACGATTCCTGCTGGTGCCATCTTGTCTGCGATGATGACTACAGTGTCGTCAGGTCGTTCGATATGCAGACGTTCCATCGCTGATCGCAGGCTTCGCAAAGTGATTTGTTTGCGGTCGAGCCAGATGTCGCCATTTTCACGAATGCCAACATGCAGGTTGCCGCGCTCTCTCACTTCGGCGGTCATCGCATCGGGCCGCGTTACGATCGCGCCCGATTCTTTGATGAACGACGTCGTAATGATGAAAAAAATCAGGAGATTCAGAACGAAGTCGAGCATCGGCGCTAAGTCGATGCCGTGATCTTCGCCATCTCCCTCATGTCGCACTGCTTTTGCCATGCCAGTTACTCCGCCGTCGCGAAGGTGATGTTGTAAACACCACCCAGGTGGATTTCATCCACGACTGTTACTACCAGACCCATCGGTGCGGCCTTGTCGGCCAGTACCATCACCCCAGACTTTGGGCTGACAGCATACTGACGCTCCACGTTGGCGCGTACGGCGCGTGGATCAACCACACGCCCATCGATCCAAACTTCACCGTTGGACAATACCTGGATTGCAAGACTCTGTTCCGCGTTCGGGGGCGGGTTTCCACCCGTCGGCCGATTCACCACCAGACCCGACTCTTTTACGAAGACGGCAATGATGATGAAGACGATGAGCAG
>SXGR01279986.1_pt1 | contig 16035 bp, 10 predicted proteins | sample 3174711 | NCBI WGS metagenome assembly SXGR01 (sample SAMN11356860, study PRJNA531348) | freshwater metagenome | isolation source: freshwater sample F1-60 | place: China: Fuxian Lake, Yuxi | collected 2017-12-25
CTTGGCGCGCGCCGCGCCGATGTGGCCTGGACTGGTGAGCCCCACTTGCGCGTTCATGTTGGCTCCATCCATATAGACCTGCCCGCCATGCTTGTGCACGATTTCGCAGACCCTTCGGATTCCCTCTTCGAACACGCCGTGCGTGGATGGATAGGTGATCATGCACGCGGCGAGTGCCGAGGCATTGGCCGAGGCCTTCGCTTCGAGATCCTGCACATCGATGTTGCCGTCCGCATCACACCCGACAGGCACGACCTTCATGCCGGCCACAACGGCGGACGCAGGGTTCGTTCCGTGTGCGGAGACGGGAATGAGGCAGACATCGCGGTGCGCCTCGCCTCGATGTTCGTGGTAGGCGCGGATGACGAGCAGTCCCGCGTACTCACCTTGCGACCCGGCGTTGGGTTGCAGGCTGATCGCCGCGAAGCCCGTGATTTCACACAGCCACGACTCGAGCGAGCGGAAGAGTTCCGCGTAGCCGCGCCACTGTTCAGCGGGCGCAAAGGGGTGCATTTGCCCGAACTCCGGCCACGTGACCGGCACCATCTCGCTGGTGGCGTTCAACTTCATCGTGCATGACCCGAGCGTGATCATCGAATGCACAAGACTCAGGTCCTTCGAGACGAGGCGGTGGATGTACCGCAGCAATTCATGCTCGCCGTGATAGGAGTGGAACACGGGGTTTGTCATGAATGCCGTCGACCGCTGGAAGACAGGTGGGATGCAGGATGCGCCGGCGGTCACCAGCGGGACGCTTTTCGTCTGCGCGTCGGCGAAGAGTCGCAGGAGACGGTTCACATCTGCCTGCGATGTCGCCTCGTCGAGCGCGATGCCGATGGAACCATCGGAGTAATGGCGCAGGTTGACTCCCGCGGTCGCCGCAGCCGCATGCACATCGGATGCGCTTCGCCCTGCGCCGAGCCGCACGCGCAGCGTGTCGAAGAATGCGCCGCTCCCAACATCGTGACCGAGCGCGGCCAGTCCTCGCGCGAGCCCGGCTGTCAGAGCATGCACTCGTTCTGCGATGCGGCGGAGACCATCCGGACCGTGGTAGACGCCGTACATGCCTGCCATGACGGCAAGCAGCACCTGTGCGGTGCAGATGTTGCTCGTGGCGCGGTCGCGCTTGATGTGCTGCTCGCGCGTTTGGATCGCCATGCGGAGGGCGCGGTTGCCATGCGCGTCGCGCGACACGCCGATGATGCGCCCCGGCAACTTTCGCACATGCGCTTCACCCGTCGCGATGAACGCCGCGTGTGGACCGCCGAAGCCCATCGGGACGCCGAAGCGCTGCGCGCTCCCGACGGCGATGTCTGCACCCCACGACGCGGGCGGCGCAAGCATCGTGAGCGCGAGCGGATCGCACGCAGCCACGAGGAGGGCTCCGGCATCGTGCAGGCGCTGTGCGAAATCGCGGTAGCACTCGATTCGCCCGTCCGTGGTCGGATACTGCACGAGCGCACCGCAGAAGTCCTTCGTCGGCGTGAAGGCGGCGGGGTTGCCGACCTCGATCCGAACGCCGAGCCACTTGGCGCGGGTCTCGACGACTGCGAGCGTTTGCGGATGACAATCCTCAGCAACGAAGAAGGCAAGTCGAGTGCCATCGGATGCGGAGACGCACATGTGCATCGCCTCCGCTGCCGCGGTGCCCTCATCGAGGAGTGATGACCCGGCAACCGGGAGCCCCGTGAGGTCGCTGATCATCGTCTGGAAGTTCAGCAGCGCTTCGAGGCGTCCCTGCGCGACCTCGGCTTGATAGGGGGTGTACGCGGTGTACCAAGCCGGATTCTCAAGGATGTTCCGTTGGATGACGCCAGGGACGAGTGTGTCCACATAGCCCATGCCGATGAAGGAGCGGTGGAGCACATTGCGCGATGCGATGCGCCGCAGCGACGCGAGCGTCTCCGCTTCGCCGCGGGCGGCGTAGCCGTGTTCGTTCGATGGATCCTCCACTCGGAGTGGAGTAGCGAGGCGAATCGATTCGGGGACAGCCGACGCAATGAGTGCATCCATGGACGAGGCGCCGATCTCCGCGAGCATCGCGAGCGCGTCGGCATCGGATGGACCGATGTGGCGGCGGATGAATGTGTCCGTCGGCGCAAGGGCTTCGACGGGCGTTCCAGCGGGAGTGTTTGTGTGCGGCTTTTGCAGCATGGCCATGGAATCCGTGAGTATAGGACGCACCCTCTTCCACCTTCCAGAGATCGCTGCGCGGATGTTCGTGGGCCGAAGCCTGACGGACTACTCTTGGGGCGATGCTCACTCGCCCCCTGTTGATTCGGCCCATCTTCACCGCGGGGGTTTCTCTCTCCGTGCTGGTCATCGCCTGCGCGCAGACGAAAGTGGCTCCCGGCGAAGCGTCGCGCGCGGCAGCTGCAGTTCCTGCGGTTGCAGCGACAGTGCCTGCTCCCGCCCCGGCTGCGAGCGATCCACCCAAGCAGGGCAAGGTGGTCGAGGGGCGTGTCGACCCATACTCCTATCAACCCAAGGATGATGGATCGCAGATCGATCTTCGCAAAGTGTTCGAGGACCTCGGTCCTGTTGCGACGGAGTGGTATCAGCATGTCCTGACGCTTTCGAATCCATTCTTCGAGGGACGCCTGCCCGCCTCGCGCGGCAGCATCATCGCCGGCGAGTACATCGAGTTCTACTTCAAGCAGTCGGGGCTCGAGCCCGCGTTCCCTGCGCCCGTGGAGACGAAGGGGCTCGACCCGACGATCGTTGCTGCGTCGAGTGAAGGCGCACTGCAGCCGCCGAGTTCCCCATCGCCGCATCCTGAGTGGACGAATTGGCGTCAGCCGTTCGATGTCGCTGGTGGTGGAGCGAAGGTGCTGTCGGCTTCCGCTTCGTGGAACGCCGCTGGGCAGCCCGCACAGCAACTGAAGGCGCGTTCAGGATTCTCGGCGCTTGGCAACAGCGGATCTGGAAAGGTCACCGCGCCACTTGCGTTCGCGGGATACGCCATCGATGAGGGGCGCGATGGATATTCGTCCTTCGGCGAGCAGGTGGAGGATTTCACGGGTCGGGTGGTGCTCTTCTTCCGCTACGAGCCGCTCGATGAGGACGGTCGCAGCCGCTGGGCGGATCGGCGCTTCAGTCCGTATGCGGCGGTCGCACCGAAGATGGAGTCGCTCATTGCCCGCAAGCCGGCGGCCATCGTGATGGTGAACCCGCCAGGGGCGCGCGATGGACGGCGGCAACTGGAGAACAGCGAGTCGAGTCGATTTGGTGCGCGCCTCGATGTGCCGGTGATTCAGATTTCAACGGAGGAGGCCGAGAAGATCGTGCAGGCCGCGGATCCGCAGGGGCGCTCGCTGCTCGACCTTCGCAAGTTGTGCGATGAGGGCTCGCTGAAGCCGATGATGTTCCGCGACGAGGTCACGCTGACGGTCGAAACACAGATGAGTGATGGCGTGATCCACACGGACAACATTGGAGGAGTCTTGCGCGGGAAGGGAGCACTCGCGGATCAGTGGGTCATCGTTGGCGCGCACTATGACCATGTGGGCTTCGGTGACTACGGCGCTGACCCATCGAACCGCGGCAAGTTGCACCCTGGTGCAGATGACAATGCTTCGGGAACGGCTGCGATGCTCTGCACGGTCAAGGCACTTGCCGATCGATATCGAGCCGAGAGCGCGCCAGCGGATCTTCGTTCCGTTCTCTTCATGGCGTTCAGCGCGGAAGAGGTCGGTCTGGATGGGAGTGCGCACTGGACCCGCAATCCCACGCTGACCAACGATCAGGTGCAGGCGATGATCAATCTCGACATGGTCGGGCGCATGCGCGGCGATGAGTTGGCGGTGGGCGGAACAGGCAGCGCGAAGGACTTCATGGCTTTCCTGAATCCTGTCTTCACGGAAAGCGGACTGACGATTCGCGCAGATCCCTCGGGTCGCGGCCCAAGCGATCACGCGAGCTTCTATCGCGCGGGCATTCCAGTGCTGTTCCTCTTCACAGGAACGCACGACGATTATCACAAGCCATCGGATCGTGGCTTCACCGTGAACCCAGCGGGCGCTGCCCGCGTTGTCGCGCTGACGGAAGCGTTGACGATGGGCTTGGCAACACGCAGCGAAAAGTTGGAGTTCCAGTCGACGGACAATGTCGCCACGAGCGGTCGCCGCTCCGGCGCACGCGTGCGCTTGGGCGTGATGCCTGGGTATGGCGATGCCGGCACGGACGGTGTGCGCGTGGATGGTGTGAGCGCGGAGACCGCCGCGGCCGACGCGGGCATCCAGGAGGGGGATGTCCTGATCGGTTGGAACGGCACGCAACTGAGCGGTCCCGCAGACATGATGGAACGCCTCCGCGAGCACAAGCCTGGCGATGAGGTGAAGATCACGCTCAAGCGCGGCGATGCCACGATAGATGTGCAGGTCACGCTGCGGGCAGCGAAGTCCGAGTGACGAAGATGCGCGCGCGCGCCGAAGTGTTGCGCTGCGCTGGGCCGCTCTGGATGGCGGTCATGGTGGCTTCCTCGCCTGCGCAGACCACCATGGATGCGGCTCAAGATCTCGCTTCGCCCGTGCGCTGCACCATCGCGCCATCGGCCGATCCCGCGCCGGGTGGTTTGGTGCTTTGGTACGAACAGCCGGCTTCCAAGTGGACGGAGGCACTTCCAGTCGGCAATGGACGGATCGGTGCCATGGTGTTCGGCGGCGTTGTGAGGGAACGCATCCAGTTGAACGAGTGTTCCGTCTGGCAAGGGCGCCGTGGGAGCAGGCCGGTGCCCGACTCCGCATCGTCCCTTGCGTCGATCCGTCGAATGCTCTTCGAGGGTCGCTACAAGGAGGGACAGGCGGCGGCGGCGCGCGAACTCCTGTGTGATGCGATCGAGGATTCGTATCAGACGCTCGGCGACCTGCTGATCGAGTCACCGCTCGCGACCGATGCGAGTGAGTACCGACGCGGGCTCGACATCGGGACGTGCACTGCGGTCACCAGTTGGGTCGACCGCGGCTTTCGCTGCACGCGAACGGTCTTCGCATCGCGCGCGGCGCCTGCGCTCGTCGTGCGCCAGCACACGGAGGAACCAGCGGGACTCTTCGTTCGCATTGCGCTGCGCCGGGAGCGTTCCTGTGACGCATGCGAGCAAACGACGATGGCAAGCGTCGACGGCGGCCGCGCACGCATCCGACTTCGCGGGGCGACTGCGTCCGATGCGGGGAGCGGCGTGCGCTTCGCTGCGGATGCGATCATCGAAGCGGAGGGTGGATCGATCGCCGTGGACGGAGATGGGATCGCGGTCCGTGCGGCGAACGCCTTGACGATCACGCTGGTCGCTGCGACGGACTTTCCGTTTGTCGGCGCCGGCGCAGCCGAGGCGATGAAGTCGCTGCGAGCAGGAACGGATCCTGCGCGTCTCGATCCAGGCTCGTTGATCGCGGCGTCGGCTGCCGCAAGCGCGATGCCGTTCACTAAGTTGCAGGCGGATCATGAGGCTGCATGGAAGCGCGACTTCAACCGCCTTGAGGTCGAGTTCGGTCCGCCCGCGGTGGAACTGGAGAAGTTGCCGACCGACCAGCGGTTGCGGCGCGTGGGGGAGGGAGCCGTCGACCCAGGTCTCGCAGCGTTGTATGTGCAATTCGCGCGCATGCTGCTTCTCGCTTCCAGTGTCGCTGGCGGACTGCCTTCGAATCTGCAGGGAATCTGGAGCGAGCATCTGCATGCGCCGTGGAACGCGGACTACCACCTCAACATCAATCTGCAGATGAACTACTGGCCTGCGGAAGTCCTGAATATGCCGTCGACGGTTGCGCCGCTGACAGACTTCGTGGAACGCCTCGCGCTCGATGGCGCGGTCACGGCGCGCCGAATGTACGGCGCATCGGGGTGGATGGCGCATCACTGCACCGATGCATGGGCATGGACGGTGCCGAGTCATCGCACGACGGTGTGGTCCCTGTGGCCTCATGGCGGCGGGTGGATTTCGCAGACCATCCATGACCACTGGGACTTCGGTCGTGATCGTCGATACCTGCGCGAGCAGGCGTTCCCGTTGATGCGTGGCTGCGCGGCGTTCTACCTCGACTGGCTCTGCGAGGATCCAGACCGTCACGATCTAGTCGGCGGTCCGAGTGCGTCTCCCGAGAACGCGTTTCTGCTGCCGGATGGATCGGCAGCGGATACCGCCATGGGAAATGCGATGGATCAGATGATCGCCTTCGATGTGCTGCGGAACTTTCTGGATGAGGCGCGCGCGCTCGGAATCGTCGCATCCGACGATCCGCTCGTGAGTCGAGCGGAAAGCGCGCTGAAGCGGCTGCGACCTCCGCAGGTTGGTGAAGATGGCAGGCTGCTCGAGTGGGCGGAGCCGTGGACGGAAGCAGAGCCGGGTCATCGGCACATGAGTCATCTATTCGCATTGCATCCGGGACGGCAGATCACGCCGCAGGATCAGCCGGCTCTCGCGGCGGCGGCACGGAAGTCGCTCGATGAGCGTCTTCGCAAAGGTGGTGGGCACACGGGATGGAGTCGCGCATGGCTGATTCTCTTCTTCGCGCGGCTGCAGGATGGTCCGCGTGCGTTCGAGAATCTGCAGCAACTCTTCGCGCGCAGCACGCTGCCGAATCTCTTCGATGATCACCCGCCGTTCCAGATTGATGGCAACTTCGGTGGTGCTGCAGGAATCGCGGAGATGCTCGTGCAGTCACACCGAGAGGTGGAGCGTGTGTCGACCTCGCAGGACAACGGATTTGGGCATGTGATTGCACTGCTCCCCGCGCTCCCTGCGGAGTGGCCACGCGGCTCTGTGCGTGGACTCCGTGCGCGCGGTGCAGTGGAGATCGATCTGATGTGGGCAGAGCATCGACTGCTCTTCGCGTTGATCCGCGCATCGGGTCAAGAGCCGCTCCGCGTGGCGTGGCCTGTCGATGCGCCTCTCCCAAGTGTCACGCGGATTGCCGACAACACATCGGTCGACTGCAAGCGCAGTGGCGACTGGGTGCAGATCGCTCCCGCGGGGGTCGCTGGCAGCTACCGAATCGCCCCGCCGCGCTGAATCGTTCGTGCTGCGGGCAGGGTCGCCCGATCAATCCCAGCGGAAGACGCCCTTGCGCCATGCGTACACATAGGCGATCACGCTGGTGCCGACGAAGAAGCCGATTCGCGCAAGGAACAGGAGTGCCTCCGCGCTGCGCGGTTCCAATTGTGCGAAGGTGACCGCCCATGGATACAGGAAGATGATCTCGACATCGAAGACGAGGAATGTCATCGCAAGGATGTAGAAGCGGACATTGAAGCGCTTGCGCGATGTACCGATCGCGTCCATGCCCGACTCATAAGCGAGCCCTTTGACGGCGCCCTCGACGCGTGGGCCGAGCAGCATGCTCGCGACGACATTCACGATGGCGAAGCCGATCGCCATGGCGATGATCAGGATCACTGGGAGATAGGACGCGGTGTCGCCCATGGGGGTGACAGTCTAATGATCCGCGCCGCGTGGGGCGCGGCGAGAGTGAATCGGGGCGGCCGGATTTGAACCGACGACTTCCTGCTCCCAAAGCAGGCGCTCTAGCCAAGCTGAGCTACGCCCCGTACGGGTGCGGGAGTGTAGCAGCGAGCTCGCTTGCCTTCTTGGGCATCAGCCCATCGGCGAGCCGCAGCGCTCGCGCGCCCAAGCGATCCAAGAGGAGTCGGGAAGTGCCTTTCCCATACTGCGGAACATGAAGCTGATCTGCGCATTGTGGTACAGCGCGTGGGTGGGAACCTGCATGCAGGCGTCGGACACTCGCTGCGAGTAGGTTCGCCCGTCGCGCGTTCGCTGCACGATGCGTTCGCACTCGTGCGGAGTCAGCGCATGCAGGAACGCGTCCCATTCGAGTCGCGTTGACTTCCAGAGGCGTTCCACCGCATCGAGATCGGGACACTGCGCTGTCGTTGGCATCGTCACGCCATCGGCGCGGTTGGTGACGACTCGGATCCAGATGAACTCCGCGCCGCACAGATGGACCATCGTCTCGAACACGCTTCCGATGCCGATGGGGAACGCGCGGTGGAGTTCCGCGTGGTCGAGCGTGCGCGCTGCGGTGAGCGTTCGAGTGGTCATCCACCGCAGCCACTGGTGCGCATCGCGGATGGTGGAAACGCCGCTGGTGTCGATGGTGTTCTGCATCATCGAAAGACTAACGGCGAGAGGGACCGCACACATCGGTCGAGTGAATGCGGCCGTGGGGCGTGTTCCCTGAGGGCGACACGCATACCCTTCTCGTGGGCTCCTGCGATGTCTTTCACTTCCACATCCGAGTGCCCGTCGCTATCCCAGCGCAGTCGACGGAATGAGCGTATGGACGATCCAGGGCTCGCGGTCGATGAACATCGGGAAGCGCTCCGCGGCTTGCAGCGGCTGAATGCCTGGAGCCGGAGTTCGCGGCTGTTGTGGCCCGACATTGCTGCCGCTGCGCTTGAGCGTGCAGCGCGCGGCATGCGACTGCGTGTGATGGATATGGCAACCGGATCGGGAGATGGGCCGCTTGCGATGGCTCGCCGCGCCCGCTCGCTCGGCTTGCCGATCGATTGGGTGCTGTGTGACCGCAGCAGCGTTGCACTCGGTGCGGCGTGCCGTACCGCAAGCCGCGCGCAGATATCCATCACGGCGGAACGGATCGATGTGCTGCGCGATCCACTGCCAGTCGGTGCAGATGTCGTGACCTGTTCGCTGTTCCTCCATCATCTCGATGACGACGATGCGGTCACTGTGCTGCGCCGCATGGCGGAAGCGGCAGCCGTCGGTATCGCCGCGGCGGATCTCGATCGCTCGCGAGGGGGGCTTGTGTTGGCGTGGGCCGCTTCGCGCGTGCTCTCGCGTTCGGCAGTTGTCCACACCGATGCGGTGCTGAGTGTGCGGGGGGCGTTCACCCAGCCCGAAGCGCGGACGCTGGCGCTTCGGGCTGGGTTGCATGGGGTGTCCGTGCGCGCTGCATGGCCGCAGAGATGGGTGTTGAGTTGGCGGCGGACGCCCGAGGTGGCGCGGTGAACGCGTGTTCGTCTTCGTGGGATCTCGTCGTGATCGGCGGCGGTCCCGCGGGCTCTGCTGCTGCGATCACCGCGGCGCGACATGGGATTCGCACCTTGATCGTCGATCGCGCCGATCATCCGCGCCCGAAGGTCTGCGGCTGCTGCCTCTCGCCGCTGGCACTGGATCGGCTGCGCGCGCTCGGCGCCGCGTCTGTCACCGCGCTCGGCAATGTGGTGCACACGGTGCGCGTCGACTGCTGCGGATCGGTCACCGACTGGCAGCGCAGCGGTGTTGCCCTTTCGCGCGCCGCACTTGATGCAGCACTGCTCCGCGCTGCAGCCGAGGCTGGCGCGCGTGTGATCACTGGAGTCGTTGCACAGGCGAGCCCTGGTGGCGAAGTGATGCTCCGCAGTGGCAACGAGGCGCGACAGTTGAACGCTCGGCTGGTGATCGCTGCGGATGGAATCGGTGGATCATCGGTGCGTTCATCGGATCGACTTCGTTGGAGAACGCTGCCTCGCGCCCGGATCGGCTTTGGCGCACTCCTGCCGCATGACGCGATCGATCTCCGCGCTGGCGAGCTGCTCATGTGTGTTCGCGATGGCGGCTACATCGGTGTGGTCTCGCTTGGCGATGGCAGCGTCGATGTGGCCGCCGCGACAGCGCCAGAGGCGGTGCGTTCTGTCGGAGGTCCTGCGGCACTCGCCGCACGCTGGCTCGCGCCGTGGGTTCGCGACGGCAACAGCATCGTCACTTCGGCGTGGAGTGGCACGCCTCGACTCACGCGTCGACGCGCCGCAGCCACGGACGATCGGATCATCGTGGCAGGCGATGCATTCGGCTACGTCGAGCCATTCACCGGCGAGGGGATCGGTTGGGCGCTGGCCTCCGGCATCGCGGCCGCCGATCATGCGCAGCGTGTGTTGCGCGGCGGCGCCGCGGTTCGGGCGTGGGAACGCACCGCACGAAGGATGTCCGCTTGGCCCCACGCGCGGTGCGCATCGATGGCGCTGCTTGTTCGCGCGCCGCGCGTGCTCGCAGCAGTCCTTCGCGCGGGACAGTACGCGCCGATGGTCGCTGCACGCATGGGCAGGGCGTGGGGCGTTCAGCGGACGCTCTCCATGGATGGAGGTGTCGCACGATGATTCCGAGCATTCTTGGATTCGGCTGCGCGCATCCGCCGCAGCGGATGGACACCACACGCTGGTTGGCTCTTGCCACGGCGATCGCGCCGCCGCGCGTGGATCGTTCGCTGCTGCAGCGACTCGCCGATCGCAGCGGGATCAACCAGCGCTGGTGCGCAGCGGCGACCGACAATCATCCCGCTGGGTTTTATGCGTCCTTCGGGTCCTTGCCCCCAGGGACCGCAGCTCGCATGGAGCTGTGGGCCGGCGCGGTGCGCCCGATGGCGTTCGCCGCCTGCAGCGATGCGATCCGCACGAGCGGCGTGCAAGCGAGTTCGATCACGCATCTCGTGACGGCATCGTGCACAGGATTCGCCGCACCCGGAATGGATCAGTGGCTGATCCGTGATCTCGGTCTGACACCCTCGATACGCCGCACGCACATCGGATTCATGGGCTGCCACGCCGCCATCAACGCCATCGCTGCAGCGCGCGACATGGTGCGGGCGGATCCGACCGCGCGCGTACTGGTGTGCTGCGGTGAAGTCTGTTCGGCGCATCTCCACTACGGAGAGCGAATCGATCAATGGATCTCGAACACCCTCTTCGGCGACGGGGCTGCAGCGGTTGTCCTTGCCTCGTCCGTCGGCAGCGCGCAACCGTCCGTGCCAGCACCGAGCGCGATCATCGATACGCAATCACTGCTGATCGGTGGATCGGAGAACGCGATGACATGGGAGATCGGCGATCACGGTTTCATGATGGGGCTGTCCGCAGAGGTGCCGGCGATGATCGAGCGTGCGCTGCCTCCGTGGATCGATGCACAACTCACGGCGCGCGGTCTCACTCGTTCATCCATCGCGGGATGGGCGATTCATCCCGGGGGACCTCGTGTGATCGATTCGGTTGTGAACGCACTCGGGCTGCCCGCGGGAGCGGGCGATGCAAGCCGCGCCATCCTTCATGACTTCGGCAACATGAGCAGCGCCACGCTGCTGTTCATCCTGGAGAGGCTTGTCCGCAGTGGCGTTGAGGGACCAATCGTTGCGCTGGCGTTCGGTCCTGGCCTCTCAGCCGAGATGCTGCTCATCAGCGCTTCGACTCGATCGCAAACAGGCTGACCGTCCCGCTGAACTCATTGCACAAGACCAACAGCGGCTCGCCCGTCGGACTGCTTGCCGCTGGGATCACGCAAAGTCCCTCGGGTGCCAAGTCACCCGCTTGGGTGCCGCCCACACTGGGATCGCGGCGATTGCAGTAGCCGGCAAAGACAGGCGCCTGTGGATCGGACGTGTCCCACACCATCACACCACCTGGGCGCTCCAGTCCAACACACAGCAGTCGCCGTCCACCGTGTTCGACAATCGTGAGCCCCTCTGGTTCGGGTCCACGCTTTGCACTGCGCTTGTCCATGGATGGGCTCTCTTCGCTGTCGGCGTTGAACGCACTCGGCGTGCGCGCGAGCAGTTCGCGCTCCATCGTGCTGCCCGAGTCCCACACGCGTTCGATCGTCGGCGACGATGCACTGCCGCCGACCTTCCAGAGTGCGACGGAGCGGCCGCCGAAGCACACAAGTCGGTCGTAGTCGCCGTCGCCATCATCGTCGCCGAGCAACGGACACACCTCGAGCCGTCCGAGCCCATCGCTCGACAACACGGTGCGCGCGTGGCGCAAGCCAGCCGTCGCATCGTCGGAAAACGCATCGGGATCGAGAGCGGGCTTCGCGCGGTCGACACGGTTCGCGAGATCCCTCACCCGAACCGAGTGATCCGCGAGGGATTCGCCCTCGTTTGCGGTCCACAGATAGAGCGTGCCCCCAGCAGCGAAGCAACCGACCGAGTCTGGCTGAAGGAGTCCCTCGACTGGCCACGGCTGAATCCGCGCCGCGCCGTCCTTGTCGCTCGGATCGAGACCGCCCCTAGCGGCGGCGAACGACTGTGTGCCAAGCGGAAAGATGTCGAGCACCCGTGCAGCACGCAGGTCGATCGCGGCGATGGCGTTGTTTTCCTGCAGCGTGACCCAGGCGCGTGAACCATCGGGTTCGATCGCTATGTACTCGGGCTCCAATTGCTCGGCCGCACTGCGAGTGGGGTGCGGAAGGAGGACGCCCCGCTTTCGAAGGGCATCGATCCCAAACTGCGGAGCATCGAAGGTCACATTCGTGCAGCGGGCGTTCGCAGCGCCCTTCGACACATCGATGACCGAAATGCTGCCAGGTGGGTTACTGCCATCCGCAGTGGGTTCGCCCTCATTGGCAACAAGTAGGTGCGAGCCATCGGGGGTGAAACACAGCATGTCCGGTCCATGTCCGACGGGCACCCGACCAAGCAGTTTCAGTTCCAGGTCGAAAAGGAGCACCTCACCGACCGACCCCGGCGTTGGTCCGCTGTGACACGCCGCGATCAGTCCATCATGGGCGGAAACGGAGGTCACTCCATCGGCCTTGAAGTGGCGATCAACTTTCGGTGTTCGGACATCGCTGCAGTCGAGGCGCACAATCCCCGATGGTCCGCCACAGACAAAGAGTCGCCTGGCAAGAGGACTCCAAACGGCGATTTCAGTACTGGACGATGCGGACTTCCCGCTTTCGAATGTGCCCCGCCAGTGCAGCAGCACGGTGTCGCCAATCGCGGCGCCGCTTGTGGGCGGATCACCTCTCGCGGGAGAGGCAATGGCGGCGAGCAGCAGCACCAAGTGAGCCAGCATGAGGGGAGGAGGAGAACCGCTTTCAGTTCAGGGCGTGTTCAGAAATGGTCCAGCCCACATACTTCTGCACAAGTCCTGAACATTATCTGAACGCGATTGGGCCACCTTTCCCGCTTCAGCGTCAGGTCCGTCACCTTCATGCCCCAGTTGTCTCCTGAGGAGCTCCCCAATGTCTATTCACCCAAACCGTTTGGTCGAAGTGCCTCCGACTCGCGGTGCCTTGTGCGCCGCACTCTTGTTTGGAGCGGGGCTTGTGGCGTCGGGCCAAGTGACCGCAGCTGATCTGATTCTCAATGAGTGGAACTCTGTCGGCAGCCAGAAGTGGTTGGGAAACCCTGCTTCAGCCGTGGCGGGCTGCCCTCAGCCCGACGGGCCGAACGGCGCGACGTGCTCCACGAACGATGATGTTTTCTTTGGACGACTGCTTGGCAACGGTGGCGACTGGATCGAACTGGTCGTTGTGAAGGACCACGCTGACATTCGGGGTTGGCGGGTGCAGTGGATCGAGGCAGCAGCAACAGATGCGGATGGCACGGATGTGTGGTTCGGCAACGGGCAGACGCCGCAAGGACAGATCATCTTCTCGAATGCCGCCGTGTGGAGCGATCTGCGCGCCGGAACCATCATCACGGTGGTGGAGTCGAGCACCGCACTCGGTGGGCTCGACACGGACCTGTCGTTCGATCCCTGCGCAGGCGACTGGTGGATCAATGTCAATTGCTTCGATACGGCGCTTGTGACATGTACCGCCAATGTCGTCGACCCAACGAATCCCTCCTACGACGATCCGATGGATGTGGGAAATGACAACTGGGCTGCGAGAATCGTCAGTGCGGCGGGGCAAGAAGTGATCGGGATGGTTGGCGAGGGTCAATCATCGTGGGGCGCGACGGGCGTGAACAGCAGAGAAGCCTGTCGTCTCGAGGCGGATCCATCGCAGTCGATCACTCCCTTCTCGACCTACGACGATGGGGACAACTCATCCTGCGGGCAGCCGAACAGCTGGAGCGACTTGGTGACGCAGTGCAAGACCTATCAGAACTTTGCGTTGCTCCGAGATCCAGTGATTGCCGAAGTGTGCACAAGTTGCCGACCATTTGCTTTGAACGAGTACAACGCAGTCTCGGCAGCGAGCTTCCTCGGTGGCGGAACGCAGGCTGTGGATGCTGCGGGCGGGCAAGCAGCCGACTCGTTCTTCGGGCGCCGAGCCGGCAATGGCGGCAATTGGATCGAGTTCGTGGTGATTGCTGATCACCTCGACCTGCGAGGTGCGACGCTTCGTTGGCGGGACAAGACTTCTTCTGGAGTCGTGACCCTTTCAAGCGCTGCGTTCTGGGGCGATCTGCCGAGCGGCATGCTCATCACGCTCACCGAGTCGACAACAACCGAGGGCGGACTCAACACCGACCTCTCGTTCAACCCATCAGGCGGCGATCGCTGGGTCAACATCAATTCGTTCGATACGGCGCTCGTGACGGGAACGACGAGCACGAAGCCCAAGCACATCTCAGGTCAGTTCTCCACTTCCAACGATCGCTGGGCGGTGTCGCTGTGGAACGCCAGCGGGCAGCAGGTCATCGAATGGCAGGGCGAGGGATCGCAGAACTTCCGGGGTGGTTCGGTGGGTTCTGAAGATGTCTGTCGGCTCCGCGAAAATGTGACTGGTCGCAACACTGCGGCGAGCTATTACGACGACTCGAACGCCTCGAGCAGCTTTGGCTCGCCCAATACATGGACGGCGTGCCCTGGTACCGCAATAGTGACGCAGTCCTTTGCGGGCTTGCCCGAGGTCGGCTGCTCCTTCTCCGCGCCCAACCCGGCCGATGTGAATGGTGATGGCCAAGTCAACGGTCTTGATCTGGCTGCGGTTCTTTCCGCGTGGGGTACGAACGACGCGGCGGCTGACATCAATGACAGTGGCTCTGTGGATGCGACCGACCTTGCTGCATTGCTAGCATCGTGGGGGTCGTGACGCCGACTCGGAAGAGATCAGCCGCCTTCAAGGTCCGAGGCCCTCGCAGAGCCTTCACGCTGGTGGAGTTGCTCGTGGTCGTCGGCATCATCGTCGTGCTCATCGGCATTCTTGTGCCTGGTGTCGGGATGGTGCGACGATCGGGGTTCGCGGCGAAGAGCCAGTCCAACCTCAAGCAGTGGGGAACGGGCACCGTCATGTGGGCAAATGCGAACAAGGAGTCCCTGCCGTGGGAGGGCTTGAAGGACGCGAACTCGATGCCGGTGAACCTGGCGCAGCGCGCCTACTGGGCGAACGCGATCCCGCCGATGGTGGATCAACGGCCCTACTCGGAGATCAGTGAAGAGGCATTCGTCGCGCAGCAGAATGTTCCGTTTGGGGGGGAGGGCGAGTCGATCTTTGTCGATCCAGGCGCGCAACCCGAATCCGCCTCGCCCTGGGGATTTGGGTCTCCGGGTCCCGATCAGGTTCAACGGCAGTTCTATTTCAATTATGTACCGAACAGCCAGATGAACAACACGCTGCTCGCGAACTCGGGTGATCCCCAGTTCTCACCCAATCGGCTGATGCGGTTTGTGCAGATTCCGCGAGCCGACGCAACGGTCATGATGGTCGAGATGCGCGCGAATCCGAAGGAGCTGCCGACTTCGGATGTGCACTTCGACCGAGACCTGAAGCGACATCGTGCTGATTGGAAGCGTTTTGCGGCGCGGCATTTCGATGGTGGCCACATTGCGTTCGTGGATGGGCATGTCGGGTGGGTGCTCAATACAGAAGCGACCACGAACTCCATCGGAAGCCGTGATCCGAGCACACCGCAGGGCGACTGGAATACCCGCAAACTTGTGTGGGATCCGCTTGGTCCTGCCCTCGATGAGAACTGACGATCGCGGTTCCGTCGTTCTTGCTGCTCTCTAGACTCTGTGGTCACCCTTTGGCACCACACAGGAGCGCCCCATGACGACGACTTCGAAAGAAACTCGCTTTGAATCCGATGCGATGGGGCAGATCGAGGTGCCCGCCGACCGCTACTGGGGAGCCCAGACGGAGCGCAGCCTGCATCATTTCCCATTTGGCGAGACGATGCCGCGGCAAGCTGTGATCGCCATGGCGATGCTCAAGCGCGCATGTGCGGTGGCAAACCATGCGTTTGGAAAGCTCTCGGCTGAGAAGCGCGATCTCATCCTTGCGGCTGCCGATGAAGTGATCGTCGGCAAACTCGACGATCACTTTCCGCTGAAGGTCTGGCAGACAGGGTCGGGCACCCAGACCAA
>SXGR01106625.1_pt1 | contig 16033 bp, 22 predicted proteins | sample 3174711 | NCBI WGS metagenome assembly SXGR01 (sample SAMN11356860, study PRJNA531348) | freshwater metagenome | isolation source: freshwater sample F1-60 | place: China: Fuxian Lake, Yuxi | collected 2017-12-25
ACGCCAATTTTTTTAGCGTTTACATCATCAGCAAAAATTGAATCAATGCCTTTCATTTTGTTTCTCCGGAAATAAAGTGGAGCTACGGGCAGGAGTTGCGCCTGCGACCTGCGTATTACAAGTACGCCGCTCTACTAACTGAGCTACCATAGCATTTTAAAAATTGTCGTCAGGGTGTGATAAATCAAAATGAACTATCACCCCGTTTTTTATCTCAAGCCAGCTTTCGCAATAAACACAATAATAAAAATTGTTTTCTTCTTGCCCCATTTTAATCTCTAAAAATATTCATATAATACCCTGCCGCGCTATCTACTGTTGCAATGGCTTTAAAACCGCCCATAATCGCTTTGCCTTTGCTTGCGCCGTCTGGTGTACCACTTGTAAACTGGCACGCAGGAAGCGTCATTTTATAGCTATTTCCGTTACCGTCGTTTAGCGTGATTTCAAATTTGAATTTCTGCCCCGTCAAAAATTTATTATAAAAATCATCGTTATCATAGTATATATTAAAATCAAGCTCAGGTTTAATGCCTAAAATATTCACGCCGGTGGCAAAATCTTTATCAATAGTTTGCTCAGGTTCCGAGTCAGCATTAATATTAATTCCAAGCGATGAAATTCTCACACCCAAGCTGTCCGCTGTTGCATCGTTTATTTCAATTCCTGTGATCGTTGAGCCTGCTCTAAATATTTTATTTTCATTTATTGCCGCAACTGTTCCAGAGCCAACCGCGCTGGTTGCGCCATTCACTAATTGTGCGCCGCTAAATTTAATGGAGCCTGTGATTCTTTTGTTTTTGTCAATTTTAAACTCGATTCCGTTTGCAACCATGCCGCGATATAAATAATATCGGCCAATATCCGGAAGGTGTTTTTCAAAAGAAAATGACCTCTTTGTTGAGCCGTTGCTTAAGTTATTTGATGTCCAAGTCCCGCACAAAACCGCTTGCATGAAGTCGTCAAAAGTCGCGTAGCTAAGCTCAAAATTCAACGACCCTGATACGTTTTGACCGGCCACCACAATCTCAGAAACTCCAAGCTCATCACCCATCAATTCCTCAGATTCTTCTGTGATTGCTTCACCTTTAAAATCTTCGCCTGTTATCCTTAAATACTTCCACGCTGTCGAGTTTGTTGGAGTAACACCATAGGTTACTTCCGGCAAAAACTTTAAAGTTACACTATCGCCGCGTGCCATCTAGAACACCTCATTTTCAAAATTTATCGAAACGTCGAACGAGTAAAAATTATCATTCAAGCCGTTATTTTTTAATTCTAAATCGCCGAAAAAAAAACCATCTATTTTTTTGTTAAAAAATAACTCTATGATTGAATCTATTATTTCAAAACATTTTGAAAGGCCAAACCCTTCAGGGGTGTATATAGTAAATTTGCAAGTGCCGGTTATCATCGATGAGCTGCCACCGATCTCAAGAAGATCTTTTTTTATTGCATCAAAAGATAATTTTATATGATGCTTTGTCGGGTTTATTTCTTCTGCTTTTTGATTGTCAAAAACAATATTTTCATGCTGTACATTTTGAATCAAATATTTATAGATAAATGCCCGTATTTCGTTTAGTTTCATTTGTGTGCAGCTACCACTATTTTTATTGCGTCTTCTATATATCCGGCTGGCGCCTGAGGTTTTTTACCCCACCCTTCGTTTAATCTTTCGATATACGGCAAATTGTTTGACAAATAACTTACGCAGGGCCGCCTAATTCGTTCTATAGAAGGGGTGTTATTAGTTTTGTGCAATTTTGTTGTTGTGCCTCTGTACGGGCTTCCTATAGATGCAATCCAGTTTCCTTTTGCTAGCCCTGTATCTCTCGGTGTTTTTTGCACAATCACGCGATCAAGATCGAACATGATTGTGCGATGCAATAAAGTGACTTCTTTTCTTATAGAATCGATTGCTGTGTTTATTCCGGTCACGGTTGTAGGCAATTATACTAATCCCCAATCTTCAGCCAAAACATCAGCCTGACTTGCAAGCCAAGGGACAATTTTATTGTCTGCCGTTTTCATGTCTATATGTGGACAATATTCAACTTCAGTGCCTTCTTCATAAATAGTATTTAGGGGTGCTCTGCTAACCTTAAACTTTGATCCATTTACCAAAAATAAAAACATGCCTTTACCGTTACACCCACTTCTTGACACTTTTTTCCCGCTTTTCATTGCTTCACCGAAATTCATTTTATTTTCACACTGAAATAAATTTAGAAACATTAACTACCGACATTCTGTACGTCTCATCTAGATCTTGAACCTCTTTTGTTAATTCATCAAAAGGCAAAAGGCTTTTGTGATCTTTATATTGTTTGTTTTGCCAAAGGCTCCAAGCGTCATGAATGTTTTTTTGTGTGCAATTTTTTCCTACAGTCATTACTAGCAAGCTGTATAATGATAATAAATCATCGTATTTTGTTCCCTTCATTTTTAGTTCTTTGTCTAAAAGATTTTCTATAGCTTCGACATAATTCATTTTATTGACCCCTTATAGATATATATAAACCATTGTCGTTGATGATTTCGAGGATATTGTATTTTCTAGAATCTAATTCAAAAAAATCTGATATTTCAGGCACGCGACGAAAATCTTTAACCCTTGCAATGATCGTGATCTCTTTCTTTTTCGCGCCTAAATTATCGCTATTTTGCTCGTTGCGTTCCATTTTTAAGCACTTTACAGTGTGCTTTTCTATTCTTTTAATTTTAGTATCTTTCTGCAAGTCATAATCTTCACCGATGCACAAATTAAAAACGACCGGCTTTAGAGAGTCTCCAAAGTTTGAAAAAAACTTATCAATTCCAGCCATAAAATAATTCAGCATCTATGCAGTTTCACCGATCTATTTATGTATTTTTCAATAAAAGCCCATACCTCAAGCGGTAGGTCGTCATTCTGCGATGGTTTAGCATCTTTAAAATCCATTTTCATCCCTGAGAACGAAATGCTTTTCACTGCTTCACTTGCGCCTGACTCATTGCCGCCTTTTAATAAATTATAGGCTAGTTCTGCGGTTGCGTTTTTTAAAAATGTTGGGAATTCATAAAAAAATGGTGCACCCATTCTATATATGACTCTAGGCCACGCTAGAGCCTGTTTTGCTTCGTACTGATCACCAACCCAATCCAGCTGAGACAAACGCAAAGAAGCGGATTGAAGCGCCTTTTCCTTATCCTCATTTGTTGCATCATCCCAAGCGCCAGAGTTTAGTTTTATAGCGTGATAAGACTCTGCTTCGTCGAGTGTGCAAAAAGAATTAGTCTTGTCGTATGGTGCCAACACTATCATTTTTTTGATTTCTCAATTTTTTCAATAACTGGTTTTTCATCTGTTTTTTGCTGCTCTTTCTGTTCGCGCCTCAAACGTTCGCGCTCAAACTTTTGAACTTCTTCAAATGATAATTTTTTTTCAGTCATATTTTAACCTCAACAAATGGGGGTGAATCAAATCACCCCCATAATCACTATATATTAACCGTTGGTTTTAATGCATGCAATTTTGCAAAGTTTTCGAGGCGCTTTTCTATCCCATTGTTGTGCTTCTTCAAGCTCTGCATTAGTGGGAGATATTTCACCGATCGAAACACTTTTAAATTCCCACCCCTGCGGATGAATTATATAGTTGTTTCTAGAAATAATCATTTTCGATCCTGCGCCGTTATATGCCGCTTCGTTATTTTGCTCAGCAAATGGCTCAGGGTGTCCGCCGTCAGCATAAACTACCGCACCCATGCCGAATAAATATGTATGGTATGTGATGCGGTTTGTGCCTGCAATAGCCGGCATATTATCGTTAACAATCACCAATTTTCCGCGATAAAACGGAATCTGGGGGCTTGATTCTGACGCACGCACAAAAGTGATTTCGTTCAATTTTTTAAGTTTTGTATACACAACTGAGTGCATACAAATACCTGCCAAACTGTCGGAATCTCCCATCGTCCCCTCAGCGTCAATAATTAAGCTAGCGCTAATTCTTTCAGCGTCTGTGGTCGCGTTCGCGCTGTCTGTTGCAACGTTAACAATCATGTCTCCGCTATCGTTTGCCGCGTTATCTGCAAACACGCCAATCACTGACGATACTAAAGATTTTTGTATTTCCTTGTCCCAGTATCTGGCAATCTGAGCAGCAACATTTGCAAGCGGATCACTACCTACAAAAAATTTTGTTAATTGGTTTTGCTCCCACGCCTCGGTGCGAAAATGTTTAACGCATCTATAGATGCCGGTTGATAATTTATTTGGCGTGATTGCGGTTGAGCTTGTACCACTTGCAATTTTTGAGGTGCCGTCTAATTCAGTAATATATTTAATTTGAGTTTCTGCGCTTTGTGATGACTTTGCAGCCGCATCGACAGTGGGGTCAGTAGTTACTATTCCCGACTGTAAAAAAGAGCTGTTTTGCACCAATGCTTGCTGTACGTAGCCGGAGAATAATTCGTGACGAATAACGTCTGAAGTCAGAAAAGTTGGCATGATTATTTACCTATTTTTGAATTAATTAATTGCGTCAAATTGTTTGAATCAACCGGCTTTGCTGATTGAGAAAATGAGTTTCCACCGCTGTTTTGCGGTGCCAAAATGAACGGCTTTGCCTGCTCTGATTTTGCCCATTCGTTCATATATTCAGAAAGTGGTTTTTCATCTACAACAAAACCATTTTCTGAATATTTGCTTTTTTGCTTAAATAACGCTGATAAAGCTTCGCGCGTTACGGGGTTTATTTTGTGCTCATCAAATTTTTTTGAAACTTCTGACTTGAAGATCATTTCACTCAAGCTAGATTCTTTTTGTCTTAAAGCTTCAGCTGTTTTTTCTAGCTCTTTTTTGTATTTTGTCTCAGTGATTTTCAAAGCTTCTTCGTAGTGTTTTCTGGACTCTAGCTCTTCCATCTCTTTGGATTCTTTAAACTTTCTGAGCTGTTCTAGCTCTGCATTTTCAGTTGATTCTTTGCGCCTTACCTTGTCGAGCAATTCATTTTTTTTGCTGACTAAGCCACCAACTTCTTTTTCAATTTCTGACGCTATTAAGTCCGTGATTTCTGGGCTTAACCCTTCAATTCTTTTCAAAATGTCTTTGACATTCATTTTTCAATCTCTCCAACGTTGTTTATAAATCGTATTTTTTGTAAAGCTCTTTTATCGTCAGCATTTTGCCGTCTCGAGCGTGCAATTGATCGCCCGTAAGTTTCCCCGTCCTGAACAGTTCAGCGCGTTGTACGCCCAAAATTGCTTCAATAACGTCTTTATTTTGTCGCTTTAAAAAGTCGTAGTAAGTCGTTGAGGCGTCAACTTGGCCGCCTTTACTTGCGCGTGTCTCGCCGTCTATTTTTGTGCCAGTGATATATACGATTCCAGAACGGCAATTAACGTGTGCCGGAGGTATTGGGTATACTTCATCTGCTGGCCATTCTTTTCCGTCGCGATACCTGCAAATATCCGATGTTCTAAAGTCCAGAACAGAGTCCCATTTTATTTTTTTTATAACGTCTAGGTTTTCTTTTACTACAAGATTTCTTGCTTGATTTGATACATGATTTAAAGATGTTCTTACAAAAGCCTGTGCAGCTCGTGCGCTTATTTCTTCTTGCTTTCTAACTCTGGATACTATTTGCTGTGTCGTTTCGCCCTGCAAAAAACCTATTGAGCATTCACGTTTTATTCGATCAATCAACCCGTTATTTGTTTTTTTAAATAGTGCGTCAATCGTTTCGCCGGTGCCCATATATAGCGCGGTAGCTGCTGACAATTTTTCAACTGTAAAGCCAATTAAATCGATATTGCCAAGCGATTCACTAGCAATTTTAGTTTCTGTTGCTGCTTCAAAATCAACAAACTCGGCTATTGTTTGTTTCTGTAAATCGCTTATTTTTACGCCAAAATCATCGAAAAAAGGTTGCAGAGATGAAATAAACTTTATTAAGCGTCTGCCTCTTATCGTGTCTATATCTTCAAGCGATATAAGCTCATCAATTACTTTTTTATAAAGTTCTTTCAGTATTTTTCTATATTCTTTAGATACGCTTTTTTCGTATCGTTCTATATATAGATCATGCAATATCAATGGATCTTGCACTGATTGAGTCCAGTTCGTTTTGTTCTGTTCGTGTTTTTTCGATTATGTCGCCACGTTTCAAATTGTAGAAAAACGTTTCATACGATATATGTCCGCTTTGCAATTCGTAACTAAGCGCTTTAATCATTTCTGGCGATAAATTAGCGGGTAAATAGTCTTTTGATAGCTGAAAATATATATCATCAGGATTTAATCCGAGCCATTCACCGACAAATTTAAGTAGCTTATTCATCACTAAAGATAGTGCGTCAGCAATTGATGATAAGCTGGACGCCTCACCGAATTGATCTAATCTGGCTTTTTCTGCTGTTTCTGTTTTCTTTGTTTCTGAACCTAAAAATCTAGCGCCTAGCGACGCCATTTCATTTTTACGATCTTCTAAATATTCACGCGCAAAAGATAAACCAGCGCCAGTGAATTCTAGCATTCCGGCTTTAGCGTCTGAATTTGTTGATGTCCACATTTCCCGCACGCCGATTCCAGACGGAATTTCTTTTGATGAAACCCCGAAAAGGTAAGGCGTAGGAAACCCAGTATAAAAAACCCCATGCGCATAAGACGCCATGAACTGATAATGGTTCAAGTTCAAATCTATAAGATCAATCAATGGGGGTGGAGAAATATCACCACTTGTAAAATCGCTAGAAAATATAAAAAATGGTATTTTTTTAATTGGCTTCCCATTCATTTTTGGGTATGTTTCATTAAAAATCACATATTCTTTTTTTTCATTTTTTCTAAAAATTCTTTGTCGGTAGCCTTCAGTCGTTAAATCAAGAATTTTTATTTGATCTTTCTCTTCGTTTTCAAATTCGTTTATATCAATCTTGTAACTTTCTTTTAGTTTAACAAAACTCAAAATTGATTCGTTGCTTATGTATGACTTTCTTGTTTCTAAAATTGTTTCTGCTGGGTAAAACGCTAAATATGGCCTCAATTTTTGCGCTTCAAAATCTGCTAGTGATAAATTAAATTCTTGGTTTTCTGGATAGTCAACCAGCGCCCCAACACGGCCAACAGTCAATAATTCATCGGCTATATAATACACAGTATGATCTAAATTTTTATCGTCTTTTGTGCAATCGTTTATAAAATCCTGCATTAATTCTGGGTATTTTATTGTTGCAGGCTTGTTCAATAATAATCCTAAAAATGCGCTAATTGTGCGAGCTGTGGCGTTGTAAAACGGCGTGCGTGCCTTGAATTTTAAATATTCTAGCTTGCCATCTGCGTCATTCTCTTGGCCGCCAAGCATTGGCAAATAACGCGTGCCTGATTCGTGGATTGCACGCTGTCCTGCTTTTGCATCGCGTGCTTTTCTCCAATCGCTTAAAAAATATATATAATCTTTTTCAGGTGTATCAATCATATTCCACGCTTAATTTTCTGCGCTTTAACGCCGCTCTGTGAATCTAAAATTCTATATCGTGTTTCGTCATAACTGTGATCTTCAGCGTCTGTATCTATATCATCCGGTCTTGCTTCATCGCGTGATAATACCGGCACAGTGCGGATAAAATGCCTACACGTATTAAATACATAAAATTGGGGCGCATCGTTATTTTTTAGCGAGTTATTTAATCTCTCTCTAAATAATTCACACCCTTGAATTCTTGTCCCAGCTGATTTATTGGCTGGGCGCCACTCGACGCCAGCGCTGGAAAAATTAGTTGCGATGCTAGGTGATGTTTTGTCTATCGTGTCATAAATAGACGAGTCTGCAACGCCCGCATTAAATTTTAAACCGCTTTTATATTCCCAGTCTTTAATCATTGCAGCAACCGCACCGGAGCCTATTTTAAGCCCCTTATTCGGCTCGTCGCTGCAACCGTATATCTCACCAACCCTAAATAGCGTTCCGCGCGGATATGTGCGTTCTAGGCCGTTTTTTAGCGTTACAGTTGAGCCGTCTGACTCTGCCCAAAATCCAACGCTGAATGGCTTAGATGATCCCCAATCTAATGATCTATCTAAATACCATGACCACGGGATTTCAAACGGCTCAACTATATGTGCGTTTGCATCCCAGAGATCACTAAACATTCCGCCGTCTATGATGTCCCAATTTCCATCAAGCAATGCTTTTTTTAGATTATCATTGCCGAAGCCTAGCAACCTGTTTTTATAATTGGGATCGTCCCGCATTAGGTGCGGGTTGTCACCCAACAGCGCGGGAATAAACTGCCTGCGCATGCCGCCATCTTCTGGTCGGGTTTGGTGTATCGCAAAAGATGGAGCGCTGGTGATAAAAGTATCTTTAACCCAGTTATGGCCTACACCTGACGGGTTTGAGCCGCAAAAAATAAAAGGTATTTTGTGCTTATATTTTTCAGGTATTTCTAGCCCTGAGCATCTAACCCTTGATCTTAAATATGCGTAAATATCAAAAATAAAATGGGTGAGTTCATCTATTAAAAGTATGTGCATTTCTGTGCCCTGATAATCCAAAACCGCTTTAGGTGTTTTGCAGTGACACAAATAAATTTTACTTTTACCGATCGTTATTTCATTTTTAACGCTGTCTATTTTTGCTAATTTTGCTTTTATGTAAGGCCGCAATAAAGCCCTAAAACCTAGCGCACCTTCAAGATGGTTTTTAACCAAGTCTTTAAGGTTTTTTCGGAAAATGTATATTTGGATTTCCGGTATTTCCATCGCAAAAAATAGAGCAATCAATCTAATTAAAAATGATTTTCCACCCCCAGCACCGCCGCCGTATAAAATCTCATTTGCTTGGCTAAAAAATGCTGTTTCTTGCTTCGGGTTTAGAGTGACGTTTAGCTCGTTCTTGCTCTTCGGCTTCGCGCTCAATTTCTTCTTCAAGCGTTTTTAGTGCCGCTTGCTTGCTGCTCAAATTCTTTCGGTTTTTCAGAAAAGACAAAGTTAATTTTAGGAAGGTCTTCAGTTTCTGTGAGGCCATGAATTCGCTCCTGATATTTTTCCGACCAGTTTTTAAAATCTTTATTTTTCAAAATAAATTGAATAGCGTTCAGCGAGTTTTTATCATCACTTTTTAACGCAATTTGCAAGGCTCTTTTTGATAACATGCCAGTCATCTTGCCTTGCCCCATTTCAAAAGCTAGGCGCATGCTTGGGTTACTGTTTTCTTGCTGTATATAGTCACTATATGTGACACCAAAAAAGGCCGCTATATCTTTTGTGCTGTTGCACATGCTCGCCAATTCTTCAATCTTTAAAAGATGATACTCATCTAGTTTTAATTTTCTTTTCTGCTTCACGTTTCACCCCTTGGGTTATCGTATTTCTATATATAATTCATCAGTCCAGACACAACCACTTTGATGCTTTGGAGTAAATAAAACCACTTGAGCTTTTAGCTTGCCTTTTGGCAATAGTGATTTTAGATGCTTATTCAAAACAAAAAATACTGTTCCACTGTTTGTGTCTACCTCAAAGAAACTATATATTTTGTTTATATATATTTTTTTATCGATTATTAGATGAATGTCTGTTACGTCATCTAAATATAATTTTGTCTCGTCATGATAAAAATAAAGCTTGGCGCAATTATCACGATCCGAGTACAAAATAATACTTTCATTCTCGCCGTGGATTTTAACCCACGGCGAGAAAACACGATCAGGCACTAACAATTAACGCCTCGGTGATGCATGCAAAAAGTTTCAACAGTCCCATCTATAAAATACAAATAAATATGTATAAGCGCGATGCCTTGCCGCAAGCCTTGCACGTGCACATCGATTTTATTGCCGTTTAATAGGCATAAATCAACACGCGCAACGTCTTTGCCCTCGGCAACATCGGCTAACACATACATCAAAGCAGCGTTACGCGTCGTTATAATTTCCGCCGCGTTAAGCCTAAAATGATATTTGTCTTTTGATCCCTCTGTTACGTATTCACTCAGCATAACACCACCGTTTTTTATTAAGCGTTATTAGCGCGATACAGCATAAAGCCGGTCGATAATTGCGCTATATAGTAGTTGTTTGTAGTAATTGTTAAATCAGTAGGCGAGCCGCTAACTAAATTAACAGGTGACGTAAAACAAACGATGCCGGTCACAGTGTCATAGATCACAGCGTGTCTAAAAACTAAGTTCCCGCCTACTGCTTGAATTTGCACATCCGCCGCTCTCAATAAAAATTGACCAGCGCTTGGAGATGTTACAGTTAAACCGGTCAACGCAAGGCCGCCAGCTGTATAACCGTTTTGTGCTGCTACTTCAGTTGTTAAATTACCTACCACTGTTTGAGTCAAATCGTTTGCGTTAGATGCTCCCGTATATAGCGCTAATTTGTACGATCGGGTTGGCAAACCAGCCATCAATAAGGTGCCGTCCCATGTTTTCGCAATAAAATTATTAAATACTAAAAACTTTTCACCAGCCATAAAAAACCCCTGTCTATAAAATGTAATCGAACGATTTAACGGAATATTTAAGATCAAAAATATATTTTGGGTTACCCAAAATAATCCCAGAACCACTCAACGGCTGTGCAAAAAAACCTAATTCTGATGCTGTGAAAACAGTCGTCGAACTGGTGGGCTGGAATCCTATATATAATTGAGAATAAAAACTAATTTGAGCAGGCGTGAACGCTGTTGCTGTTGACGTTACCTGCACAGATTGAAAATCGTGAAAATAAAACCCAAAACTTGCGGGAATAAATTGAGTCAACTTATTGTCTGTTGTATATGACGCCAAATTCTGCGCGTAAAAATTAAAATCTGCAGCACTAAATACAGTGCGAGATACTGAGTATTGAGCACTGTTTAAATTCTGGGCGTGGAAATTAACGCTCGCCGCGCTAAATTGTGTATATGTATTTGAGTTGATGCTGAACACAACCGGTTGCGCGTAAAATTGCACGTTTGCCGGTGCAAAAACAGTCGTATCAGTAGACGCACCGCCGACGGTCTGTGGTAACGGTGCTATCGTTGCGAGACCTGCTGGCTGCCCAGAGTACACCCCAGTTTGCTCGCCTGTAACTGGATACGTTACAGTGCCTAGAATAGTTGCCGGTAGGCCCTGATCAATCGCTTCAGAATCTGCAGCCCCAAGCACGTTAGCGCCAAGAACTAAATCACCTAAAATCATTTTTGAATTACCTCGATTTTTTTAGGCGCAAGTGAAGCCGACTGTAGGCACGCTTGTGCTGTATTCTTGCAATAGCGTGCCGTGGTTTGGCGGGATGGCTAGGGGCGATGTGATGATCTCTGAAAGCATCTGCACATTTGCGCCTATCTGTGTTGCGCTGTTGCTTCCCAACGTCGTTGGCAAAAACCCCTGCGTCGTTGTCGATCGATAAACGTTATCGATCGCATCAGCACACATCGATATAAAATATTGCCCCGCGGGAATCATTTTTGAACCGCCAGTCCACGAAAAAGTATTTACACCTTCGAGCGTGCTAATTGCTGCGCTAGTTGTGCTATATATAATTCCGCTTGGATTACCGTTGTTTTTGCGCTGATGCAAAGCAAATACATAATTCGGGGCCGCTGCTCCAGTGTGTCTAACTTGCACGCCGGCGGTATATATCAACGACTCGACTTTAATTGGGCAGTAGTAAACTTTATATGCAGTTAATGCAAAACCTGACGTGCCTAAGTTACCTAAATGCTTTGGCAAATACACTCTATTTGTTGCCGCATCTCTTACATCATTTTCCCCAAAAACATTGGCCGCATTTAATCCAAATTCAACGGTATAAGTTCCCGCGCTTAAATTCATCGCAGTCGTATTTTTCGCGATTGTTAGAGTTGTAGTTCCTGAATTCCACGTTGTGTGCGGATATGTGCGCGTTAGTGTTGCGCCATTTCCTGACAGCGTGCCAACGCCGGTTTCTATGACGATATTTGTGCCATTTTTAATTGAGTACCCAATTTCTAGCCCGTTCACTGCCGAAAAAATTGGATGATCTGACGGCATCGGATGCGAATCTTTTCTTGTCAGCGTCAGTGCGCCCGTTCCGGTGCTTGTAGAGCTTGCGCGTAGTAGATCAACTAGCATTTTTTATTCCTCGCAAATATATATTTAATTGATTACCATGACGCAAACGGGAATTTGCAAATACCCTGCGCGTCGATATTTAAAACACCGTTAATAGTGATATCTGCGCTGCCAACAGTGTCTAAATTCCAATGGCCGATAATTCGGTCACCTGCTTGTGGTGATGAATAAGTGCCGCACACTAGGTATAAATATTTGCAAACCATGCCGTTACCAAAGTTTGGAGAGTCACAATCTGGTGCGTTGGCGTTTGCTGAATTTAAAAAAACCTTATTTGTCGCGTTTTGGTGTGCGTAGCCGCCGCTTGTGCATAGGTGACTAGATATAGTCGAGTAAACTGCATCGGTCATAGACGGTGTCTTAGTCGCTTTAACAAGCACAAAATAATGAGCTGTAGAATCCCAAGGAATCTCCAGCCATCTAAGCTGCCCGTTGGTTGCAAACTTGAAATTACTTGCCGATAATTCAGCCATCTTTTAAGCCCTCTTTTTTTGGACGATAGAAACTAAAAAGCCCCAAAAATGGGGCCTTGAAAATAAACTATATATAGTTAGTTTTTAGGTGTTGAAGATTTTGAATTCTTCTGGCCAAAGAACTTCTTCATATCCGTAAAAAGAAGCTGAGTTCTGGCCTGTCATGTTTAAAGTTCCGGTATGGATCGCCAAGCCTAAATTGTACCACCCAGAATTATTAAAGTAGTTTCCCCAATATCCAAGGCCGTAGGCCAAATTGTGAGATTTATCTATGCCAGCGCTTGAATTTGGGGGTGGTGGGTATCCTTCAATATATAACCACCTGCCGTCTGTGTGTCTGCCCCACTGAACTATATATGTAATAGCTTTGCTTACCATGTCGTAAAAATCAGCGGGCAATGTTTTATTAAATCTAATAGATAAATCGCGAGCTTGAGCCAACCCACCTAAGATTATTCCAGCCATCCAAGGATTGCAGCCGGTATGAAGCGGTGAATGACCTTGCGCGTTAGATCCCCAATCCATCCACCAATACGCATCACCAGAACTCCAAGAATGTGTACCAATTTGCACAGATTTTGAGTAATGCGGAGCCTCTCTTTTAATCCACAGCAATAAATAATTGATTATTTTTACAACGCAATCATCCCAATAAGTTGCTTTATTTAAATAGTGCATGATCTTGCACGCATTCATTAAATTATTTCCAACTTCTCTTTCTTGCTCAGTGAATGGCCGTTGCTCTGGTATTCCTATCTGTCCAAATCCTGCGTAGCTAACTTTTGGATACCAATTATCAACCAGCGTTGACAGCCAGCTAGACATTTTTTCCAATACTTCCTTGTATCTATAGTTTTTTTCAAATAACCAAAAAGTGCCGAGAGATGAGACGTTAAAATGACTGCCGGTATAGTTTCGGACGTAGCAATCTAAATTATCATGAAACATCGCCATGCACTCACCACCAGAAAACTCAATGTCTGTGTTTGCGCCCGCTACTTGCCAGTAGCCTTTCCTCGGCGCGTGGCAAACGAGAAGGTCGGAAAAATTTTGCGTTTCAATCGCCGAAAAATACCAAAACTTTTCGTTGCCTGTTCGCAAGTAGTGCAACAACATTTTGTCAGTTCCAAAATGTCCGCCGTTATAATATCCCGTGCATCTTGCCGTTGTTGATGGATGTAACGTTGTAACAACTTGCTGCTCTGAATCTGAGTGCGCACGATTACCAAAAAACCGCCACCCGTATCTGACCTGAAGCTTTGCCGTCGTCGTTCCGTCTAAATGATTCCAAAAAGAAACGTTCATATTATTTTCTTTTCTTGCATCGTAGGCAGCCGCAGCGTTTGTTGTTAAGTTGTAATCACCAAAAACTTTAGTTGATCTTATATAGTCTCTCGTCGGTAAAGCCTGCGGTAAATATTGTTGATAAATATCATTTATCTTTTTTAATTCTGCATCTGTTTTTTCTGATGTTAAAAGCAAAACTTTATATGTTTTTGCTATCCCATACCCCGGACTAAAAAACGTGTTTGGCCATCTGTACTCACTTGAGTTGGCCATGCTCGGCCATTGTGTATCGGCTTGGCCGTCTGTGTAGTGGAATTTTATTTTTAACCCTGTTTGAGATGCTGAAATTGCGCTAGGGTACTGCTTCCAAAAGTCTTTATATAATACGCCCCTTCGCTCGCCTGCTGTTTTTGTTACTTGAAAAGCACCTGAAGCTTTCGTTCCTGACCCTACCCCAGAATAAGAAAAAACGTAAGGCTGCTGAATTGTGCCAAGCTTTACGTATGTACCATTTTGCTTGATAAACATTTCTGATGTTGATGTTGCGCTGTGATCTGTTACATCTCCCTGCGCCCAAAGTCCGTTATAGCTAGCTGAATTTTTTATGCCAATTTCAGAGCAAGAAATTTTTATTGCGCGTGAGTAACCCGCTGAAGACCCAGAGTTCGATGTGTATGTCCCCTCTGCTTGCCTGCTCTCAAAAGTACACTCAATTTCAACAGCGCCAGACAATGGGTAAAAATACTGTCTAAGAATAAAATGGAATAAAATAGTAGAGCCGTTTTTAATCTCGCCCTCTGAGCGCAGCACAGCGCGAACCTCGCCGTTTTCTACGACTGTAGTAGTTGCATTAGCTGATAAGTATTCGAGAGAATCTAGCGCGTTTAGCGCGTAAATTTGAAAGCCGTTCATGAACGTGAACGCTGAATTATTTGTCACGTAGTCGTTACCGTTGAACGACACAGTAACTAAATTACCGGCAGTGACAACCGTTGCAGCTGCGGGGAAGCTTTGAGTATCGCCGGACTTAACTTTAAAAGTTTTTTCTGCATCGTAGGACGTATCACAGCATACATGCAGCATCTTGATAGATGTGTCTTCCCAGCGTTCAAATGCATCGAATTGGGCCCTTTTTTTAACGTTATTCGCATCATATAACGCAAACGTGGAATTTGTCGCTAGGATGCCCTTTGCGTAGGGCACTGTAAAATTGAGGGGGTAAGATGATGGCGTGCCTGTTCGCGCAAATTGCGTTACTACAACTTCAGTAACCGCACCGCTCGGTGGTGGCTCGTTTCCACCGCCACCACCGCCACCACCGCCGCCATAAGTCCAGCCCTCAATATTGTAATCAAGTACGCCGCCAGCGTTAATTACAAACGCGGTATTAAACTCTACATCTAGCGTGCCGCCAACTTCTACATCGTAAAATCCAACTAATTTATCGGGCGAGCCTGATGTTTTAGTGCATAAAACAACGTATTTTCCCTCACTCCCCACGTTAAATGCAACGTTTGCAAAATCTGGATCATATGTATTTACAAAAGCAGCGCCTGTTGCGTCTACGTGGACATAGCCTGCGGTATCACACACGTTTGCTGATACGTCATTATATATAGAGTGAGCTTGGCTTGGTACGTAAGATGCTTTAAGCAAAACCCATATATAATTTGTAGTTAAAATTGGGTATTGCCTAAACAGTTTTTCGCCGCCCGCGTAAAATTTAATTTCACTAACTGCCATTTTTGGGTACTCGTCGTTTTACGATTAAAATAAAATTTTGTGTATCTTTAAGCGATTCAATAAATTCTTTGAATGATTTGATGGAATCTTTCAGGTACGGCCCACTATTTTTGTGCATGTAAAAATAGTCGCCGATGATAATGCAACCCTCAGTATCTTTCTGTGTATTGCCCCAGTGGAACAATATTCCAGATCGACCAGTAACTCCCAATATATAGGTGTTACCAAAGTTTTTTGATGGGTATTTTGCCGCGTTATATTCGCCTTCGGGTATGCAAGAAATGTTTTTTTTATTGTTAACCCACACAGGCTCAAGCGTTGCGAATTGATAAAGTTTTCCGTTTTTTATATACGACAAACAGCCTATAGTTTTATCGTCTAAATAGTCGCGCTCTAAGAGAATTTTTAATTCCGACAATTATGAGTGTGCTCGCTAAAA
>SXGR01185525.1_pt1 | contig 16027 bp, 12 predicted proteins | sample 3174711 | NCBI WGS metagenome assembly SXGR01 (sample SAMN11356860, study PRJNA531348) | freshwater metagenome | isolation source: freshwater sample F1-60 | place: China: Fuxian Lake, Yuxi | collected 2017-12-25
ATGTCGACGACCATGTTTCCGCTCGCCTCGGTGATCGGCAGCCCGGCGCCGATCGCGGCCGCCATCGGCTCCTCGATCAGGTAGACCTCGCGGGCGCCCGCGCCCTCGGCGCTCTCTTTCACGGCGCGCTTCTCGACCTCGGTGATGCCGAACGGCACGCAGATGATGATGCGCGGCTTGACCAGCGTCCTGCGGTTGTGCGCCATCGCGATGAAGTGGCGCAGCATCGCCTCGGTGATCTCGAAATCGGCGATGACGCCGTCGCGCAGCGGACGCACCGCGCGGATGTTGCCGGGCGTGCGGCCGAGCATCTCCTTCGCTTCGCGCCCGACGGCGATCGCCCGCATGCCGCCGCGCCCGTCGTCAGCGACAGCGACGACCGAGGGCTCGCAGGACACGATCCCCTTGCCCTTCACGTAGATCAGGGTCGTCGCGGTACCGAGATCGATCGCGAGATCGTTCGAGAACAGGCCGTAGAGCCAGTCGAAGATCATGGTCGTTCCCGGAGTTTGCGTCCAACGCGGGTGACGCGGCCAATGAGCCGAGCCGCCGCAGGTTCACAGGTCATCAATGCTAGCGAATCCATCGCAGCGCGCCTCGATTTCCTGCGAGCGCACGACACGCCTAATGGATCGCAGCCGCGGACGGCCGCATCCTCGCGCCGCAGCGCGGCCGAGGATCAACAAGCTGGAGCGCATCGAAGTGGCACGCCCCACGCCTGGTCAGGTCCTCTAGGACCGGCTCAAAGGGTAGTAACCGTTCAACGGCAGCGGCGCCGCGCCCCGGCTCAGCCCTTCGAGATCTTGCTCTCTTTGTGACCCTGGTGCGTTCGGCACGTCGGGCAGTACTTCCGGATCTCGAACTTCTGCGTCATCGTGCGCTTGTTCTTGTTCCGGACATAATTGTGGCACCCGCAGGTGCCGCACTTGAGCATGAGCTTGTCGCGCATCGTTCGCTCCCAACCGTGGGTGCCGGATCAAGACGCGGAGGTCGTGGTCCGGCGCTAAGGGACCGGCACTCTACGTAGATTCGACGGGTTGTCAATCTCGGAGGACTGGGCTCCGAATTGGCTCGGGGTTGGCTCGGACTGCGCCTTGAATCGGCTCGGCTTGGGCTCGGGCGAATGGGCCCGATCAGCCGGCGCGCTTCCTCGTCCGCTTCGGGCTCTCCTTGCGCCGCTTCGGGCTCGCTGCCGAAGCAGCCTCTGGCTCGTCCGTGTCCTCCACGGTCCCTGCCCCCAGCTCCCCCTCGCTCATGCCCTGAGCCGCGACGGAAGCGGCGTCGTCTTCCCCGTCTGCGGGCGCTAGGTCGCCGAGGCGCTCGTAGGGCGCGTGCCAGGTCTTCTTCAGGAAGTAGAGCCCCGTGCCGAGCGCCGCGAAACAGGCCCACTGCGCGGGGGTGAGACCGGCGTAGCGTGGGTCCGCCGTCACGGCGACGACGTCGCTCGGCTCGACGCGGAGGAAGTCGAGCATGAAGCGCACGGGCGCATACGCGGCTAGGGTCAACGCGACATAGAAGCCGTTCGCGCGGTTCGGATTCGCGGCCCACAGGCGGTGGCACACGATGGCGAGCGGGATCGTGAGCACGAGCTCGTAGAGCCCGAGGTCGAAGCGCCCGTCGTAGCCGGCGACGAGATCGCTCGCGGGATAGCGCACCGCGAACCATGCGTTCGAGACGGCGCCCGGATGATCGTGGACGATCGAGCACCCCGCGCGACCGAACACCCAGGCGGTCGGGAAGGCGCTCGCGCACAGGTCGGCGTACTCGAGGAACGGCTTCTTGCGGTAGAAGCGCCACGCGAGCGCGCCAACCAGGGCGCCGATGAACCCGCCGTAGCTCGAGAGGCCGTCCCAGATCCGCAGCAAGTACAGCGGATCGCGAGCGACGCGCGACGGGTGATAGAACACCGCGTCCAGCACGTGCGACAGCACGAAGCCGATGGCGACGACCCAGAAAATGAAGTCGTTCATCACGCGCTCGTCGAGCTTGCGCTGGCGCGTGCGGCGCAGCGTGATCGCGGAGCCGATGTAGACGCCGAGGGCGACCAGCGTGCCGAACGGCTTGATCGACGGCGGATGACGAGGATCGACGAGCTCGCCGAGGACGGGCACGTACTTGAGGAAGGACAGCGGGATCTCGTAGCTCGCGCCGTCGATGTAGGGAATGAGCGGGCCAGCCACGCGCGACCCCTAGCACGACTCGGCGTCCGTCGGGCGAATTGCCCCGCGTGCGCCGCGCCCTCGAGCGGCCTCCCGCGGGCGCGGGTGTGGCGTCTGGCGGGAGCTGGCGAGATGCGCCGTCAAGCACATCGTCGACCGTGTAAGGTGCCGGCTCATGGGTCTCATCGACTTCGACGAGGCGCTCGCCCGCACGCTGCGGGCGGCGCGGAGACTCCCGACCGAGCGCGTGCCGCTCGAGGACGCCGACGGGCGCGTCCTCGCCGAAGACGTCGTCGCGCCCCGAGCGATCCCGCCGTTCACCTACGGCTCGATGGACGGGTACGCGGTCGACTCGCGCGACTTCGCGGGCGAAGGGCCCTATCGATTTCCCATCGTGGGCGAGAGCCGCGCGGGTCGCGAGCCGCCCGAGCAGGTGCCCGGCTCGGTGTGCCGCAGCTTCACCGGCGCGCGCCTCCCGGCCGGATGCGACGCGGTGATCATGCAGGAGAACGCGACGCGCGAGGACGGGCACGTGACCGTCCCGAGCGCGGTGCGCCCTCGCCCGGGGCAGTTCGTCCGCGCTCGCGGCGCCGATCTCGCCGAGGGCTCCGTCGCGCTCGAGGCGGGGACGCGTCTCGCGCCGGGCGCGATCGCCCTGCTCGCCGCGCTCGACCGAACCCACGCGCTCGTCGCACGTCGCCCAGTCGTCGCGATCGCGAGCACCGGCGATGAGCTGCGCCACCCGGGCGAGCCCGGCGGCATCGACACCGTCGCCGAGTCGAACGGCATCGCGATCGCCCTCTTCGCTCGCCGCGCGGGTGCCGTCGCTCGCATTGCGGACTTCGTTCGCGACGAGCCCGAGGCCCACACCAAAGAGCTCGCGGAGGCCGCCCGTGCGGCCGATCTCCTCGTGACGATCGGCGGCGCCAGCGTGGGCGATCACGATCTCGTGCGGCCCACGCTCGAGTCGCTCGGGGCCACCTTCGATTTCTTCGGCGTCGCGATGAAGCCGGGCAAGCCCACGGGGCTTGGCCGCCTCGGCGACACCCGCGTCTTGTGCCTGCCCGGCAATCCGGCCTCGGCGACGCTGGCGTTTCTCGTCTTCGGCGTGCCGCTCTTGCTCGCGATGCAGGGAGCGCCCCAGCCGCTCGGCGCGCGCACGCGCTTGCCCGTCGTCGGCAGCTACCGCCGCTCGCCGGGCCGCACCGAGCTGCTCCGCGCACGCCTCATCGTCGCCGACGGAGCGCTCGCCGCCGAGCTCTTGCCCAACCAAGACTCGGGCGCCGCGACGAGCTTCGCCTACGCGGACGCGCTCGTCGTCGTCCCGCCGGATGCGACCGCGATCGAGACCGGCGCACGGCTCGACGTGCTCGAGCTCGCGCGCCGCTAGTCGCGATCGCTGGGTTGACTCGGTGGCGGATCCCGGATTCGCCGCACGAAATCGAGCCCACACTTCGGGCGCTCGAGGCTTTGCGCCGCGGGCCAATCCCGCTAGTGACGCGGCGCCCGATGAAGTTCTCCCCGAAGGACATCCTCACCGTCATCGTCGGTGCGCTCGCGTACTTCGGCGTCATCGTCTTCATCGAGCGCATCCTCCGCGGCCGCGCGAAGATCGCCTTCCGCTACGCGGCGGTGGCGCTCACCACGGCGGCGTTCTTCTACGCGCTGCAGAAGTACGTGCCGAACCACGCGCGCGCGGTCGAGCTAGCGAAGGCGGCGATCGCCATCGTCGCGGCGGGGTGCGTCTTTTACGAACAGCATCGCAAGGGGCAAGAGCGCCCCATCGCCGAGCGCTGGAAGAAGTTCGTCGGCGTGACCCTCGCCCTCGCCGCGATCGCCGCATATTTCAACGGCTTCAACTTCGGCTACCCGAGGTACTACCACCGCTGGGACCAGTACCACTACTACATGGGGGCCAAGTACTTCCCCGAGCTCGGCTACAAGAACCTCTACAAGTGCGCCGTCATCGCCGAGGACGAGCTCGGCACGATGAAGGTCGAGCTCGACCGGCCCGCGGGCGATCGGCTTGCTCCGACCCAGGTCGTCGACATGCGCGCCGAGATGCGCGATCCCGACAAGAAGGTGCGCGATCTCCCGGGTGAGTTCGCGGCCGAGTATGGCGGCGGCAACCTGCTCGTGCCCGTGCAGCAGCTCCTCGCCCACCCCGAGCAGTGCCGCGAGCTGTTCTCGGTCCCACGCTGGGAGCAGTACAAGAGCGACGTCGCGTTCTTCCGCGTCGTGTCCGGCAAAGGCTACTGGACCGACATGCAGAAGGACCACGGGTTCAACCCGCCGCCGGTGTGGACCATCGCGGGAAAGTTCTTCAGCGATCTCGCGCCGACGAGCGTGCAGTTCATGCAGCTCCTGGCGACGATCGATCTCCTCTACCTCGCGGGGATGTTCGTCGCCCTGTGGTGGGGCTTCGGCTGGCGGGGGTTCGCGGTCGGCGCGATCTTCTGGGGCTGCCAGGCGTCCGCGCCGTTTTATTGGACGGGCGGCGCGTTCTTGCGCCAAGACTGGCTGTTCTTCTCGGTCTTGAGCGTGGCGTGCATCCGGCGCCGCCACTTCAAGGTCGGCGGAGCCGCCCTCGTCTACGCCGGGCTCCTGCGCATCTTTCCGGGCCTCGTCGTCATCGGCACGCTCGTCCCGTTCGTCGCGCACATGATCAAGAAGCGACGCATGCACCCCGACCACAAGCAAATGCTGCTCGGCGGGTGCCTCGCGGCCGCGGTGCTCTTGCCGCTCAGCGTCGCGATGACGGCGAAGGACTCGTACAAGACCTTCTACGCGCACACGATCGAGACGCACGACAAGACGCCGCTCACGAACCACATGGGGCTGCAGGTCATCGTGGCCCACAAGTTCTTCGAGTTCGAGAAGCCGGGCCTTCGCACCGCGGAGGAGCGCGAGGCGTACCTTCGCTCGCTCTCGGGGACGCAGCGCACGCTCCTCGGGTGGCTCGCCCCGGTGAAGCTGCCGATCCGCCTCGCGACCGGCAAGAGCAGCGGACAGATGGAGTTCGTGCGCGACGAGAAGCTCACCGACCCCTTCAAGACCTGGAAGGATCTCCGCAACGAGCGCTACGCGAAGTACCGAGCCGTGGCGTGGGCGATCGTCGGCCTGTCGCTCGGCTTCTTCATCATGGTCGGGCACCGCCTGCGCTCGCTGTGGATCGCGCAGTGCTTGGGCCAGCTCTTCGTCATCCTGCTCTCGCAGCTGACTTGCTACTACTACTCGTTCATGATCCTCGCAGCTCCGCTCATCAAGGTGCGACCGCGGATCGAGATCGGCCTCTACGGGCTCGCGGCGGTCACGCAGATCATCTGGATGAACAGCCAGTTCAACGACAACAAGTACACGCTGCTCACGCTCGCCTCGGTCGCGTTCTGTTACGTAATGCTCGGCATGTTCTGGCGCCGTGAGGGCGCGACCGACAGCACTTCCGCCTGACGGGACCGGGACTAGCTCGACGGCTCGCTCATCTCGGTCGCGGCCCGCTTGGCGCGCTTGCGGATGTCGATCTGCAGCGACTCGTCCGCGTTGATCTGCAGGTAGCAGGCGCGAGCCTCCATCAGCCGCTTGAGCCCGCGGTAGGCCTCGGCCTCGTTCCAGCGGAGCTGCCAGTCGCGCGTCTTCATGTCGCCGACGCTCGTCGAGTCGCGCACGACCTCCTCGTAGCGCTCGAGCCGCGACAGCTCGCTCCACCACTCGCTGCGGAGCTCGTCGTCACCGGGGGCGAGCTTCACTGCGCGCTCGAACTGCGCGAGCGCGTCGTCTTCATTGCCGATGACCAGCAACGCGCGGGCCACCGAGCGCCACGCGCCGGCCGCCTCGGGGTGCGAGCTCGCCCACGCGGTGAGCGCCGGTAGCGCCCCCTGCACCGCCTGAAGATCGGTCCTGTCGGCTGGCCAGAACTTGAGCACGAGCGCCACCTGATCTCCAGGATCGGCGGCGAGCGCGCGCTCGATGGCGGCCCTCGCGAGCTCGTCCTTGCCCGCGCGCACGAGCGTCACCGCGAGCTCGTTGTGGATCTGCGTCGCCCCGGGGGTCGCGGACACGAACGCCTCGCCGGCAGCGAGCGCCTCGTCGATCCTGCCGAGCTCGCGCAGCGCACACACCTTGCCGGCCGCCGCCGCTTCGCTCGACGCGAGAGCGAGCGCGCGCTCGGATGCGACGAGCGCCAGCGCGAAGCGCTTCTCGCTCGCGTGGTAGCCCATCTGCTCGAGGTAGTACGCAGGGCTACGCTCGGCGGCCGCCCAGACCTGGTCCACGAAGTGGCTCTCGAGCATCGAGACCGGCACGTACGTGAGCGAGGTGGCGTCGCGCGGATCCTCGTAGACCTTCGCGAGCACGCCGAGCTTCGCGAGCGCGTCCATCGCGGCCATGTGATCCGGCTTGTGATCGAGCGCGAGGTAGAGCTCCTCGATCGCGGCGTCCTTCTCTTCACGCATCACGAGGATCTGCGCGAAGGTCACGTGATAGTCGGGCTCGCCCAGGAAGCTCTCACGGATCGCCTTGAGCTCCTTGTAGGCCTTCTCGAAGTCGCCCGAGTTCGCCAGGGCGTTCGCGTAGTTCATGCGCGCCGCGTGGTCGTCGGGGCACATGGTCACGATGCGCTTGAGCGTCTTGAGGGCGTTCTCGAAGTCGCTGGCGGCGAAGAGCTTCTGCGCCTTTTCCCAGAGCGGCGCCTTGTCGAAGAATCCCTCGAGCTGCGTCACGAGATCGGAGTTGCGGCGGCGCCAGTTGCCATCTTTGCCCATCGGAGAGGAGGAGAGAAAATCGCGGATCCAGCCGCGCAGCTCCTCCGCAGGGAGCCCTTTGTCGGCGAGGCCTTCGAAGTCCTCCTTCGGCACCGGCACCTTCGACGGCATGCCCTGGCGTCGCGCCATCTTGGCATCGAGCGCCACCAGGACCCACTCACGCTCCACGCCCCCGCCACCGCGCTTTTCGCTCATCGCGGCGACCCTAGCAGTGCGGCGAAGCGCGCCTCAAGGACTATGCTGCGCGCGCGATGACGACACCGTCCGAGGCAATCGCGCTTGGCGACCGGGAGAGGCTCGGCCGCGGCGGTCTCAAGGAGCGTCTCGAGCGGCGCGCCGCGATCTTCCGAGCCGTCCGCGCTTTCTTCGAAGGGCGGGGCTACCTCGAGATCGACGCTCCGGCGGCCGTGCCCTGCCCCGGGCTCGATCTGCACCTCGACGCGTTCGCGATCGACGGGGGTGTGCGCGGGCGCCCGATGTACCTCTCGACCTCCCCGGAGTACCAGCTCAAGCGCCTCGTCGCGGGCGGCCTCGAGCGCGTCTTCGCGATCGCGCACTGCTTTCGCAACGGGGAGCTCGGGCGCCGGCACAATCCCGAGTTCACGATGTGCGAGTGGTACCGCGCCGCCTGCGGCTACCTCGCGCTGATGGATGAGACCGAGGAGCTCGTGAGGCTCGTCGCGACCGAGCTCGGCGACGGCACGCTCTCGTGCGACCGCGACCTCCGCATCGACGCGCGCGCGCCGTTCTTGCGCCTCACCGTGGCGGAGGCATTCGAGCGCTTCGCCGGGGCGAGCCGCGAGGAGGTATCGAGGCTCGCGGAGCGCGACGAGGACTCGTATTTTCGCCTGCTCGTCGAGCGCGTCGAGCCCGGGCTCCGCGGCCTCGGCGTGCCGGCATTTCTCTACGATTTCCCCGCGAGCCAGGCGTCGCTCGCGCGGTGCAGTCCGAGCGAGCGCGAGGTGTGCGAGCGCTTCGAGCTCTACGTCGGGGATCTCGAGCTGTGCAACGGCTTCGGTGAGCTCACCTGTCCCGTCGAGCAGCGCCAACGCTTCCTCGGCGATCAGCAGCGCCGCGCCTCAGAGGGCCTGCCCGTGTATCCGCTCGACGAGCGCTTCCTCGCGGCGCTCGACGAGGGCCTCCCCGACTGCGCCGGCAACGCGCTGGGCCTCGACCGCCTGGTCGCGGCCGTGCTTCACGTCGAGGACATCGCCGACGTGATGCCGTTCCCGCTCGGCGAGCTGTGACGCTCACGCGCCGCGCGGCTTGAGGCCGTGGACCTGCACGCCCTCGAGCCGGTAGACGTAGAGCTTCGGCGTCTTGCGTTCGGCGAGCGACTCGACGAGGCCGAGGTGAACGAAATGCATGCGTCCCTTGCCGGTCGGGTGCGGGGCGCTCGAGTCGTCGCCGCCGCTCGCGATCAGGAACACGCCCTCGCCGCTCTTCACCTCGAGGTTCGGCAGCGGGACGATGAAGAAGCGCTCGTTCTTGCCCCAGCTCTGCGTCGGCGCGTCCGAGACGACGTAGCGAGACAGATTGTCGTCGGTCCACGCGATCATCGGGACGCACTCACCGACGTCGTCCATCACCTCGGGTTGCCCGATGTGGAAGTACTTGCGCGCCGGGACGGGGAGCTCCGCCGCCTCGCTCTGAAGCACGGTGAGCCTCTTCGTCAGCCGCGTCACCACCGAGAAGGTACTGTGAACGCACTCTCGGTCACCATGAAAAGAACCCCTCCCCGTCCTTGACCGTGCCCGAGGGAACGACGATACGCGGGGGCAGGCACTCGCGACCGAATCGCGGTGCCTCGCGCGCAGAACCTGCGCCGCGCCCGATTTCCTGAGGAGTTCGCCATGAGCGCCGACGTCTTCGCCAACAAGAGCCCACTCGACGACAGCGAGCTCGCGCCCGTGGTCCCGACGCGCCCGGAGGACGTCGATGGCCTCGTCGCCGAGGCGCGCGCGGCCCAGGCCGAGTGGAGTGCGCTCGAGCTCGCCGAGCGTGTCGACAGGCTGGCCCCGCTCGCTCGCCGCATCCTCGCCCGCGCCGAAGAGATCGCCGAGCTGCTCCACCGCGAGGTCGGCAAGCCGGTCGAAGAGGCCGCGCTCGCCGAGGTCCTGCCCAACGCGGATCTCGTCGACTACTGGTGCGACAGCATCGAAGAGGCGCTCGAGAACAAGCTCGTGGATCTCGACCCGCTGAGCTACCCCGGAAAAACGGGCACCATCTCGCGCGAGCCGCGGGGCACCGTCGCGCTCATCACGCCGTGGAATTTCCCGGTGGCGATCCCGCTCCGCACGCTGGTCCCGGCCGTCCTCGCCGGTAACGCGGTCGCCTTCAAGCCGAGCGAGGTCACGCCGCGCACCGGCGCGCTCGTCGCGTCGTTGTTCGACGGGCTCGTCCCGAAGGGGCTCGTGACCCTCGTCCAGGGCGGCGCGGACGTGGGCCGAGCGCTGCTCGAGGCGAACGTCGACGCCGTCGTCTTCACCGGCAGCGTCGCGACCGGCAAGGCCATCGCGCGCGCGTGTGCCGAGCGCCTGCTCGTCTGCTCGCTCGAGCTCGGCGGAAAGGACGCCGCCATCGTCCTCGAGGACGCCGATCTCGATCGCGCGGCGAACGGCATCGTGTGGGGAGCCTTCAGCAACGCGGGCCAAAACTGCGCCGCCGTGGAGCGCGTGTTCGTGCACGAGAAGGTCGCCCAAGCCTTCACGGAGAAGGTCGTGGCGCTCACGAAATCGCTCTCTCGCGCGGAGCTCGCGGTGATGACGACGCACGCGCAGCGCGACAAAGTGCGCGGGCACCTCGAGGCTGCCGTCGCCCGCGGCGCCAAGGTCCTCACGGGCGGCGCGCCCGAGGGACAAGGGCACGAGTTTCTTCCCACCGTCGTCGCGATCGAGGGCGAGAACGCCGCGAGCGAGCTCATGACCGACGAGACCTTCGGGCCCGTCCTGCCGATCGCGATCGTGGCGAGCGCGGACGAGGCGGTAGAGCGGGCGAATGCCTCGCGCTATGCGCTGACGACGAGCGTCTGGACGAAGAAGGTCGCGCGCGGACGGGCCCTCGCGCGGCGTCTCGCGAGCGGCATCGTCACGATCAACAATCACGCGTTCACGGCGGCCCTGCCCGCGGCGCCGTGGACCGGACAGGGAGAGACCGGCTACGGCGTCACGAACAGCGTGCACTGCCTCTCGAGCCTGACGCGCGTGCGCTTCGTGCTCGAGGACACGAACCGCCAGAAGCGCGAGCTCTGGTGGTATCCGTACACGCCGACCTTGCGGACGATCGCGTTCGCGATGGCAGAGCTCAAGGGCGGAGCGCGCGGATTTGCCCGGATCGCGGCTCTCTTTCGCCTCGTGCCGGCGCTCCTGTCGCGACTCTTCGGGCGCGGGTGACAGCGCGGCCATGGCGATCGACCGACCGCTCATCCTGCTCTCGAACGACGACGGCTTCGACTCGCGGGGCCTCGCCGCGCTCCGTCGTGAGCTCGCGCGCTTCGCCGAGGTCGTGGTGTGCGCGCCGCAGCGCAACCAGAGCGCCTCGAGCCACGCGCTCACGCTCCACGCCGTCTTGCGACTGCATCGTGTCGACGACGCCACCTTCGCGCTCGACGGCACGCCCGCCGACTGCGTCTACGTCGCGCTCCACTCCGAGGGCCGCATCCTCACGCGCACCCCGGATCTCGTCGTCAGCGGCGTGAACCACGGGCCAAACCTCGGCGTCGACGTCGTCTATTCGGGGACCGTCGCTGCGGCGCGCGAGGGGGCGCAGCGCGGGATCCCGGGCTTGGCGATCTCGGCCGATGTCGGCGCCTCCTATGAGCGCGCGGCCGAGCTCGGGGCGAAGCTCGCCAAGGAGCTCTGCGGCGAAGCCACGCCACCGTGCGCGATGCTGCTCAACGTCAACGTCCCGCGAGGCTACGAAGGCGCTGTCCTCGCGACCCGCCTCGGAGAGCGGCGCTATCGCGACGCGGTCGTTTATCGCGCCGATCCGCGCGGCCGAGAATACCTGTGGATCGGCGGCAGCGAGGTGCACCACGAGCTGACCGAAGGGACGGACACCGCGGCCTGGGAGGCGGGCGTCGCGAGCGTCACGCCCCTCGCCCTCGAGCTCTCCGCGGGCGCGCCATCCGACGTCGCTGTCACGAGTCTCGTCGCGCGCGTGAGCGGCTCGGCCAACGACTAGCGGGCCGAGAACCTAGAGACCGCGCGGCACGTTGTCGAGATCCACGAGCGCGAGCGCGTGGCGCAAGAGCGCGCTGCGGTTCGCCTTGGTCAATCCGCGGCGCTTCAGCTCGTCGACCATCTCGTCGAGCTTCTCGAGCGTGTCGGTGTACATCGAGATGCAGATCACCTTGTAGTGGCTCGGCTTCTCCTTGGGAGCGCGCGCCGCCTTGAGGGCCTCGTGTCGCGGCGCGCCGTAAAACGCTCCGTGGAGGACGCCCTCTACCTCGTCGCGGTCGAAGACTTGGCGTGGTGCCTCGAGCGAATCGCTTCTCGTGCTCATGGTGCTCTCCTTCCCTCGTCACTCTCAGGCGCTGTGCAGAACCTTGGCGTCTGCGGCGTGCGTGCCGTTCATGAGCGCGTCGACCAACACCGCGTAGTCCTCGGCGCCGTGCGTTCCTGGCGCGTGCTCGAAGATGGAGCGTGCCTGCGCCGGCGCCTCCTTGAGCTTCGTCGTCGCGCGCACGGGGGCGAGGCACCGCTCACCGAAGTGGCTGCGCAGGGTCTCGAGCGCCTCGCGGCAGATGCGCGCGCGTGCGTCGTAGAACGTCGGCAGCACACCCCAGATTTGCAGGGGGTGACGCAGGAGCGTGTTCACGTTCTTCACGGTCTTGATCACCTGGCGCACACCGACGAGCGACAGGTAGTCGCACGCGACCGGCACGAGCACGCCCTCGGCGAGCACGAGCGCGTTCTGGTTCATGAGCGACAGGCTCGGCGAGCAGTCCACGATGACGTAGTCGTATTCGTCGGCGATCGGCGCGATCCGCTGCGCGAGCACGCGGTCGCGATTCTGTCGGCCCGCGAGGTAGAGCTCCGCGGCGGCCAGGGTCTCGTTGGCCGGCAAGAGGTCGAGGCCGGGCCGGAGCGTCTGGACCGCGTCGCTCACGCGCAGTCCCATGACGAGCACGTGGTAGAGCGAGCGCTCCGCCCGCGCCCAGAGCGAGACGGCGACGTTGCCCTGCGAGTCCGTGTCGACCAGGAGGACGCGCGCTCCGCGATCGGCGAGGCCCGCCGCGAGGTTCACGCTGGTCGTCGTCTTGCCGGTGCCGCCCTTGTGGTTGAACACGGCGATGCGGCGCGGCCCCTTCGTTGCCCCGGCCACGGCCGCGCTCGCGGCATTCGCTGCCGCGTCGTGCGGAGGCTCGCTCGCCACCGCGAAGACGCGTGACGTCGCCTGCGCGATGGTGCTCGGCTGCACGCTCACGGCGTGGCTCGCCGCGTCGGTCGTATCACGCGCAGCCTCACGACGCGCTTCGGCGACGTCGCTCGCAGCCGCGCGATCCGGCTCGGCATCGGCGCTCGCCTCGACCGGCGCGTCGTGCGCCCGAGCGTCGGCACGCCGATCCGCCCCGTGGCGCTCGTCGGTCGGCGCGTCCGCCGCTGGGTCGACCCACATCGTCTCGTCGCGGCGTCGGCGCGGAGCGTCGGTCGGACCGGCGAGCGGCTCCTCGACACTGGACGCGGCTTGCGCTGCGATTTCACCGAGGCGCATCCCCTGCGCCTCGCGCTGGAGCTGCGCGCGGCACGGCGTCGAGCACGCGGCCCTGCGCTTGCCACCGGGGGTGTAGAAAATCTGCGAGACGAGCGACACCTTGAACCGCTTCGCGCACGCGTCGCAGGTCACGCCATCGTCGTCGCCGTCGGTGCTCGCCTGGTTATGCTCGAGGCACCGCTGCGTGCAGAAGAACACGAAGGCGCCGTCCTTCTCTTCCATCTGGTAGCGGAAGATGACGGAGAACGTTGACCCACAAACGGTGCAAGACTCGCGAATATCGGACACGCTCTCGGTGCTCCTTCTCGTAGTGCTTCCTGAAGCTCTCAAGGAAGCCATGACCACGCCGCGCTCCGAAGGGCCAAGATTCTGCGCGCGAATTCGCCCGAGCCGCCCGCGAGGCGCTCGCTAGAACCACGTTCACGATGGACCGGGATCGCGCGCGGGCGCCGCCGATCTCCGAGGCGAGCTGGTCAGTGTCGGAAGTGCCGAACGCCCGTGAAGATCATCGCGATGCCGAGCCTGTCCGCGCTCGCGATGACGTCCTCGTCCTTCACGCTGCCGCCCGGCTGCGCGATGGCGACGACACCGTTCTGCGCTGCGAGCTCGACGCCGTCAGGAAACGGAAAGAACGCATCCGAGCCGAGCACGCTGCCTTGGGCGCGCTCCCCGGCCTTCGAGCACGCGATGCGCACGCTCTCGACGCGCGACATCTGCCCCGCGCCCACGCCGACGACGCTGCCGCCCGAAACGTCGGTCGCACGCGCCAGCACGATCGCGTTGCTCTTCACGTGCTTGGACACCTGCCACGCGAGCTCGAGCCCGCAGAGCTCGGCCTCGGTGGGCGCGCGCTTCGTCACGACTCTTCCGAGCCGCACTTCGCCACGACCGCTCGCGTCTGCGCCTTGCGCGACGAACCCGCCGCCGACTCGCTTGAGCTCGAGGCCGCGCGCCGGGACGAGCTCGCCTACCGCGACGAGCCGCAGGTTCTTCTTCTTTCCGAGCAGCTCGAGCGCCTCCGCGGAAAACCCTGGAGCGACGACGCCCTCGATGAACGTCTCGGCGATGACCTCTGCGGTCGCTCGGTCGCACGCTCGGTTCAGCGCCACGATCCCGCCGAAGGCGCTCAGCGGATCGCCCTCGCGCGCCAGCCGATAGGCCTCGCTCAAGCGCTCGTGCACCGCGAAGCCGCAGGGATTCGAGTGCTTGATGACCGCCGCCGCCGGCCCCGCCATCTCGCGCACGACCTCGAGCGCCGCGTCGAGATCGACGAGGTTGTTGAAGCTCAGCTCCTTGCCGCCCGCATCGACGCTGCGTCCCCGCGCGAGCGAGCCCTCGGGCGCGCCCCGCTCGCGATAGAATGCGCCGCTCTGGTGCGGGTTTTCCCCGTAGCGGAGCCCCGCGACCCGCTCGAGCGCGAAGGTCAGGTACGGAGGCAGCGCTTCGTTCGGCTTGCCTTCGGCCGCGCCCGAGAGCCACGCCGCGATCGCCCCGTCGTAAGCCGCGGTGTGAGCGTACGCCTTGGCCGCGAGCCGCCTCCTCGTCCCCTCGCTCGTGTCACCGTCGCGCTCGAGCTCGGCGAGCACGACGGCGTAGTCCGCCGGATCCGAGACCACCGTCACGCGCGCGTGGTTCTTCGCGGCGCTCCTCACCATCGAGGGTCCGCCGATGTCGATGTTCTCGACGACCTCCTCGTAGGCTGCGCCGCGCGCGACGGTCGCCTCGAAGGGGTAGAGGTTCACGACCACGAGATCGATCGGCCGCGCCCCGAGCCGGGCGAGGTCGCCGTCGTCGTGCCCGAGCCGCGCGAGGATCCCGCCATGCACGCGGGGGTGCAGCGTCTTCACGCGGCCGCTCATCACCTCGGGCGAGCCGGTGTAGTCCTCGACCGCGACCGCGGGCACGCCGCCCTCGCGCAGCGTCTTCAGGGTTCCCCCCGTCGAGAGGAGCTCGAACCCGAGCGCGACGAGGCGCTTCGTGAGCTCAACGACGCCGGTTTTGTCTGAGACGCTGACGAGTGCGGTGCGGGCCATCGAAGCCCTCGTGCCTCGGAGTCGCGTCGAGATCAAGGCCCCGGGCTCGACCAGTCGCGTCTTCTCGCGATCGTGGCCAAGCCGCACCGCCTCAAGCTACGCGGCTCAGGCCCCGGGCTGCTCGGCGACGCTGGCGTGTGCCGGGCGCGCCGGCTCCGGGCCGCCGTCCGCCAGGCCCGCGCCCTCGCGCACGAAGAGCTCGCCGTCGCGGAACTCGACCATGGTGCGCGGCGGCCCGAACACCGTGTCGGCGTCCTCGAGCAGGAGCGCCTCGCGCAGCACCTCGTCGACGTGATCGATGAGGACGATGCGCATCAGCTTGAGCACCCGGCGCGGGATTTCCCGCAGATCCTTGCGATTCTCCTTCGGGAGGAGGAGCGTCGTGAGGCCCGCGCGATGCGCCGCGAGGAGCTTCTCTTTCACGCCGCCGATCGGCAAGACGCGTCCGCGCAGCGTGACCTCCCCCGTCATCGCGACGTCGCGGCTCACCGGCACGCGCAGGAGCGCGCTCACGATGGCGGTCACGATGGTGACTCCGGCGCTCGGCCCGTCTTTGCGCACGAAGTCCGGGAAGTGCACGTGCACGTCCACGCTCTGCATGTAGTCGTCGGAGAGCCCGAGCTGCTTCAGCCGCGAGCGCACGTAGCTCATCGCGGCGTGCCCGCTCTCTTCCATCCCCTTCTCCAGGCGGCCGGTGATGATCACCTTGCCCTTGCCCGGCACCACCGTCGCTTCGGCCTCGAGGATGTCGCCGCCGTTCGCCGTCACCGCGAGCCCCTTCACGAGCCCGATCTCATCCTTGTCCTCTTTCTTCGTGTGCCGGTATTTGGGCACGCCGAGGAGCTTCGGTACCGCCTTCGCGTTCACCTCGATGGGCCGGTCCTTGCCATTCTTGACCACGTCGCGCGCGACCTTGCGGCACACGCTGGCGAGCTCCCGATCGAGCGAGCGCACCCCGCTCTCCCGCGTGTAGTGGTGCACGATCGTGCGGATCGCGTTCTCGCTGATGGTGAGCTCCACGTCGTCGAGGCCGCACTCGCTGCGGTTGCGCGGCACGAGGTATTTCACCGCGATGTTGAGCTTCTCGAACTCGGTGTAACCGCCGAGCTCGATGATCTCCATGCGGTCCTGGAGCGGCAGCGGGATCCCCGACAGCGAGTTCGCCGTGGTGACGAACATGACGTCCGACAGGTCGGAGTCGAGATCGAGGTAGTGGTCGTTGAAGGCGCTGTTCTGTTCGCGGTCGAGCACCTCGAGTAACGCCGAGGCCGGATCTCCGCGAAAGTCGCTCGACATCTTGTCGATCTCGTCGAGCAGCATCACCGGGTTGTTCGTGCCGACCTTCTTCAGCGACTGGACC
>SXGR01366193.1_pt1 | contig 16016 bp, 10 predicted proteins | sample 3174711 | NCBI WGS metagenome assembly SXGR01 (sample SAMN11356860, study PRJNA531348) | freshwater metagenome | isolation source: freshwater sample F1-60 | place: China: Fuxian Lake, Yuxi | collected 2017-12-25
CGTGGCCCTCGCTAACCCCTCGACGGCTATCCAACCAAGCTCGCCCAGCTTCTCTCCCTTCGCTTTTTCCTCACGTTTGAGGAGCTCGATCAGGACATCCACCGAGTCATGGCTCCGAATCATGCTCACTTTCTTCGCGACCGCGAGGCGGATCTCGTCGGTTCCTTCGAAAAGAAGCGGTTTGAACGAAAGAACAAAGAAAGGGGACGTATTCGTCGCGAGGCCGTGGAGGAGATCCCTTGCTACAAAGTTACCCTTCTTTGCAATGACGTACTTTCCCAGCTCCTCCATCGCAGGTCTGTCCCGAAACGAGACGGCTCCCACAAGGAGCGACCAGTAGAGCGAGTCCTCGGACGCCGGAATCTTCTCAAGGTGCTCAAGAACAAGCTTCAAGCTAGCTGCCCCGCCCGAGCGCGCCAGGGCTTTCACGGAAACGTCGAGCTTCTGGACATCTCCCGCGAGAATGGCCTGACGAATAACCTTCCTCTCGTCTTCCTCCGCCTTGAGGCTCGAGAACGAATTGCCGACCATTGCAATCCACAGCCATGTAAGAGCCCCGGGTACGCATCGCCACGTTCTCGACATAAAACTCCTCGGCCAGGGGGAAGGATCGGCAGAATCAGGGTGATGGTACCGGCGCGCAGCGGGGATGCAACGGCGCGACTCGGGCGGGGCACTCGGCCACCGGGGGACCTGGGAAATTTGAGGAGTCCACCTGCCGCGGCAAGCGTGAGAGCCCTTCGTCTGGGAGAGCACAGGTCCCCGGGAAGACCCCGGAGGGCTCATGGCAGTGTCGATTGCATCCAGTTGGACGCGGCGGAAGCCGCGACTTGGACGACCACGGCTACATTCTTGAGCCTCACGCCCCTAGGGGGCCAGTTGCTCCAGCTCTTCCCAGCGCTGGTAGGCCGTGGCCAACTCCCCTTGCAGATACTTGAGGCGAGCTTGCGCCCCGGAGATCTGAGCCCCCGACTGCTGGTAAAACTGCGGCTGGGCCATCTCGCCGTGGAGCGCGTCGATTTCACTCTCCATCTTTTCGATGGCCGTCGGAAGGCCGGACAATTCTTGCCTCTGTTTGAAGGAAAAGCGCGGCTTGCGGCTCTCACGAAGCTCGGCGCTGGAGGGGGGAGCGGCGCTCGGTTTCACTGCGGAGGCCCGTGGGGTGGCAACGGAAGCCGGCCGCTGCCGCTGCCAGTCGTCATAGCCTCCCACATACTCCTTCACGCCCCCGTCCTCAAACACGATCGTGCTGGTGACCACGTTGTTCAAGAACGCCCGGTCGTGACTCACCAGCAAGACGGTGCCCTCGAACTGTACCAACCGCTCCTCCAGCAGCTCCAGAGTCTCGGCATCCAAATCGTTGGTCGGTTCATCCAGGACAATCACATTCGCGGGCCTCGCGAAGAGCTTCGCCAACAAGACCCGGTTGCGCTCACCCCCAGACAAATAGCGCACCAGCGTACGCGACCGCTCGGGACTGAATAGAAATTCCTGCAGGTAGCCGATGATGTGCCGGGGCATGCCCCCAATTTGCACCGTCTGGCAACCATCTCCCACGTTGTCTTCTATCGAAGCATCCTCATTCAGTTGCTGGCGCAGTTGGTCGAAGTAGGCAATCTGCAGGTTGGTTCCGAGCCGCACCGAGCCCCTGCTCGGCTGAAGCTGGCCCAGAAGCAAGCGCAAGAGTGTGGTTTTCCCTGCGCCATTGGAGCCAATGATGCCAATCTTGTCTCCGCGCAGGACGCTGGTCGAAAAATCACGAACGATTTCGCGGTTATCGTAGGTGAAAGAGACTTCATCCACCTCCACCACCAGGGTGCCGCTGCGCTGGCCTTCCTGAATCGTCATTTGCACGCGACCGTCACGTGCGCGGCGCTCGCCACGGACACGGCGCATCTGCTCCAGGGCTCGGACACGTCCTTCGTTGCGGCACCTGCGCGCCTTGACTCCTTGCCGAACCCAAACCTCCTCCTCCGCCAGCCGCTTGTCGAACAGGGCGAATTGCTTTTCCTCCGCGGCCAGAGCGTCTTCCTTGCGACTGAGGAAGGTGTCGTAATCGCAGGACCAATCAAACAGCCGTCCTCGATCAATCTCCAGGATGCGCGTGGCCAGCCTGCGCAGAAACATCCGGTCATGCGTGACAAAGATCAGCGTTGTATTCCAGCGCGGCAAGAATTCTTCCAGCCAGGTAATGGAATTTACATCGAGGTGATTGGTCGGCTCATCGAGTAACAGCAAATCGGGAGCGGCTACCAGAGCTCGGGCCAACAGGACGCGGCGTTTTAGACCGGAGGAAAGAGATTCAAAACGAGCCTCGGCCGGCAGGTTCATGTCGGCCAGAATGCGCTCGACGCGCTGCTCCGCTTGCCAGAGCGCTTCGAGCTCCCCCTCGAGCGAAGCGAAGCCCAGGGCCGCCACCTCTCTCACCGACCCGGTGAGACCCAGCGGTACCTCCTGAGACAGGAGTGCGAGCCTGGTTCCCGGGGCAAAGGCTATCTTGCCCCCGTCCGGCTGGACGTCCCCCTTCAAGATCCGCAGCAGCGTCGTCTTGCCCGAACCATTGCGCCCGAGGAGCCCAATGCGCTGCCCCGGCTCGATCTGGCACGACACTCCATCCAGCAGGGCTGGGCCACCAAATCCGATCGATAGTTCATTGACTGTAATTAAGGCCATGGCATCCAGCGGGGAGAGTTGCCGGCTCGGAAAACGAGCTGCAGAGTATACACGCCTCGCGAGGGAGGCTGACCCGCAATTGGGATTCAGGTTCAAAATGAGGACCGTTTCTGAAGCTCGGGTTAGAATCCCCCAACGTTCTTCAAGAGTCGAACCCGTTTTCTTGTCCCTGGAGATTCATGTGAACTTCTGGCTCCTGTGCACCATCCCTCTTGGTCTGTTCCTGCCCAGTTCCCCGCCGCTCGAGCTACGCGACGGCGACCGCGTGGTGCTTTTGGGCAACGCCTTCTTTGAGCGGGAGCTGCCAACCTCCTACATCGAAACGCTCCTCACGGCGCGGCACCCCGAACGCAACCTCAAGTTTCGCAACCTTGGCTGGAGTGGCGACAATGTTTGGGGCCACTCTCGCACTCTCTTTGACCCCCTCGAGAGAGGTCTGGCTCGCATCGAGGAGCAGGTGAAGGAGCTCAGGGCAACGGTGGTACTCCTGGCGTATGGCATGAACGAGTCCTTCGACGGCCCCGCAGCCTTGCCGAGATTCATCGAGGGCCTGGGTTGCCTCGCAGACAGGATCGCCGCGCTCGGCGCTCGCGTGGCGATCATCTCCCCCATTCGACACGAGGACATGGGACGCCCGCTTCCCGACCCGAAGCCTCACAATGACTCTCTCACCAGGTACGTCGAGGCCATGTCGCAGCTTGCCGGGAAGCGCCGACTGCCCTTTGTAAACCTCTTCAAAATCGAGCCTCGGCCTGGTCAGCGGCTGACGCGAAACGGAATCCAGCCGACGGCGGAGGGCTATCGCGTCTATGCGGAAGAGATTGCCCGCCAGTTCGGGCACGGCCTCGAGCAGAGCGTGCTCGGCACGAGGTCCGGGGAGGCCCTGCGCAGGGCAATCGTGGAGAAGAACCAGCTATTCTTCCATAGCTGGAGGCCCCAGAACGAAACCTACATCCTTGGATTTCGCAAACACGAACAGGGTCAAAACGCAGTGGAGATTTCACGAATCGACCCGCTCATCGAGGCCAGAGAAAAGGAGATCGAAACTCTACGCTCCGCTTTAACCTCCGTGCCACCGATCCCGCACCCGAAGAGCGATCCCCCCGCGGAGGTGAAGCCGTGAAGATGCGCCCCCTCCGACATCCAGCAAGCTTCCTGCTGGTTGCCCTGACGTTCCAGCTCTGCGCCCAGCAGAACCTCAAGGAGATTCCCGTCCCGGACCCCGAGGCCGAGCTGAAAACCTTCAGGACGGCTCCCGAGCTCGACGTCAACCTCTTCGCTGCGGATCCTCTCATCCACAAGCCGATTCAAATCAACTTTGATGCGGGGGGGCGACTCTGGGTCGCAAGCTCCGCGATCTACCCGCATCTCAAGCCAGGCGAAACGGCAAACGACAAGATCATCGTGCTCGAGGACACGGACGGCGACGGTAGAGCCGACAGGTCCGTCGTCTTCGCCGATGGACTCCTCATCCCCACGGGCGTCGCGCCGGATGATGCCGGCGGAGCTTACGTGGCCAACTCGACCGAGCTCGTTCACTTTCGGGATGTCGATGGAGATCTGAAGGCTGACGAGCGTCACGTCGTCTTTTCCGGTTTCGGCACCGAGGACACGCACCACATCGTGCACACCTTTCGCTGGGGCCCGGACGGAATGCTCTACTTCAATCAATCCGTCTACATTCACAGCCACGTGGAGACGCCGTACGGAGTTCGGCGCCTCGGTGGCGGGGGCATCTGGCAATTCCGACCGGAGACGGAGGAGCTCGAGATCTTCCTGCACGGCATGGTAAACGGCTGGGGCCACCACTTTGACCGCTGGGGCCAATCCTTCGGGGCAGACGGAGCCAACAGCGGGGGCGTCATCTACTTCATTCCAGGCGCCACGGTCGTGGGCTCGCCGACCTCCAGGAGGCCGATGCGCGGCCTCAATCCCGGGAGCCCCAAGTACTGCGGTACGGAAATCCTGAGCGGCCGTCACCTGCCGCCCGGCTGGGAAGGCAGCTTCCTCACAAACGATTTTCGCGCCCACCGCGTCTGTCGCTTCGTCCTGTCGGAGGACGGCTCGGGATTCGCGTCCAGGGAGGCCGTGGAGCCGCTGCGATCATCGAGCGTGGCCTTCCGCCCGGTCGACATCAAGCAGGGTCCCGATGGCGCGATCTATGTTGCCGACTGGTACAACCCGATCATCCAGCACGGCGAGGTCGATTTTCGCAGCCCCCTTCGCAACCACGAAAATGGCCGTATCTGGCGCCTTGTCGCGAAGGGAAGGCCGCTCGTCGATCGCCCCCGGATCGAGGGCGCCCCGATCCCGGAGCTGCTCGATCACCTGAAGGCCCCCGAGCAGTGGACCCGCCACCACGTGAAGCGAGTCCTGAGCCATCGACCGAAATCAGAAGTTCTCTCGGCGATCGCCGCGTGGGTCGCGCACCTCGACTCGAGGGACCCCGAGTTCGAGCACCACAGACTCGAGGCCTTGTGGGTTCACCAGACGCTCAACCTACCCAACGAGAAGCTGCTTCGGTCGGTGCTGAACTCGCCGGAACCGCGCGCCCGCGCCGCAGCCACGCGAGTTCTGCGGTACTGGCTGCCCCGCCTCGAGGAGAGCTTGCCGCAGCTCGAGGAACGTATCGCCGACGACTTCCCCCGCGTCCGCCTCGAGGCCGTTCGAGCCCTGGGGGATCTCGGCACCGCTCGTGCCATGGCCGTCGCGCTCGGGGCCCTTGACAGGCCCGTGGACTCCTTCCTCGACTACGCTCTACACCTGACAGCCACGCAGCTCGAGCCCCAGTGGGTGGCGGCACTCGAGTCCGACGAGCCCGTCTTCTCCGGAAACGATCGCCACCTGGAATATGTACTGTCGTCCGTGGGCTCGGCCCGCGTCGTTCCGCTTCTGAGGAAGCGGGTCGAATCAGGCAAGTGCAAGGGTGAGGAGGAACAGAATCTGCTCCGACTCATGGCTGCGAAGGGGGGAGCGGGCGACCTCGCCGTGGTGCTCGATCGGGCACGAGCAAGGAAGAGCCAACCGCTGCTCGCAGCGCTCGTAAGCGCCGCCCGTGAGAGAAAAGTTGTCCCGGAGCGAGGAACTGAAGTGTTGAAGGAATGGACCTCCAACGATTCGAACCCTCTGCGCCTCGACGCCCTCCGGCTCGCAGGCCTCTGGAGAGTGGAGGCCTTGCGTCCAACGCTCGAGAAGACCGCACAGGACGGGAACGAGACACTCGAGGCGCAGGCGGCTGCGATCGAGGGGCTCGAAAACCTGGGAGGCGAGGCCAGCGTGCGCCTACTTTCGGCACTCGCAGCCCCGACTCGACCGGAGCTCTCGCGCAGACAGGCTCTCGAGGCTCTCATCACGCTGGAACCAAGGATCGCGGCGCAGCTCACAGTTGCGACGCTCACCGAGGGCTCGTCCGCTGCTGGCCACATCCTTGAGCGTTTCCTGGCTCGCAAGGGGGGGGTGGATGCACTCATCGAGGCTCTCAAGAATCAAAAGATTCCCGAAGACACTGCAAAACTGGCGCTCCGGGCTGCGCGCTCCGCACCAACCCCGCCGCGCGAGCTCGTTGAGGCCCTGAGCGCTGCGGGAGGCCTGCAGGGCGGCGCCGAGAAGGAGCTCTCCCCGGAGGAGCTCGCTCGCCTGATGGAGGACGCCAGGACGAGCGGCAATCCAAGGCGCGGGGAGCAGATCTTTCGCCGCAAGGACCTTTCGTGCCTCAAGTGCCACGCGATTGGCGGCGCTGGCGGGCAAGTTGGCCCCGACCTCATCTCGCTCGGGGCGGCCGCACAGCTCGACTACATCGTCGAAGCGGTCCTCCTGCCGAACAAGGCGGTGAAGGAAAACTATCACTCGACCGTCGCAGTGACGAAGGACGGCCAGATCATCACGGGGATCAAGGTGCGGGAGAGCAAGGAGGAGATCGTGCTCCGGGACGCCGACGGCGTGGACATCAGCCTCCCAAGGGGGAACCTCGAGCAGGCATCGCCGTCGGGTTCGATCATGCCCTCCGGCCTCGCGGACATGATCACGCGCGACGAACTCCGCGACCTGGTGCGGTTCCTGAGCGAGCTCGGGAGGACGCAGGAGTTCTCCCTCTCAAAGACTTTGACCGCACGGCGGTGGCGCGTCCTCGAGAACCCGCCACCGGATGGCTTGCCCGTGAGCGATCCGAGGTGGACGCCAGCCTACAGCGAGGTTTCCGGCGCCTTGCCAGTGGCCGAGCTGCCGGTCACCTCTCCTGCGCTTATCGCGTACGCCGCCTGCGAGCTCAACGTCACCACGCCGGGACGTGCCACCCTCCGCCTCAACTCTCCCGACGGGCTCACCGTAAAGCTCGACGACGTGCGCCTTGAACCAGGGAGAGAAATGCCCGTTCATCTCACGAGCGGCTCGCACCGGGTCCTCTTTCGGATCAACACCTCGAGGCGCAAGGAGCCGCTCCTTGTGGAGCTTGACGCTGTAGCCGACGGCGCCAGGGTGCTCTTCGCAGTGGGCCCGTGACCGAAGGGTCCCGGCGAGTCAAGAAAAGCCGTCCAGCGCCCAGATACTATTCGTTGAGCAGCCCACCCGGCCTCTCGCGGCCCTTGCACGAGACTCGTCGGAAGACGTGCGCGTCGAGCCCGTGACCGCGCTGGTAGCCCGCGATCCGAATGCCCCGGTCCTGCGGGAGGTACTGGCCCACGACCCGTCCGAGCGAGTGCGAAGACGCGCGGCGCGTGAGCTTTCCGCAACGGCCAACGATCCGTCCGGGGCCGTGCGCGACCGTGCGGGATCGATTATCATGCCCGCACAGCTCAATTTGCACGGCGACCCAGAGAACTGACGCCCGAGACACCCCGCGAGGCCAGGATGCCCTACACGGCGTGTGGGCGTCTCCTTTCGGGACGCTCCGCGAAAGGCCGGGAGGGTCGACAGACCATCGAATCGAATAACCACAGCATTATCAACGCGCCAGGACCCAACCCTCCCTCGAAATGCGTCCTACAAGAAGTCATGAGGCGTTGTGTTCCGCTCTCGTCGCCGGGACCCTCAGAAGGAATTGTTAACCAATTGAGTCGTTTCATCTTGTTGAGCGCGATCACCGCATGCGTTGTCGTCCTTATTCTCACAATTTTGCCACCATCCCGAAAGTCTGAGGACAAGCCGACCAAGATGCTCCCAAACATGACTGGCAGCTATGGCCGCTGGCTGGCCGACAAAGTACTGGGTGATGGTCCGGCGCAGCTTTCCTTCCGAACCGACCGCTGGAAGAACCTGAAGACATGGCAAGGAGCTGGGCGGCAACGAGTGCTGGAGCTCATCGCGCCCGTGAACCTCGGAGGCGAGCCTGAAGTCAAGGTGGAATCACAGCACACCCACGACGGTCTGCACGTGGAGCATTTGTCCTGGCAGCTGCCGAACGGCCCCCGGACTGAGGCTGTCTTCCTCAAGCCAGCCGGCGCCACGGGAAGGCTTCCAGCCATACTGGGTCTCCATGATCACAGCGGAGACAAGTTCATGGGTTGGCGGAAGATTGCACGAACCGACGATCAACCCTGGAAGACTCAAGAGACGCATCAGGTGCGCGCCTATGCAGGCGTCGCGTGGGCCAATGAAATCGCCAAACGTGGTTATGCTGTCTTGGTGCACGATACTTTTCCGTTTGGGAGCCGGCGGGTAAGAGTTGCCGATGTTCCGGAAGAGCTGCGTGCGGGCGCCGTGGATCCTGAACCGTCCGACGTGGAGGGAATCGCGAAGTACAACGCCTTTGCTGCGATTCACGAGAATACCATCGAAAAGAGCCTGCTGAGCGCTGGCACGACCTGGCCGGGGGTGTACCTCGTTGAGGATCAGCGAGCACTCGATGTGCTTTGCGCCCGCGCGGATGTCGATGCAACGCGCGTCGGCTGTGCGGGGCTCTCGGGTGGAGGGATGCGAACGGTGTTCCTGGGTGGCCTGGACGACCGTATCCGAGTTGCGATACCCGTGGGTTTCATGACCACGTGGCGCGATTTCGTACTGGACAAGAGCTCCCATCACACCTGGATGACCTACGTGCCACTGCTTCCGAAAGACCTGGATTTCCCTGAAATCCTGGCGTTGCGCGCCCCGGCAGCAACTCTGGTGCAAAACTGCAACGAGGATCCCCTTTACACGCTATCGGAGATGAAACGCGCCGACACGATGCTGCGTGAAACTTTCGAGAAAGGAGGTGCGGCAGAGCGATACCGCTCGAGCTTTTATCCGGGTGGACACAAGTTCGACCGAGAAATGCAAGCTGAGGCCTTCTCCTGCTTTGATGAGTACTTGAAGGGAAACAGGTAGGCGTCCGACAAGACCATCGGTGGACCCGGATATCATTGGAGGATCGTGACTCTATCTCGCATTTTCCATCCTCTGTGCCTCGCCACCCTTGCCGCAGTTCAATGTCTGGCAGGAGATCTCCCCTCGCAGTCTTTTTTCAATTTCGAGTCCGGCCATGTTCGGCCCCTCTGTGTCTCAAGGTCGGGCAGTCTTCTCTTCGCAGTCAACACCCCGGACAACCGAGTCGAGGTATTTCAAGCCATAGAAGGTCAGTTACGACGCCGCGGTGAAGTCATGGTGGGGCTCGATCCAGTGGCCATTGCTCTCCTGAGCGAGCGCGAAATCGTCGTCGTCAATCACCTCTCCGATTCTGTTTCGATTGTTGACGTCTCCGATCCAGACCGACCCTTCGTCAAGGAGACGCTGCTCGTTGGCGACGAGCCCCGTGACGTGGTCGTCGCAGGTTCAAGGCGAAACAAGATCTGCATTTCGACAGCCGCGAGAGGACAAAGCCGCCCCCGGGATTCCTCGCTCTCGACTCAGGGGATCGGCCGCGCCGACATCTGGGTATTCAACTCGGAGCAGCTCACGGCTCCGCCGAAAATCATCACGCTTTTTTGCGACTCCGTCAGAGCGCTTGCCGTCAGCCCCGATGGCCGACGAGTCCACGCGGCGGCTTTTCTTTCCGGCAACGGCACGACCGCGATCCCGGCGCCGGCGGCCGACCCAACCTCGGCCCAGGCACTCGGCGACGGTTTTTCCCCGCCGCCGGCCACGCCACCGACAGAGGATTCGGACGGGAGGCGAGCGCCAGGAACTGCGGTGATGGTGCGTTGGAACGGTACTCAATGGCTCGACAACGCAAGACGGGATTGGACACCGCGAATGCGCTATCGACGTCCCGACTTCGACCTTTTCACGCTGGACGCCGATGCGGAGGAGCCCAGTGTTGTCGCGAAAGCGAGCGGAGTCGGAACAGTTCTTTTTGCCCTCGCGGTCAGCCCGACGACCGGTGCCGTCTATGTCTCGAACCTCGAATCCCGCAACCTTGTTCGGTTCGAGCCCGAGTTGCGAGGCCACCTGGTCGACAATCGAATCACCATCGTCGAGTCGAGCAGCCTTGAATCCGTCTCCTTGAATCCTCACATCCGCCACGAATTCCCCGAGGGGACTCGGGAGGAGTTCGACTTGAGCCTGGCGCTTCCGGTCAGCATGGAAATCACGCGAGACGGTTCACGGCTCTACGTCGCGGCCATGGGTTCGGGCATGGTCGGAGTGCTCGACAACGGAGGCCAGGTCCTCCGCCGTATTCCAGTGGGCGGAAACCCGACGGGGCTCACTCTCCACGAAGCCTCGCGAAGGCTTTACGTCATGGATCGATTCATCCACACGATCCTCGTCTACGACCTCGACACGGAGAATCTGGTCGAGGCCATGCCTCTTCGCTACACTCCCGAGCCGGAACGGGTGCGCCGGGGGCGGCCCTACCTCTACGATGCTCGATCCTCTGCTCACTCGGACGCAGCGTGTGGAAGCTGCCACATCTTTGGAGACACGGACGGTCTGGCCTGGGATCTGGGTGACCCTTTCGGCAGCTTGAGGGAGTCCCTGCTGGCACCAGCGTCCGTCGACAAGGCACAGCTCCTCTACCATCACCCCATGAAGGGCGCCATGACAACACAAAGCCTGCGCGGCCTCGCCGGCGCGGGCCCCATGCACTGGCGCGGCGATCGAACCGGCGGGAAGAACGCTGTGCAGGATGCGGGCCTCGCTTTCCTGTCGTTTCGCGAATCGTTTCAAACGCTCCTGGGTCGCGCAAAAGAGATCTCCACGGACGACATGGGAAAGCTCCGCGATTTCGTCCTCTCCCTTCGCTATCCGCCAAATCCAATCGCCCCGCTCGATGGCTCGCTGAGCCCAGCGGCAGCACGCGGGCGCCGGACTTTCCTCTCCAGTGGCGACCGCGGAGGAATTGGCGGCGACGGGCAGTCGTGCGCGAGCTGTCATGTCTTGCCTCTTGGCACCGATGGACGGGGCGCGGTGCGCTCAGGCCAAACTTTCAAGGTCCCTCACTTGCGGAACCTGTATTCAAAGGTCGGAATGTTCGGTTCCCCGCTTCCTCGAACCCGGGGAGCGGCACAAAGCCATCCTTTCTCCGCACCGACCGAATTCCTGGGCGACCAGGTGCGAGGCTTCGGCTTTTCGCACGACGGATCGGTCCCAACGATAGTCAACTTCCTCTTGCAGCCCTCGAGCCCCCTCGTATTTCCCGACGAGCCGGGGCGATCGGCAGTGGAAAAGGCCTGCGACCTCGAGGCCTTTCTCCTGAGCTTTCCGACAGGCTTGGCGCCGGCTGTCGGGCAACAGGTGACGCTGAACCGGTCAACCTGGACTCAGTCGATGGCGCGATTCGATTTGCTCGAATCACGGGCGGCAGCAGGAGACGGGGACCTTGTGCTTCACGGGCTCCACCAGGGCGAGGCGCGCGGCTGGGTCCGCTCACGGGTTCGGGGTCGAATTGCCTACCTGTCCAATCGCCTGGGCGAGCAGACCACGCTGGATGACCTCCGCGAGAGCGTGCTCCACGGCGGTTCAGTTCTCACCGCGACACTCGTACCGCCCGGTAGCGGGAGGAGGATCGGGATAGACCGCGACGAAGATGGGTTCCTTGATCAAGACGAGCTCGACTCGAAGCTCGATCCAGCAAGTCCACGAAGCCATCCACACGAAGTACCCGCTTCAAATCTCCCCGGCGACTTCAATGGCAACGGGAGACACGACTACAACGATGTCCGCCTCGCAGTTGAAGCTATCCTTCGTGGCGAAGAGCTTCAGACCTGTTGGGCCCCCACCGACAAAGACCCTGACATTACGGATCTCCTTCTGCTCCTCTGCCGAATTGTCGGGGTCCACGCGACGAGCCCACTGTCCGGCTCGCAGTAGTGCTAGTCAAGCCTGACGATGTCCTTTCGCTCCGCCTTCACAAGCAGCCGGACAACAGTCGAATACTCCTTCAGCCCCTCCTCGAGGCGTTGAGAGCGAAGGTAGGCGTCATAGGCGCGAGACTGCGCTCGCGCGAGAAGATCGATGCGGTGCCGGGAATGCGCCTCTTGCGAGCTCTTGAGGTCATCTCGGGCCCCGGGTGGAAGCGCAGCGTGGGCAGACCGAGACTCGCTCTCGGGCAGGGCCGCCGCCATTTTCTGGAAGAGCCACAGCTCCACCGAGTATCTGGCGTAAGAATTCCTTGCGCTCAGTCCGGCGACTGCAGCCACGAAGTCAGCGTCCGCCTCCGCGCAGTAACCAGCAACGTGGGCCAGCTCGTGCGCGGCCACGGCGAGCCACTCCGTCTCGTGAAGGCCAGAGTCGATGTGCGCCTCCAGGAAGAAGGGCACGGTCACCCCGGAAGTGCCAAAAGAGAGGAGGCTTCCCGGGGGCAAGTCCTTCACCCTGCCCGAAAGCGCCGGCTCGCGGCCGTCCCAGGCTCTCAGGGTCTCAACAAGCGCTTCCCGCAGAGAGGCAAGCGCCGCCTCGCGGTCACGCGCCCCGGGCTCGGGAAAACTGCTTGCGATACGCCCCGACAGACGTGCAACCCAGCGCAGGACGTCAGCCACCGTGGGCGTCTCGGAGCCAAGCTTGAGTCTCGTCTCAAGCCGTTCCCGACCGTAGCCGGCCCCCCAGATCACCAGAAACGCACCATAGCCAATCACACAGATTGTGAACACGCGACAGGCTCCCACGCCCAGCACCCATGGCGCCGACTCCCCCACCTTGCGGCGACGAAGCCAGCCGCGGCAACCACCGACGACGAGAAGAATCGATACAAGGGCGAGGCCAGACACGCTGAGCGAGAATGGCGCGACACCGACGGCCGGAACAAGCCAGCTCGCAATCGCCGGGAAGAGGCCTTGCGAATACCACCGTTCGACCCAGGCCCGGGGCGGCGGCGTGAAGCTCCAGAGCAACTCGCCGAGGGTCACCACGAGTACGAACGAAAGCCAAGCCCACTTGCGGATTGATGCGGAGGCCTTCACGCCGGGGATGTTACGCGGCGGCGACCCAAACGTAAACGGACTGATGGCTCATTCAGTACGTCGCGCGGCCTCCCGAGATGTCGTAGCAAAACCCCGTCGAGAAGCTGAGCCGATCGCTCGCAAGCCAGGTCACCAGCTCCGCGACCTCCTCGGGGCGGCCCATGCGGCCCATGGGAATCTTTGAGATCATGTAGGCCTTCACCTCGGGAGTCACTTGCTGAAGGATCTCTGTTTCGATGACCGCGGGCGCGACAGCATTCACCAGGACCCCGCTCTGGGCGACCTCCTTCGCGTAGGCCTTCGTGAGGCCGATCACGGCGGCCTTGGTCATCGAGTAGGGCACAAGCCCCGGGTTCCCCTCCTTGCCGGCAATGGAAGCGATGTTGACGATCCTGCCGTAACCGGCCTTCACGAGGTGAGGGTGCACGGCCGCACAGGCAAAGTAAACACTCTTGAGATTCACCGCGATGATCCGGTCCAGATCCTCATCGCTGTGGGTCTCGAGAGAGCCTTGCCGTCCGGCAATCCCGGCGTTGTTCACCAGGATGTCGAGACGCCCGAATCGGCGGATCGCCTCGGCGACCATCGCCTCATTCTCGGCCCTGCGCGTGACGTCGACGCGGAAGGAGGCGGCCCTCTCGCCGGTGGGATCCATCGCCTTGGCGGCAGCTTTTCCGGCGGCCTCGTCAATGTCAGCAATCAGGACGCCTCTGGCCTGGGCCCGCAGGAAGGCCTCGGCACAGGCACGTCCAATGCCTCGCGCGGCGCCCGTGACAATGGCAACTCGATGGGATAGCGGCATGGTTTTCTCTCGGAACTGGTGCCAAACAATGGCCTCCTCCGGACAACCCGGAGAAGACATCAATAACGCCCACCCCCCGGCAAAAGAAGGCTATGGGACATCCACTGGAGCACGACAATTTACGCCAATCAGGAGGAAAAGAAAGCGGGGATCCTGGCAGCCAGAAAAACAAGGCCACGCGGCGGCGTCCTGAGTGCCGGCAGGTCGAAAACCAGGTGCGAAGGACGGCCCCGGTCTCGGGGGGGCCGAAGTGTCGTGGCAACTCGGCGGACGACCCGGCGCCGCTCGAATCCGAAGGGTCTGGCGCTGCCTTTGGGGATTTGTTGGGCGGGCTGACAGGGAGACATTACAGCCCCCTCCGGGGCACTTCGTCGGATACGCTATACTCCTTTCGCGGTGGAGGAAGACCTCCCCCGCACCGGCCGCCTGACGGCGTCTCTCGCCCTCCTCGGCGCTCGAGAAGCGCCGGGCGCCTTGATCAAGATGTTCCTGTCACGGCCGCGAGGAGTACAGTGTCCCGTGAATCGCTACTCTCGCCAGATTCTCTTTACGCCATTGGGCCCGTCAGGGCAGGAGAGGTTGCGCGTCGCCCGGGCTCTCGTCGTCGGGTGCGGGGCCCTCGGCACTCACTCGGCCGAGCTACTCGCTCGGGCCGGCATCGGCTCGCTTCGCCTTGTTGACAGGGATGTTGTCGAGTGGTCGAATCTCCACCGGCAGGGTGGCTTCGAGGAGTCCCATGCCCGCGAAGGCATGCCGAAAGCGCAGGCACTCGCGGGTTGGTTACGCCGTATCAACTCCGAGGTCGAGGTCGACGCGCGCGTCACCGATTTCAACTTCACCAATGCGCTAGAGCTCGCGGATGGTGCCACGGTGATCATCGACGGCACGGACAATCTGCCGACGCGATTTCTCCTGAACGACGTCAGCTATCGTCTCGCCATCCCCTGGGTTTACGCCGGCGCCGTGGGCTCGTCGGCTCACGTGCAGCTCTTCTCGGGCAGCCGGGGCCCGTGTCTGAGGTGCCAGCTCCCGACCTTGCCGCCTCCGGGCACAATCGCCACCTGCGACACCTCCGGAGTGATCGGTCCGACGGCCGCTCTGGCCGCGGCGTGGCAAGCAGCGAGCGCGCTCCGCGCGGTCTCGGCCGACGGGATCGCGGCTCTAGCGGGCAAGAAGGCAATGCTCGATCCCTGGGCGGCCTCTGCCCGGGTGGTGGATACGGAAGCCGACCCCGAATGCCCTGTCTGCGCCAGGGGCCGCTTCGAGGCACTCGAGGGAGCCCACGGCGAGCGCGCCACGCTCCTCTGTGGGCGCGCAGCAGTCCAGGTCCTTCCGGCGGGGCCGAGCACCGGCGGGTTCAACTGGGAGGAGGCCATGTCTAGGATCGCGCACCTGGGCCCGATCGAGATGTTGGGACGTGTCCTGAGGGTCCACTCGAAAGACGGCTTCACTCTCACACTTTTTGACGATGGAAGAGCCATCTTCGACGGGTTGACGGACCCGGTGCAAGCTCGTACGCTGTACGCTCGTTTTATTGGGCAGTAAGTTCCCTCCACGCCGAAGCCCCGAAGCCAAGGACCTGATGAAATCCCTTTCCCGACTCCTCACGCTGGACCGAATTCAGTGGCTAGACCAAGGAACAAAGAACGAGTGCTTGCACACGATGGTGGATTGCCTCGCGAGGTCAACCGCACTCGAACGGCCCGAAGAAGTCTACGAGGCAATTCTGGAGCGTGAAAAGCTCCTCTCGACAGGATTCGGACTGGGGCTCGCGATTCCGCACGCCAAACTCAAATCTATCAACGACTTCGTGGTCGGCCTGGGGATCCACAAGAAAGGCGTCGGCTTCGACTCACTCGACGAGAAGCCCGTGCATGTTCTCGTGATGATTCTGGGACCCGATAGCCTCCAGGAGAGTTACTTGAAGGTTCTCTCCAGAGTCACTGCCTTCCTCAAGGACAATCGAGAGCGTTTGTTGACGCTAAGTACTTCGCAGCAGGTCTACGATCTGGCCCTGGAGTATTGAGCGACTGATGGGGGGCCCGAAGAGCGACGGGGTTGCACGACTTTTCCCGCGATTCCGGCCCGTCTCGTACATCTATCCTCGGTAAACTCAGGCCAAACAATCGCTTTCTCGAAAACCCAAGGAGCGAGAACATGAGCGTCGACGTCAAGCAAATCGGCAAACGCATCGAGGCCGAGAGCGCCTTTGTCGAAAAGCTCTTTGGTCA
>SXGR01336547.1_pt1 | contig 16007 bp, 11 predicted proteins | sample 3174711 | NCBI WGS metagenome assembly SXGR01 (sample SAMN11356860, study PRJNA531348) | freshwater metagenome | isolation source: freshwater sample F1-60 | place: China: Fuxian Lake, Yuxi | collected 2017-12-25
ACCCTCCTTGATGGAGTTATCGAAGAAGATCCCGTCACAACGCGCGATTTCGTTACGCGAATTGCGAAGCATAGTGAACGACTAGCTGAGTTAGTGCGTGATGTACTAACCATATCGCGCCTAGAACAAGGCGCTTGGGAAGTGCGACCTACTCATATTGATGTATCCTCCATTGCTCGCTCCGTACTAGAAGATCACGCCGAATTAGCGCGTCGTCAGAAAGTCACGACTTCACTTGGTGGTGATAATAAAATCCCCGCTTTATGTGACCCTGAATTACTTCGTCAGTTACTAGGTAATTTAGTTTCTAATGCCATTCGCTATAATCGAGAATCTGGCACCGTTCGACTGGAAGTTTATGACCAAGCGGCAGGCCTAGATGCGTCGCGTATTAAAATCACGGTACGTGATACCGGCATTGGAATTCCCCCAGAACACCAAGCGCATATTTTCGAACGATTCTACCGAGTCGATTCTCATCGCAGTCGACAAAGTGGCGGAACTGGACTCGGTCTCGCGATCATCAAACAACTATTGGATGCGATGGGCGGCAGTGTGAGTTTGGTCAGTGACAGTTCGGGTAGCTGTTTCACCGTGATTTTACCGCGTAAAGATCCACGTAGCGACATCGCTACTTGAGCTAAACACAATCCAACACGGGTTGACACACGGTCAATCCGGACCTGCTTGGTTCGACTGGTGTGAACCTGGGCAGGCTTACCGTACTGCCATGCGTAATATCCTGACTTTCATGTTGTCCTGTGCACTCAGCGTTTCGTTTGCTGCAGACGTAGCCGAAGGCAACGTCGACGCAGATGTGCTCGCTGCCGCGCGCGCAGCTGATGCATTTTACCAACGTCGATTATTGACCATTACTGATGGATTAAATAGCCCAGTTGAAGCTACTCGAGTTGAAACTCTTCGTACGATTGGATTCCTGCAAGACCCTGCACTCACGGGACAATTACTGCCATGGATGCAGGCGTCGAATCGAAGTAGCGTTGAAATTATCACTGCGGTAACCGCGTTGACTGACAGCGGAACCGTCGTCGCCGTACCAGCGTTGCGACAATTACTCAAACATGATGACGCTCAAGTTCGCGCAAATGCGATGAATGCAATTACGCGTGCACAACAAATTGAAAAAACTGATTATATTAAACACGCTGTCGATTCAGAAAGTTCCTTACGCGCCAGTAGTAACGCCAATTTGGGACTCATGAAAGCCGAAGATGCGGCGCCTATTTTATTGAAGAGCCTCGCGCTTGATACTAGTCCACATGTGCGCCGGATGTGTGCCATTGCTTTAGGACAACTCGGTATCCGCGAAAATGGTCCCGCTTTAGCGCAAGCATTAACTGACTCAAATCCGGGCGTTCGTCGTTATGCCGCTGAAGCCCTCGTAAAACTTAACTATACTCCGGCCATTCCTAACATGTTGATGGCGATGGAGGGCAATATTGCGGGTGATCATATCGCACGTTCATTGCAATTAATGACGATGGAAGATTTTGGGTTTAGTTCACGCGCAAATCCATTAGCGCGAATTGAAGCGGTCGAAAAAGGCTTTCTCTGGTGGAATGCCCACGCAAAAGATTTAGATCGATAAGATCGACCTAAAGCAGCCTATTTTTGCCTTTATTTGAGTCATCAATAGCCATTACGTCTCAATAAATTGAGTGGAATACGGCGGCGAAAAACATCGTCATCGGTTAGTGCCATTTCATGTTGTCGCGCCACCATCACTTCGCCGTGGCAAAATGGATAGCGTGGATCAATTCGTTGTGCGAGGTGTGGATCTCGTCGCAGTTCCATAAATAATAAATCAATCCTAGAACCATAACGACGTGCACTATGCGCTGCCGTGCTCGCATCTAAACCTAATTTTTGACCTAAAGAACGCGTTCGATCATACCAAATGGCCCAAGGTTCTGTCGTCGCCCAGGGAAATATCCGCTGAGCAGTTACGCTCTTATGCGCTCGCTTATTAATCATCTGAGAACCATGCAGCATTTGAAAACAACGATCTACCGTCAGCGCGGCTTCTACACGGGCCGAAGTTAATTTTCCCCCTACCGACACCAAAAGTTGTTTTTCTTCCTCAATTAACGCCCATTCCCGACTCGCAGAACCAACGCCAGCAGATGAATGTCCCACTAAGGATCGCAGTCCAGCAAACGAACCTCGCACATCAGATACAGACCAACCAAGTTCAGGGCATCGCGCGGCTACCGCATGCAACAAATAAGCGATATCAGATTCTTCAACCCGAACGTCTTGTGGCTCATCTTGGTAATGCGTGTCCGTGGTTCCGAGTAAGGTCGCCCCATACCAAGGAATTAAAAAGAAAACGCGACGGTCTTGTGGCGCCGTCAACAAGACCGCCTGATGACTTGGGCCAGGCAGTGGCGGCATCACTAAATGGACACCCTTACTATATTGCACCGGACCTGGTTCACGACCCAGGATTTGCGCACACCAAGGACCAGCTGACAATACCGTCACACGAGCGTGAACCATATGCGTACGATCCGTTATCGTATCAAGAATCTTTCCACCCACGATCACACCATGATGATCGCGCTCTAAGGCGGTAAACGTCGCATGATTAATGGCAACAGCCCCGGCTTGCATAGCACCCGAGATAATTTCTAAAGTCATACGAGCATCATCGGTACCCGCATCGCTATAATGAAATCCGCCACGTACATTTGGCGTTACCGCCCACGATTGATGGGCTAACATTTCATCGCGCATGAGATAACGGTGTCCTGGCACGTTTGCGTCCCGACCAGCCAAATGATCGTAGAGCTGCAATCCGATCGTCATCGCGAAACGACCCGCACGACTGGTTTCGGTTAATGGCATTATAAAACGCAAAGGCCACACGCGATGCGGACCTAAGCGCAATAACCGCGAACGTTCTTGCAGCGTTTTTTTTACCAAGCCGATATGACCATATTCTAAATAACGTAAACCACCGTGAATTAATTTCGACGAAGCGCTTGATGTACCTGCGCCCCAGTCTGTTTTTTCCACCACGGCAACACGCAAACCACGCAAGGCGGCATCGTAAGCCATCCATGCACCATATATTCCACCACCAACCACCAACAGGTCGTACCAACCGTCATCCAAAGCGGTTGGTTGGCGCAACATTAGCTTTTCCGCAAATACGACATCAACCACCCAGAACGATCGCTCAAAATGCCATCTACGCCGCAGCGCAATAGGTGGTCTGCCGCATTTTTATCATTCGCACTATAAGAAAAAACTAATAATCCCACTGCCTGTGCTGCAGCAACTACATTGACCGTCACTAAACGACGATCAAAGCACACTGCAACGCAACCCTGCTGCAGTTTTAGCCAAGCAGCATAATCGTGCGGAAGCCGTTCACAGTTTCGCACCCGAGGTATATCAGGGGCAAACCGCGCACATAAACGCAAAACACCTGAATGAAAACATAAAAATTGCACCCGGTGTTGTGCCCGCTCCTTTTTCACAACGGCAATCACGGCTTTCACTAATTTGCCATGATAACTCGTGGCCCCTCTTCCGGCAGTCGCTTTCAATTCAATGCACACCACGACATCGCGGCATAACCTCAGAACCTCAGACAGAGTCATCAGCGTTTGACCGGAAAATTCCAGGGATTTCCAACGACCTACGTCAACCGCACACGCCTGTTTTGCGGTCATCATGCGAAGACTTTGTCGACTACCACCATAGCGAGACAAATTCGCATCGTGGCAAATCAACGGCACACCATCACGACTCAATCGCACATCTAATTCAATCGCATTAACTTTCGCTGCTAAAGCAGAGCGAAACGAGCTACGTGTATTTTCAGGATAACTGGCAGAATCTCCACGGTGGGCAATGGCCCACGGTTGATCAGTCACTTTTTCCGCGCGTTGTTTCATATTAAATGCGCCTGAAATGCTTGACGCATTTTGTCTGGTAATGGCGCTTTCGCGCTAGTTTTTGTGTCGATATTAACGTGGACGGTTTGCGCTGTGCCAACTTGGACGCCATGTTGATTGATCAAGATATAGCTCATCACCAATGACGTCGTCCCCATTTTTTTGACGCACACCTGAATGGTTAAAACATCGCCGACATGGACAGGGACTTGGTAGTCCGATTCCACGTGCACAATTACCAACATCGTCACCACGTCCTGTCGCGTTGGCGGCAAGGGGAAGCCTATTTGCGCCAAAAGGGCCTGAAACGCATCGTGGCAGAATTGCAATTGGTTGGCAAAAAAGATGATGCTATAGGCATCCGTGTGGTGCAATTGGATGCGATGAAGGTAGGTGAACATAGGGCTCCTCGCCGACCTCAGTATACCGTTAAGTCGAGCTGCGTGGTGGATAGTTTCCTGCCTACCATGGATCAGGTCAATTGTGTGTAACCTCCATGATTGAACTAGTATAAGTAAGATTTTGAGGGTATAGTAATGACAGCTAAGGAGGGATAACGAATGAATTTCACCCTTCCCCAAGCGACCACCATGGTCGACCTCTTATCGGTGATGCTCCATCGTGCACCATGTAGTTCTGCGCTGCGTTGGCGTGAAGCCGGATATTGGCGTCGCATGTCAACCGAACAATTGGTGCAAGACGTTCGTCGCTTTGCCCTGGGGCTTATTCGACTGGGGGTAAAAACTGGTGACAGTGTGGGAATTTACGCGCCATCTTCACCTCATTGGTTAATTGCTGACCTCGCTATTTTATCCATCGGTGCGATATCCGTTCCGATGTTTCCTAATCTCTCAACAGAACATCTTCACTACGAATCTGATAATGTGGATATGCGTGCCATTATCGTCATCGGTGAAGAACAGTGGCAAAGTATTAAACCACACACATCGCGTTGGCAAACGGTTGTCGTAAAAGGCGCGGTTGATTTACCCCATTCGATTCATGCCTGGGGACGCGTGCTTGATTACGGCGATGAAATTTCAGAACAAGATCCAGGATTATTTGCACGTCGTCGTGACCACCTGACCAGTGAATCTATCGCTACTATTATTCATACCAGCGGAAGCACCGGAAATCCCAAAGGTGTGGTTTTAACGCATCGCAATGTCATGTCGCAAATTAAAGGCGCGCGCGAATGTTTTCCTCTTGATCCGGTTAAAGACACTGCCCTAAGCTGTTTGCCGCTCGCCCATGTCTTTGAACGTATCGTCATTTACAGCTACTTAGCGCAGGGAATCCCCATCGCTTTCGCTGATGATGTGAAAAATATTGGCGCATTGATGAAAGATATTCGCCCAACCATCATGAGCATGGTACCGCGTTTAATTGAAAAATTATATGCAAGAATCGTTAAACGTTTTGAAGAAGCTTTACCCCCTAAACGACAATTAGGGCGTTGGGCCCTTGATCACGCACGTCACGACGATCCCACGCAGCAAAAACCGTGGACCATGGAAGTTGCCGACACGTTGATTTTTCAACGTTTGCGCGATGCCATGGGAGGTCGTTTACAAGCCTTGATCGTTGGTGGCGCCGCTTTGGCCCCTGACCTCGGACGATTTTTGACCAATGTTGGTCTGCCCGTATATTGCGGCTATGGATTAACTGAAGCCTCACCTGTACTCGCCCTTAATCATCCTGGAGATAATAAACTTGGCACCGTCGGACGACCATTTCCTGGGATTGAAGTGCGCATCACGGCGACGGGAGAAATTATTGCTCGTGGCCCCAACATTATGCGCGGCTATCACAAAGATCCGGTTGCTACTGCTGCGGTCATTGATGCCGAAGGCTGGCTCCATACGGGTGATTTAGGACGATTCGATGACGCCGGATACCTAATTATTACCGGACGCGTCAAAGAATTACTAAAAACTTCGAATGGGAAATACGTAAGCCCCCTGCCAATCGAGCATGCGTTATGTGGTAGTCCGTACATTGACCAAGCCATGGTCATAGCCGAAGGACGCCCTTTTGCGGCAACACTTTTATTTGTCGAACCGGATGCGTTGCTGCGAGCCAAAGAGCACGCTAAATTAACGCATCTCAATGATAAAGAGTTTCTCTCCAGTCCGTTCATGCGGAACCATATGCTCGAATTACTATCCGAGGTGAACAGTCACCTGGATCGTTGGGAGCAAATTCACGCTTACCGTTTTATTTTAAAAACCTTGGTAGTTGGCGAAGAGCTGACACCGACCATGAAAATCAAACGACATGTCGTCGTAACCATGTACCATGATGTCATCGATACCATGTATCAGGAAGCCGCAGCCAACGTCGCGCCCTAACGCGAACATTTCTGCAGGAGGATTCCATGAAAGAACGCCTTGCCATTATTGACGGAGTGCGCACCCCTTGGTCAAAAGCCGGCGGTGCATTATCAGGATTTACCGCCGATGACCTTGGTGCGTTGGTCGCACGCGAACTAATAGCGCGCACCAATTTTCCAGTTAAACAACTCGATGAATTAATCGCCGGAAACGTTGCTCAGCCGATCGAAGCCGCCAATGTCGCACGTATTATTGCTCTCAAAGCAGGGCTACCTGAATCCATGATTGCGAGCAGCGTGCATCGCAATTGCGCCTCTGGTATGGAAGCCGTTACCACCGCCGCTAATCGAATACTCAGTGGTGAAGCCGAACATATTTTATGTATTGGTGCCGAATCGATGAGTAATATTCCTTTGCTCTTCGGCAAAAAAATGACCGCGCTGTTTGCTGGTTTAATGCGCACCAAAACTCTGTGGCAAAAACTTGGCGTACTTACTGGTTTTCGCCCAAATTTTCTAGCGCCAATTATTGGCGTGCAAGTTGGCCTAACTGACCCCGTTTGTGGCTTAAACATGGGGCAAACGGCTGAAATATTAGCCCGTGAATTTTCCGTAAGCCGAGTCGATCAAGATACGTTTTCCTTGCTAAGCCATCAACGCGCGATTGCCGCAGAAGCTAGACTCAACGACGAGATTATGCCGGTGCCAATGGCGCCGAAATATGAAGCCGTTTTAACCAAAGACGACGGACCGCGCGCCGGCCAAGACCTCGCTGCCTTGGCAAAACTCAAGCCCTACTTTGATCGAGTCGCAGGTACGGTTACCGTCGCCAATGCCTGTCCGTTAACCGACGGCGCAGCCGCCATGTTAGTCATGAGTGAAAGCCGGGCAAAAACTCTAGGACTCGAACCGTTAGGATACTTACGCGATTATGCCTATGCCGCACTCGACGGTCGCCGCATGGGATTGGGACCAGTTTACGCCAGCGCCAAACTGTTTGCTAAAAGCGGATTAACGCTCAATGATTTTTCTCTGATTGAAATTAATGAAGCTTTTGCGGCTCAAGTCATCGCCTGCGAACGCGCATTTGCCTCAGAAACTTTTGCTAAAACGTATTTACAACGTGATCAGGCACTGGGCGTCATTGACCGCGAACGCCTCAACGTCAACGGTGGCGCCATTGCACTTGGTCATCCTGTCGGAGCAACGGGAGCACGTTTAATTATTACCATGCTCAAAGAATTACGCAGACGGGGCCTACAACGCGGACTTGCCTCACTCTGCATTGGTGGTGGTCAAAGTGCCGCCTTAGCGCTGGAGGTCGTATGAGTAACGCCTACACCCTCACCGTAACCGATGGCATCGCCCAGGTCGTGCTCGATTTACCTGGGGAGAAAGTTAATAAATTCAGCGCTTTAGTGATGGCTGAATTAGGAACGGTTTTAGAAGATCTCAACAAGCGCAACGATCTTAAAGTCGTGGTGTTTAGTAGCGGAAAACCGTCCATGTTTATTGCAGGTGCTGATATTAAAGAATTACAGGCCATCAGTAATCGCACAGAAGCCGAAAACAAAGCGGTTGCTGGCCAACAATTATTCCAAAAAGTCGCTCACTTACGCGTACCAACCATTGCGGTGATCGATGGCCCGTGCTTGGGCGGGGGCATGGAATTTGTCTTAGCCTGCACCTATCGCATCGTTACCGATGAAGATAAAACGAAACTCGGTTTACCCGAAGTGACACTTGGAATAATTCCTGGATGGGGAGGAACCCAACGGTTACCGCGCCTTATTGGTTTATTAGCTGCCATGGATATGATTTTATCCGGCGCGCCCGTCAATGCGCGTAAGGCACTGAAGATGGGACTTGCTGATGGATGCTGCCCACGTGCCTTTTTGCCAATAGAATTACCACGCTTTATTGCCCGCATATTAACCACGGATGGTGCAACAGCGATTACAAGTCGTCGTCCGAGTGGTTTTAAACGTTGGGCATTAGAACGTACTCCCATAGGCAGACTGGTCGTCTTCCGTGCTGCACGTAAAGCGTTATTCAAGAAAACACGCGATCTGATGCCTGCACCAATAGCAGCCTTAAATGTCCTGCGTGACACCTGCGGTATGTCGATGAAACGCGGATTGGAAGAAGAAGCCCATCGCTTCAGCGAACTCGCATTCACGCCGCAAAGTAAAAATTTAATTGATTGTTTCTTTGCTGGTGAAGCTCTGCGTAAGGCTGGTGGGGAAACAAAAAAGACACTCACGTCAACAGCCGTATTGGGTGCTGGTGTCATGGGCGGCGGGATTGCCTGGGCATTTGCCAATAAGGGTTTGCCCGTACGTATGAAAGATTTGACCTGGGAAGCCATCGCCAAAGGCCTACACACGGCTAATGACTATAATAAACAAGTCATGAAACGGCGAAAAATGACTCCCGGGGATGCAAATCTGTTGCTCCATCGCATTAGCGGCACGGTTGATTTTCGTGGATTTAAACAGGCAGACATCGTGGTTGAAGCCGTCGTAGAGAACCTAGACGTTAAACGAAAAGTATTATGCGAAGTTGAAAATCATGTCTCCGATACCACAATTTTGGTCAGTAATACCTCCTCGTTATCCATCTCAGATATGGCGGTAGGACTTAAGCGACCTGAGTTATTTGCTGGAATGCATTTTTTTAATCCCGTCAATCGTATGCCTTTGGTCGAAATCGTTGCTGGTCCAGCGACGTCACCAGAAACCATTGCCGCCGTGGCAGATTTAGCGCGCCGTATTGGAAAAACGGCCATTGTTGTCAAAGATTGTCCAGGATTTCTCGTCAATCGCATTTTACTTCCGTATCTCAATGAAGCCGCGCGATGTTTAGAAGATGGCGCCGACATCGCATTAATTGATCGTACTATTTATAATTTTGGTATGCCCATGGGCCCTTTTACGCTAAGCGATGAAGTTGGCTTAGATGTTGGTTACAAGGTGGCTAAAATATTAGCTACTCATTATGGCGAGCGCATGGTCGTCGCTGATACGCTACGCATTGCCTACGAAGAACTCCACCTACTTGGTACCAAAGGTGGTAAAGGATTTTTTCAACATCAGGAAAAAAACAAAAAACCAGAAGCAAATGGCGAATTACTGACTGCCATACGCGCTCGTCATCACGCCGTTCGTCATGTCAGCGAGGATGAAATCCTTGACCGCTGTATGCTCATTATGGTTAATGAAGCGGCTCGCTGTTTAGAAGAACAGGTCGTCGACCGCGCCTCGTCACTCGATCTCGCCATGGTTATGGGCACCGGGTTTCCGCCACAAAAAGGCGGCCTACTGCATTACGCCAATCACCTTGGTAGTCGCACCGTTTCCGAACGACTCCTATCGTTAGCTGACCGATGCGGTTCACGTTTTCAGCCTTGCGCGATGATTTGTGATCTCGCGCGCAGCAATCAACCTTTCCCAACATAACGGTTAACCCAGTCCTGAGGAGCAAGCCATGGCCAATAACCTCAAACCAAATTCTGAAACTAAACCACGCCCAGGCGAAGACGATATGGTTATCGATCTCTCGAAAATGTCGGCAGACAAACGCTCGGCCATGGAAGTCGCCGAAAGCGCGCGTGAAGCAAAACCAACGCTTCCTGGATTTGCCCAACAATTATTCATGGGCACCTTTGACACCAAGATGATCGCGGAATTTCCGCACCAATCGGCCGAAGAACAAAAGATTGGCGACGCCCTATGTAAAAGAGTTGGTGATTATTTAGAAGCCCATTTGGATGCCGAAGAAGTCGATGCGTCGCGTACCATTCCTGGAGACGTCATCGACGAATTATTTAAAATGGGTGTCTTCGCCATGAAGGTGCCCAAGGAATACGGTGGTTTGGGATTATCCCAGGTAAATTACAATCGCGTAATGATGCGCATCGCATCATATTGCGCTTCGACGGCAGTGCTGGTCAGTGCACATCAATCCATCGGCGTTCCACAACCGCTTAAACTATTTGGTACAGAAGCACAGAAGAAGGCGTTCTTTCCCCGTTTTAGTCAACACAGCATTTCAGCTTTTGCTTTGACTGAACCGAGCGTTGGTTCTGATCCGTCAAAGATGATGACGACAGCGACGTTAACGCCTGACGGTAAACATTACCTGATCAATGGTGAAAAACTGTGGTGCACCAACGGCCCCATTGCTGATCTCTTAGTGGTGATGGCAAAGACGGCACCTAAAATGGTCAATGGTCGTGAACGCACCCAAATTACGGCTTTGATCGTCGAGGGTAAAACTCCAGGCATTACCGTTGCCCACCGCTGTGATTTCATGGGCATTCGCGCGATTCAAAATGGACTGATGTATTTTAAAGATGTCAAAGTACCGGTTGAAAATGTTCTCTGGGGAGAAGGTAAAGGCCTTAAATTAGCGTTAACCACACTAAATACTGGTCGCCTTACGTTACCCGCAGCGTGTACTGGAGCCGCTAAACAATGCTTGTCATTCTGTCGTCGTTGGGGCAATGATCGTGTGCAGTGGGGCCTTCCGATTGGCGCTCATGAACAAGGTCGTCATAAATTAGCCTTTATTGCCAGCACCACCCTCGCCATGGAAGCGGTGACGTGGTTGACCAGTCATTGGGCTAATCGCTCGGATCAAGATATTCGCATTGAAGCGGCGATGGCAAAATTATTCTGTTCGGAAATGGGTTGGAAAATTGTCGACATGACCATGCAAATGCGCGGAGGTCGCGGATACGAGAAAGCATCCTCACTCAAAGCTCGTGGCGAAGAACCTTTCCCGGTCGAACGTATGCTGCGCGACATGCGCATTAATATGATTATCGAAGGCACCAGCGAGATCATGAAATTGTTTCTTGCGCGTGAGGCGATGGATCCACATTTAAATATCGCCAGCGATATCCTAAAAGCACACAATCCCATTGGGGTGAAAATGAAAGCCGGAATGAAATTGGCCACCTTTTACAGTGGTTGGTACGTCAAACAGTGGGTAAATTCGAGTCTGTGGTCAGCACATAATGAAATGGTCTCATTAGCCGGACATTATCAATACATCCATGCCTGTTCGCATCGTTTGGCCCGCACTATTTTTCACTACATGGGGCTATACCGCGACAAATTGGAGCGCAAACAAATCTTACTTGGTCGACTGATGGATATAGGCACCGAATTATTTGCGATGTCGGCAACATGCAGTTATGCCCATTCGTTAACAAAACGTGGCCAAGATAAGAGTGTTCTTAGTCTAGCGGATATGTTCTGTCGTGATGCCACACGTCGCATCGAAGGACACTATAAAGAGCTGGCGACCAACGATGACCAATTAATGAATCAAGTCGGTAAAGCAGTACTTAACGGCGACATGCGCTGGATGGAAGACGGTGTGCAATGGATCGGCAAGAACGCTTAACTACTTTTAGTGCTTACCCAGATCCTCCCATGGTCGATCCATTGGGGGCTGGGTTCGGCACCGATTTACGTCCGGTGCAAGGGCAGCAATGTGGACCAACGCCATCATCGCGTTACACGCGTATGGCCCGCAAGGCGACCAGCACCACGCTGCGTGTGATCGAAGCACTCATCCACAGCACGATACGTGTCGAAGGCGTGCGAAATGTTGCCCCAGGACCAGTGTTATTTGTCGCTAACCATTTCACGCGCTTCGAAACCTTTGTATTACCGTATATTATCGAAGGTCATTTAGGACGTAACGTTCATTCATTAGCATTCCATAAACTGTTCCGTGGGCGTTTTGGCGATTTCTTAATGTCGATTGGCGCACGACCAACCGGTGACCCCGTAGTGAAACACACCATCATCGAGGATCTTATGACCGGTCGTCATGACTGGTTAATTTACCCAGAAGGTTCGATGGTTAAGAATAAAAAAATCTGGGCAAAGGGACAATACAAATTAAATGTTCCTGATCGAGAAGGTATGCCGCATACGGGCGCGGCCATCATGGCACTCAAAACCATGATTTACCGACAGCTCTATCGCCAAGCCTGCGAGCAAAACAACCGCGACTTAATGTCGCGCTATGAAAACCGTTATCATTTATGTGGCCCCAATGACATCGCTGTACCTGACCTACAAATCATTCCTGTCAATATCACTTATTATCCCATCCGCCCTGGCCGCAACATCGTTCACCGCATTGCCCAATGGATGTTTCGGCAAATGCCCAGCGTTTTAGAGGAAGAACTCGTTTTAGAAGGCAGCTTATTATTCAGCGAAACGGATATTAGTGTTTATTTTGGCAAACCCCTACGTCTGGAACATTATCTCCGTTTGTTATTGCCGACCCTGCAGAAAGAAATGCCCTTCGTTGATCAATTGCGGCAAGCGAACCACATCATGGGCGCGTTAAAAAATCGACTAACGCGGCGCATGGTGCATGATATTTACACTCGCCTAACCATCAATTTTGATCATTTGTTTTGTGCCGGACTACGTGCATTGCCCAGCAACCGAATCAAAGCTGATGATTTCCATCAATCACTCTACATTGCTGCGCGTCAATTGCAGGTGGATGGCAAACGCCGCAGTCATCCCAGTATTAGCCGTGATTTAATCGATATGGTTTGCGGACTCCCTTACGAACCGCTAACCAGCGTTCAGGGCTTAGCAAATATCGAAGGCATCGCCACACTCGATAAAGACACCTACACCATTAATCGCGACGCCTTACTCAAAGAACATTCTTTTCACGACATTCGTTTAAAAAATACGGTCGCCGTTATTGCCAATGAATTAGAACCTATGCGCAAAGCCATGCGCATGATTCGCAATGCGCTCACGCTTCCCGCTACGGTTCGGCGGCGGACATTGGCTTCCTTATTAATTCAAGAAGAACAAAGTGAATTCCAGGATGAACGACGACTCATGTCATCATCCCCACATTTAAAACCTGAAAATATCGGCAAGCCCGTCTTCCTGCATCGACCCAATAATCGCATCGGTATTGTCTTGTGTCATGGCTATTTAGCTGCACCTGCCGAAGTTCTGTTTCTTGCCCAATATTTACATAACCTTGGATTTTCCGTGTACGTCCCACGTCTTCGAGGACATGGCACAGCACCCGAACAATTGGCAAATGTGACGACTGAAGACTGGTTACGCAGTTACCTGCGTGCCGTCACGATCGTGCGCAATTCGTGCCAACAAGTGATTCTAGGCGGATTTTCCGCTGGTGGTTTATTAGCCTTAGAAGCAGCCTCGATGCAGCGCGATATTCTTGGCTGCTTCGCTATCAGCCCGTGTTTACAATTATTGGATCCATCCGCGCGCTTAGTGCCCGTGGTTGTGGGATGGAACCAAATTATGGATACGTTGCGTTTACCTTCGGCGGCTTATCGGCGATTTAACAATGACGCGGAAAATCCCGACACCAACTATCCGATTAATTATTTATCCGGAGTCCACCAACTGGAACGACTCATCCAACGCACTCGAAGTCATTTATCTGAAGTTCGTGCGCCAACCTTAATTTTGCAAGCCGATCACGATCCGGTCGTCAATCCCAAAAGCGCCCAAGTGATCATGGAAAATATCCGCTCAGAAGAAAAAGAATTAGCGATGATGTCATTCAATCGTCACGTCATAGTGCGCGGCGAAGGCAGTTCGGTGGTCTATGAGCGTATTGGTGATTTCGTGAAAAAAATTGCTAGTCGCATAGAGCAACCTGATCCACCGCGACGTACGCCCATTTAACAAACCGAATAACCACGCTCGGTCAACGTCCAGCCATGCCCACCGTGTGTGACTTCACCTCGAATAGCAGCATGCGTTAACCACATATCGACCACGAGTTGATTAATCTCCTTGAGCGCGGTGTTGGCTCGCAAATAAGAAACTAATTCCTGACTAGTAAAACGGGCATTACGCACGGGATCAACGGCAACAAAAACGCTAAAGCCATGCCCTTCATGGGAAAACGAGTAACCACCTGACTGCGTGTTATACGACCAGACTTCCTGAAACATGGTCAATGACCGGGATAAACCCTCTGATTGATGTCGACGAGACGCTTGAAATCCACTCGCGGGATCGGCAATAAAACTCGCAATTTCCTGTTTGAGTCGAAGATACGAAGCGAGCTGCGTCAATGCGATCATGAATCGCTTTTTAGTGATAATTCCAACCTGACCAGTGCCCAATAGAGAATTGTTGATCTTCAGAAGCAATTTCTAACTCGTCTGCCCATAGCATCAGGAAAATCTTTTATAGAGTCGTCAGTGCATGAATGCCTCATTACGTCGCTTTTGCATCTATTCGGGACTCGTTGTTGCCTTTGGCATCGGCATGACCCTGATGATCGATTTAGCGGGAAAAAACCCACGGGCCATGCCTCCAATCGCGCCAGCTAACATGCCCGCTAAAAGCGAAATGCCGACAATCAAGTCTGCCACAACAGCCTTTGAAGCCGGACAAGCAACGCGTGATGCGATTGAGGCCATTGATAAAAGCTCTCGGTCAGTCGCCGATGATACGACGGTGCTGGTGAACGATGCCGCTAAACAAGTTGGTGAAGCAGCAAAACAAGTTGGTGAAGCCACGGGTAAAGCTGCAGCTGAGGCGAGTCGTATTCTAGGCGAATATGCCAATGGCCTGAAATCAACTTCTCCAAACATTGAACCAGCTACGACAACACCAGCACCGGCCCCCACGGTTACCACCCCAGAGAAATAATCAGGTACGCAGCTAAACAACTCCTGCTAATTCATGCCGATTAGAGCACCGATCTGATCGTTGTCGGCATATCCGCCTAAATTACTACCCATTACTGACTTGACCATTACACCAATAAATAACCTTTTTATTATCTGTTTAATTATACCAGAATGGTTTACAACGTTTTAGGCCCTATGTGAGTATGGTGATGTGTAACTAACGTACCAATCCTCTCTCGAACATCATTCATTCTAGTCATTATCCACATTTCAGGAGTTCTCGTGCGATTATTTACTCTGTTTGTAATTATATCAGCAACACTATTGAACACATCCGCGTCCTATGCGGCTGACATAATCACCATTAAAGCCATTAGCGGACTCCAATACGACGTAAAACAGTTCGCTGTCGAACCAGGCGCCAATGTCTCTATTAATTTCGTTAATGATGATGCGACCGATATGCCGCATAATCTCGTTTTCGTTAAACCCGGAAAACGTATGGATGCGGTTACTGCCGCCATGGCAATGGGCGCTGATGCTATCGCCACTGGTTTTGTTCCCAAAACTGACGACGTAATTGCGGCCATCCCAGAAGTTAAGCCACACGCAAAAGCCAAACTCACCTTTACGGCACCAAAAGAAAAAGGAATTTATCCCTACGTGTGCACGTACCCAGGGCATGGGCTGATTATGTTTGGTGATATGTATGTTGGCGTGCCAATGCCCAAACTAAAAGCCATCGTTGAGAAACCCGAAACGAATCCACATGCCTATCCATTAGTGCGTCCTTATTTATATCGATTTTTTATGCCCAACTCAAATCCGGCATCAATTGCTCTGATGTTGCCGGGCGACATCAATGTCTGTTGGGACGCCAGTGCCTGTCGTCCTCGTTACAGTTGGCGTGGCGCAGGAGTCAATCCTTCTAAACATTGGAAAACAAATGGCAGCGGTCGCGTAACTTTAGTTGGAGATACCATATGGACGGCAGGCGATCAGACGCCATTACGCCTATCCATGAGCACCGCGCCAAACGTTTCATTTAAAGGTTATGCATTAAAACAAGGCTTTC
>SXGR01131224.1_pt1 | contig 16004 bp, 17 predicted proteins | sample 3174711 | NCBI WGS metagenome assembly SXGR01 (sample SAMN11356860, study PRJNA531348) | freshwater metagenome | isolation source: freshwater sample F1-60 | place: China: Fuxian Lake, Yuxi | collected 2017-12-25
CTACTTCATCATTAATTGCAGGAGCATGCCCACGACCTTTTTCGGTTATCACATGGACTAAAACTGGTCTGCCAAAATCTTTAGCTATCTTTAAGGCCTTTTCGATTGCGCCAAGATCATGGCCATCAACTGGGCCAAAGTACTTAAGCCCAAGATCCTCAAACATTCCTTGCGGGGCAACAATATCTTTGATTCCCTTTTTTACCCCATGCAAGGTTTCATAGATTGGCCCTCCCACAACTGGTGTCTTTTCAAGCACACCTTTGCCCCAATCTAAAAACTTCTCATAGCCACTGGTAGTTCTAAGGGTGGATAAATATGTTGCTAGCCCACCGATTGTCGGTGAATAAGATCTTTCATTGTCATTGACAATAATTACTAACTTTTCCTTTTCACTTGTTGAGACATTGTTCAATGCCTCCCAACTCATTCCACCAGTTAATGCGCCATCACCAACCACACAAACTACAGTTCGATCTTTTTGATTGGTCAATGAAAATCCTTTGGCAATACCATCACTCCAAGACAGAGCAGTTGAGGCGTGGGAGTTCTCCACCACATCATGCTCACTCTCACTTCTATTTGGATATCCGGCTGCGCCACCTCTTTGCCGAAGTTTGGCAAAACTAGCCATACGTCCAGTTAGTAATTTATGGACATAGCTTTGATGACCAGTATCAAAGACAATTACATCTTTTGGTGATTTAAATACTCGATGAATGGCAATTGTTAACTCAACTACACCAAGATTTGGTCCCAGGTGACCACCAGTCTTTGAAACTTGTTCAATTAGAAAGGTACGGATCTCTGATGATAATTGAGTTAACTGTTCAGCTGAAAGCCCTTTAAGATCATCTGGGGATTTAATCTGTTCCAACATGGGTATAGTTTAAAGGGTACTTACTTATTTTTACGATCTACTTGCTTAGTAACGAGCGTAATACGTACTGCATAATCCCGCCGTGGCGATAGTAATCTGCCTCACCTGGAGTATCAATCCGCAATTTTGCCTTAAATTTCTTCTCCCCAGCTATTACCTCAACCTCTTTCGAGGTTTGACCATTATTTAATTGATCAACACCGGTGATAGTAAATACCTCACTGCCATCTAATCCAAGAGTTGTGGTATTTTGACCATCTAAAAATTGCAATGGCAGCACTCCCATGCCAATCAAATTAGATCTATGAATTCTTTCAAATGATTCTGCGATTACTGCGCGAACACCAAGCAATGCAGTTCCCTTTGCTGCCCAATCTCGGGAGGAGCCAGAGCCGTACTCTTTTCCAGCTAATACCACCAGTGGCACATTGGCATTGATGTAAGCACTTGATGCATCATAAATTGTTGTCTGCTCACCATTTGCTAGGAAGTTTTTAGTAAAACCACCTTCAACACCGTTAAGTAATAAGTTCTTCAGTCGAATGTTGGCAAAGGTGCCACGAATCATTACCTCATGATTTCCACGTCTTGATCCATAGGAGTTGAAATCTGCTCGATCAATTCCATGCTCAGCTAGGTATTTTCCTGCAGGTGAATCAACCTTGATATTTCCAGCTGGTGAAATGTGATCTGTTGTCACTGAATCACCAAGCACTGCTAATACTCGAGCACCTACAATATCTGTTACTGGCTTTGGCTTTGCTGGCATGTTATCAAAGTAGGGCGGCTTTCGAACATAAGTAGATTTAGCATCCCATTCAAAAGTTTTTCCAGTTGGGGTATCAAGTGATTTCCATCTTTTATCACCATCAAAAACTGATGCATAATCTTTAGTAAACATTTCCGATGAAATTGATTCTCCAACTACCTTATCGATTTCAGCAGTAGTTGGCCAGATATCTTTAAGGAAGACCGGCTGACCATCACTGCCATTACCAATTGGATCTTTTTCAAAATCATGGTTCATCGAGCCAGTTAGTGCGTAAGCAACCACCAATGGTGGTGAGGCTAGATAATTCATCTTTACATCTGGTGAAATTCTTCCCTCAAAATTACGATTTCCAGAAAGTACCGCCGAAACTGCCAAATCATTTTCATTGATTGCCTTGCTAATATCAACTGGAAGCGGACCTGAGTTTCCAATACAGGTCACACAACCATATCCAACTAGATTAAAACCCAATTTTTCCATATAAAAGGTAAGGCCTGATTTATTGTAATAATCAGTAACTACCTTTGAGCCAGGGGCTAAAGTGGTCTTTACCCACGGCTTACTGGTCAATCCTTTTTCTACCGCTTTTTTAGCAAGCAAAGCTGCGCCAAGCATTACCGATGGATTTGAAGTATTAGTGCAAGAGGTAATTGATGCAATCACCACATCGCCATTACTCACCGTTGTTGCTTTGCCATTAACCTTCACATCAATCTTATTTTTGTTTGTCTTATCAGTGAAATAAGTTGGTAGCACACTCTGATACGCACTCTTTGCATCTCGCAATGAAATACGATCTTGCGGCCGCTTAGGACCAGCAATTGATGGCACCACAGTTGTCAGATCCAACTCTAGTTTTTCAGAGTATCTAGGTTTTGCAGCTGGATCATGCCAAAGGCCATTCACTTTTGCATACTTTTCAACTAACTCTAATTGTTCTGTGCTGCGTCCAGTTAGTTTTAAGTAGCGAATTGTCTCCTCATCAATTGGAAATATCGCACAAGTTGATCCATACTCTGGCGACATATTCCCAATAGTTGCGCGATTGGCCATTGGCAAAGCCGAAACTCCTGGACCATAAAACTCTACAAATTTTCCAACTACACCATGTTTTCGAAGTATCTGAGTAATAGTTAAAACTAGATCAGTAGCAGTCGTGCCTGTTGGTAATTTTCCATTTAATTTAAAGCCAACTACTTTTGGAATTAGCATAGATACTGGCTGACCAAGTAATGCTGCCTCTGCTTCAATACCGCCAACTCCCCAACCTAAAACTCCTAATCCATTAACCATGGTGGTGTGAGAATCGGTGCCGACAACTGTGTCTGGGTATGCTTGCAATGTTCCATTTACAACTCTGTTCATTACTACCCGAGCTAAATACTCAATATTTACTTGGTGGACTATCCCAGTTCCAGGTGGCACAACTTTAAATTCATCAAATGCACTTTGTCCCCATCGTAAAAAGCGATACCGCTCTTTATTTCGCTGGTACTCAATATCAACATTCTGCTCAAATGCATCTTTGGTACCAAAAAGATCTGCAATCACTGAGTGATCAATTACCAACTCCGCCGGGGAGAGTGGGTTCACCTTTGCTGGATCCCCACCTAAATCTGCTATTGCCTCTCGCATTGTTGCCAGATCAACGATGCATGGCACGCCTGTGAAATCCTGCATAATTACTCGGGCGGGTGTGAATTGAATTTCGGTATCAGGTTCAGTTGATGGATCCCAGTTTGCAAGTTTTCTTATCTGGTCAGCGGTTATATTTGCGCCATCTTCAGTGCGAAGTAAATTCTCAAGAAGTATTTTTAAACTAAAAGGTAAATCCTTTGCTTCAGCAAAAGCTGTAATATCAAATATTTCATAGGACTTACCGGCTACATCTAATGTGGTCTTGGCCTTAAAGGAGTTCTTACTCAACGCCTTAAACCTCTTTTCCCCTATTTCTGACCTAATCCTATCTTGTTACAGGTGAAAAAGTAGCCACGCACTCTATGTGCTGAGTCATTGGAAAAAGATCAAAGGCTAGGATATGATCCAACTTATAACCACTTTCCGCCAAAGTTTTAGCATCTCGGGCCAACGCAGCTGGATCACAGGCAACATAAAGTATTTTTCTTGGGCCAAATTTAACCATCTGTTTAACTACCACCTCAGCTGCTCCAGTTCTCGGTGGATCTAGCAGGATCAAATCTGCTCGCTTTACAATTGGCAACTGCTGGGCAACTAGACCTTGCAAGATTTTTACATTTTGCTTATTTGCAAATATCCGCCTGGCATCTGAAACAGCTGTTTTATCACTCTCAATTAAGGTGACAAAACCTTGATCACCAACCTCTTTGAGAATTGCTGCTGCAAATAAACCAACGCCTGAATAAAGATCGCAAATGTGATCACTTTTCTTAATACCGAGTAAAGAAATCACCACTTTAACTAATTCAACTGGCGCAGCTTTATGACTTTGCCAAAAGGCATTTGGTGAAATTTTAAAGGAGTTACCACCTACTTGTTCAACAATTTGAGTTGGCCCACTAATGCTTCTGCCTGATCTCATAACAGAAACCTCGTTAGTGCTTGAAACGGCAACCTCAACTCGGGCATCAGATTTCCAACTACGAGTTGCTAGCCCACTAACATCCATTCTGGAATCTGCGATTAAGCAATCCTTAATCTCAATTACATCATTACTTCTAGCCCCAAATAAACCAATCTGACCGTTGGCAGAAACAGCAAAATCCATTCGAGTTCGCCAATGCAGGCCATCTGTTGGTTCCACCGCACTCACTTTTAGATCAAACCCACTCTGATCTAGATCTATTTTTCCAATTCGTAAGAATTGTTCTTTGACTATGTTCGCTTTAAGTTCCCGCTGTTTTTCCAGTGTTATATGTTGGAAATCGCAGCCACCACAGCTGCCGGCATACTTACATGGCGGTGAAACTCGATCAGTTGAAGGATTTATTACTTCAATAACATCTGCGTGGGCAATTTTTGCACTAACTGCAGTAATTTTTATCTTCACTAATTCATCGCTTATGCCATGGCGGACAAAAATAACTTGACCGTTATAACGTGCGATGAAATGTCCACCATGTGCAATTGGACCAATTTGGACCTCAATTACTTGGCCAATTTTTAACCGCTCCTGAGCGTTCAATTCCATAGGAGTGAGCCTATGGGTGTAAGTTATACTTTGTGCACGTTGTAATTATGGGTTGTGGCCGAGTCGGCTCCACCTTGGCGGTAGATCTACAAAAAGCAGGTCACACCGTTGCGGTGATTGATCAAAACCGAGAAGCCTTCCGAAGATTAGGTGCTGATTTCAATGGTCGCACCGTTGCCGGAGTTGGCTTTGATCGAGACACACTTTTAGAAGCTGGCATTGAAAAGGCAGATGCATTTGCTGCCGTATCAAATGGTGATAACTCAAATATTTTAGCTGCTCGCGTTGCTAGAGAGAATTTTGGTGTAAAAAATGTTGTTGCTCGCATTTATGATCCAGGACGAGCCGAAATTTATCAACGGCTTGGTATCCCAACTGTAGCAACCGTGCTTTGGACTACCGATCAAATTATGCGCAGACTTACACCAGATGGCACAAAATCTGAGTGGCGAGATGCAACTGGAAGTGTGCAATTAGTTGAAGTAAACCTGCATAAGGGTTGGTATGGTGAACCAGTTTTCTTAATTGAGAAAAGTACTAGCGCTAGAGTGGCATTCATAACCCGCTTAGGTGAAGCGCTGCTGCCAGATGAGCACACAGTCCTGCAGGAAGGTGATCTCGTTCATCTACTTATCGCAGAGAAGAAGATTTCTAGCACCGAAAAAACTTTAGCTAAATCACCAGTGGGTGAAAAATGAGAATAGCCATCGCTGGGGCTGGAAATGTGGGTAGGGCGATTGCACGGGAGTTGCTAGAAAACGGTCATCAAGTTCTGCTGATCGATAAGGATCCAAAGGCATTGAAAATGGATTCTGTTCCAAGTGCGGAGTGGTTATTAGCAGATGCCTGTGAAATAACCGCTTTAGATCAAGCCAAGCTGGATAACTGCCAAGTTTTAGTAGCTGCAACTGGTGATGACAAAGTAAATCTTGTTGCCTCACTTTTAGGTAAGACTGAGTACGGCGTACCAAGAGTGGTTGCTCGAGTTAACCACCCAAAAAATGAGTGGATGTTTGACTCTGCCTGGGGTGTTGATGTTGCAGTTTCTACCCCAAGAATTATCTCGGCGTTGGTAGAGGAGGCAGTAAGTGTTGGTGATGTGGTGAGGCTATTTTCCTTTAGAAAAGGTGAGGCAAACTTAGTTGAGATAACTTTGCCAGATACAGCCGCCTGCTGCGGAAAGACTGTTGGTGAGGTAGTACTTCCAGAGGATGCCAGTATTGCAGCCATTGTTAGAGATGGTCATGTGCTCACACCTAAAGATCATGATGTTTTCACCGCAGGTGATGAACTACTTTTTGTGGCATCAGCCAAAGCTGAGGCGCAGTTGAAGGCCTGTTTTATTTAACTTACTTTAGTTGTTGGTGTTTTTCTTAGAATTTGCCATGTACCCCAAGCGGTTAATATAAATAGTGGATACCCCATAAATAATCTAGCGGTCCCAAGTGCATTCACATTTCCACTTTGATAAAGCGGGTATTGAATCAGTAATCTGGCAACAAACATACCAACCCATAACCACCCCGCCTTTATGTAAGCATTTAATCTATCTGGATCTTTACGCCACATTAAGTTCTCTCCCAGGATGGGTCCCAGTGTTAAGCCCAATATTGGCCACTTAATTAAATTAGTAACTGTATACATCAATGCATACCCAGCATTTATCCATAAGCCAGGCAAATAAAAATCAGCAGCGCTGCCACTTCGCTTGGATATTAATGCGCAAATCGCAACTCCAATTAAGCCAGAAAATGCATGCTGCACAGTTTCTCGCTTCAGCAACCGCAGTAGCGTCAAAAGAATTGATAATCCAACGGCAGCGTAAATAGCAGCATTTATTTCTCGACTTGATAAGTTAAAGACAATTAAAAAAACTAAGGCAGGAAGCCCTGAATCTATTAATCCACGTTTGCCACCTAGTGCATTAACAACCTTGTCTTTATCCTCACTATGTCCTTCGTAACTCATGATCCAGTTGATCCAAACCCACCAGTTGCTCTTTCAGAGCCAGGTAAATCTTTTACCTCCACAAACTCAGCACGTTCCACTCTTTGAATTACCAACTGAGCAATTCGGTCTCCTTTTTTAAATGTAACTGGATTGGTCAAATCATGGTTTATCAGAATTACCTGTAGTTCACCGCGATATCCAGCATCAACTGTGCCAGGAGTATTAACCATGGATATTCCATGCTTAATTGCTAACCCTGATCTTGGGTGCACAAGTGCTACATAACCATTTGGTAAGGCAATACTTATGCCGGTAGGAACTAATAATCGCTCCCCTGGATTTATTGTGAAATCTATTCGGGTAGCAAGATCTGCTCCTGCATCCCCACCTTTTGCATATGAAGGCATTGGCATTGTTGGATCAAGACGCTTGATTAATACCTCGGTCATGGATTTATATCAAAATCTGGGTCAACAAATGCCATCAGCTCTGGGTGCTTAACCAAATGATCTTTATATTGTTCAGTCAGATTTTTGATGAAATGCTCCATTGGTACTGAAATAAATAATGCAGAGGCCTTCACGGCAATCTCACCAGTTATTGAGTCTAATCGTCCTTCAGCTTGGGTGTAGATCTTTCTACCTGCTTGCCCAGTAATTCTGGCATCAATATAAAGAGTTCTTCCTATTGGTACTGGTAATAAAAAATCTGTTTCTAATCTGCCAGTTACTGCCGGAGTTCTTATCAACCACATCAACTTACCTAGCGCTTCATCAAATGCAAGTGAGAGTAGGCCGCCATGTGCAAGTCCAGGTGCACCTTGATGATCTTCAGTTACAGTAAATTTTGCAGTTAAATCTAAAGATCCACCGGCAATAGCAATTAGGTGCAAACCAGTTTTGTGCAATTCACCACAACCAAAGCAGTGGCCAAAATGTGATGAAATTTGTGAACCAACCGCTGGGGCTTTTGGATGTCTACTTGGCATGAGCGCATCTGCAGGTGGAGTGGTGGATGCAATACGGCTCATTGGCAGAGCGTATCCTTTATCTCATGGCTAGATCTAATTCAAAATCTGAATATGCTGAGCGAATTAATTGGCCGAGTTGGCTTTGGGCTTTTTTAGCGGTGATGGTTGGCTCAATTTACCTAACCATCTGGCCTCCATTTGGGCATCGCAGTGCCGCACTTATTTCACTACTGATTACTATTTCTTTAATTTATAGCTCGAGAAAAACAGCTCTTGAGATCGTATTGGTTAATGATTGGTTTTATGCCGGAGATGCCAAAATCCAATGCAAATACATTAAAAAAGTTAGTGCGTTAGATAAGAGGCAGTTTATTAAGTTGCGTGGGCCAAATGCTGATCCAGCAGCATTTAATGCCACAAGGTTTTGGGTCAATACTGGAGTAAAGGTTGAATTAAATGATAAGAAAGACCCAACTCCTTATTGGTTGGTTTCCAGCAAAAAAGCAAAGCAACTTGCAACTAAACTAAATTAATCGCAATCTCTACAAACTGCTTTTAGGCCTTCACCACGGGACCTTTGATTAATATGTTTTACTAAGAAGCAACGAGAGCAGGCGAACTCATCCTCTTGTTTTGGTACTACCTTTACCGTCAACTCCTCGCCAGATAAATCAGCACCTGGCAACTCAAGATTTTCTGCGGCTTCAGCCTCGTCAATATCAACCTGACCAGATTGTGCGTCCGCTCTTCTAGCTTTTAACTCCTCAAGTGATTCTTCATGTAACTCTTCATCGGTTTTTCTGGGGGTATCGTAATCAGTTGCCATCGCTCACCTCCCTCTACCTACATATAAGTAAAACAAATTCATTTTTCTTTAGAGTAACTATTACTCCAACTGGGCGGATAATCCCCTATAAGAGATGCATGTGCCTAATCAACGCTAGGCGTGTCGGGATTATTCCTCTTTTAATTGCTGGGTTCGACGCTCAGCCTGTGCTTTACGCCATTTAGCAATTTGCCCATGATTTCCCGAGAGCAAAATTTCTGGAACTGTAAGTCCGCGCCACAATGCTGGCTTTGTGTAATTTGGATACTCAACTAATAACTCTTCACCATTTCCAGTAATTGAATGTGACTCCTCCTTTAAGGAGTCTGGATTTCCAATCACACCTGCAATCAATCTTGCAGTTGCTTCAATAATCACCATGGCTGCAACCTCACCGCCACCTAATACATAATCACCAATAGAAACCTCATAGAGATTGAAATTCTGTTTGCCTGCATAGTATTGACCAACTCTGGCATCAATTCCTTCATACCTACCGCAGGCAAATACTAAGTGCCTCTTTGCAGCAAACTCACCTGCCATTTTTTGATCAAATTTTTTACCAGCTGGAGTTAGAATAATTAGATCTACTTCATCCTTATCATTAGTTATTTGGTCAATAGCACCGCCCCATGGCTCAGCCGACATAACCATTCCCGCACCACCACCATAAGGGGTGTCATCAACCGAATGGTGAATATCTGTAGTTTGATCACGAAGGTCATGAATATTTATTTGCAATAGACCCTTATCTGCCGCCTTACCCAATAAGGATAATTTCAAGGGTGCTAAGTACTCTGGAAAGATAGAGATTACGTCAATTCGTAACATCTAACAATCCTTCCGGTGGATCTACCACAATTTTCTTAGTTGAAATATTAATTGAAATAATAATCTTCTTCACCATTGGAATCAGTACTTTCTTGCCATTCTTAGCAACTGATAATAGATCCTGACTTGGCAGCTTAACGATTTCATCTACTTCACCAATTAATTCATCATTTTGCAGAAAAACTTGGCAACCTAGTAATTGTTGGTAGTGGTACTCACCTGGTGATAACGAGGTGATATCTACTTCAGCTGAAATCATCTGATCTCTTAGCTCCTCAATTTGGTTGCGATCAACAACACCATCAAAGGCTAGTAGAAGTATTTGATTGTGCCAGCGAGCTGATCGAATTATTAAATCTTTACCATTATCTAAAATGAGTTTAGCGCCTACCTTAAAGCGCAAATCTGGATCATCAGTTTGAACCTGAACTGTTGCTTCACCAAGGACACCATGTGCGCGGCCAATGCGACCTACGACAAGTTGCAAATTAACGAACCTCGTCTGCCTCGATTAAATCCACTCGCACTGATCGGCCGGCAAGTGCACTCATTACGGTGCGAAGGGCTTTAGCAGTTCGCCCGTTTCGTCCAATTACCTTGCCAATATCATCTGGGTGAACTCGTACTTCAAGAGTTGTCCCCCCACGATTATTTTTTTCAGTGATTACAACCTCAGCTGAATTATCAACAATTCCTTTAACTAAATGCTCTAATGCTTCGTCTATCATCTTTACTCTTTTTTACTTGTCTCTTCTTCATTCTGGGCCGCTGATTTTGCTGCAACGACAACTACATCCTCAGATTTAACTTCAGCAACTGGCTCGACAACCGCAGCTGCCTCACCAACCTCTGGGACTGAGACTTTCTTGGAAACTACTGGTGGTACATACTCTGGCTCGATAATAATTTCACCATCTGCGCCACGACGCTCTTTAATTTTTGTTGCCTTACCGCGCAGATTACGCAGGTAATAAAGCTTGGCGCGACGAGCAGATCCGTGGCGAATAATTTCAATTCTTTCAATTACTGGAGTGTGTACTGGAAAAGTTCTTTCAACCCCAACGCCGTATGAAATTTTACGGATAGTAAAGGATTCACGAATTCCAGAACCAGAGCGTGCAATAACAACACCTTGGAAAACTTGAATACGGCTTTTTGCTCCTTCAATAACCCTTACATGTACTTTTAATTCATCTCCAGGACGAAAAGATGGGATGTCCTTGCGCAATGAGGCGGCATCTACAGCATCTAACACGTTCATAATTTGTCCTAGTCATTAAATTTATGGGTAGCAAGATTTTTTTGCTAAGTGCGTATCCTGCCACAGCAGGGGTGATTAGATCAATTTGAGATCAAATCAGCGGCAAAAGCTGAGCATGCAGGGTGGGTCCGGCGCATACGACTAGATCAGAGTTCGGTAGACCGCCACCTCTGCCGGAGATAACAGCACCCGCCTCAACTGCAATCAATCCACCAGCTGCATGATCCCACTCTTTTAAGGATGCTTCAAAATATCCATCAAGTGCTCCCATCGCAACATAACAAAGATCAACTGCTGCTGCGCCATTTCTTCTTAAATCTCTTATCTTTGGCAACAACTTAGCCATTGCCTCACCTTGGCTAATTCGTAGATTTAAATCGTAAGCAAAACCTGTTGCCAATAAGGCTTTTCCAAGTGATACAGGTTCATTACATTTAATCTTTACACCGTTATAAGTAGCACCTTCACCTCTCACTGCGCTCCAAAATCCATCAACACTAGGGGCATAAACCACTCCAACAATTACGCCATCTTTATCCTTTGCCGCAACTGAAACATTCCATCCAGGTAGGTTGTATAGATAATTCACAGTGCCATCAAGCGGGTCAATCACCCAAGTTATTCCAGATGTACTTTCTTTAGCACTACCCTCTTCGGCAATAATCCCATCATCTGGCCGAAGATTAAGAATGTGCTTAACAATTAGCGCCTCTGCCTGCCGATCCATCTGTGTTGCAAAATCAACGGCAGAACTTTTCTCCGTAAAAGTAAAGGCATCTGGTCGCTTCATCAAATGCGATCCAGCTAAATGCGCCACTGATTCGGCAATCTTAAGTAATTCCGCCCTCACCAGGTTATCTAAGCATGAAAAGATGCCGCACTCCGTGAGTGGCTTATTTATCCCCCCGTTAAATTGTGGCAATCTACTCTCATGAGCGAGCCAACGGATCTGCGGTTAACTGGCAAATCTGCCGATGGTGCCAATCTTGAGTTAGTTGATCAGGTTGGGAATCAATTCCAGCTGCGAATAAGTGATGGCTTGCGGGCAACTGTTAATCAACCTCGCCTTTCTGCTGTTTCAGATATTCAAGAAAGTGTAAGTACAACGGTTAAAGAGGTGCAGGCAAGATTACGTTCTGGTGAATCTATGGATTCAATTTCTCGTACTACTGATTGGTCAATTGAAAAAATAGAGAATTATGCCGGTCCGATTTTGCAGGAGCGGGCATTTATTATTTCACAGGCACTTGCTACTCAAATTCGCCGTGAACCTCATGCGCCATATCTTGAAACTGCTGTTTCTAATCAACTAGCACCCCGTGGAGTTGATATGAATACAATCGAATGGAACACACACCGTGCACCTGATGGAAATTGGCGACTAACTCTTTACTACCCACTTCGTGATGGCTCACCAGAGGATGCAAAAGGTGAGGCAGTTTGGCTATTTAATTTGGGCAGAAGAACTTTGTCAGCTGATGATGATGGCGCAAGGTGGATTGGTGGTGAGGTTAAACAAAAGTCTCCAGTTCAAACTTATGGGAATGTTCCAGTAAGTGAAGCACCAAGATTGGTTTCAATCAGGGAGGATGTCACTCCTTACGCGCCAACTAGATTAGTCATAGTTGATGAGAGACTTGAGAGTGAGCAAGCAGATGATGAAGCACAGCGTGATGGTGTTACCAAAAGAATTAAGATTCCATCTTGGGACGACATTATGTTTGGGAAAAAAGATACAGACTAGGTAAGTAAAAGCGGGATTGCAACCTCAGTATCCGTTACTCCTCCATGGTGGCCCACCATTGATGTCTCCTCTTTAACTCTTGCTGGATCCACCAAAATTAAATCACCATGAGCGATTGCAATGAAATCACCCATTCGATCTGATGCATCCTGCGTTACTACTGGTCCAAATAATCCTCCTGCAATTGCATCTTGCCTACTTACTATCCTCGCCTTGTCACCAAAAAACTCCTGCCATTGTGTAATAGTTTCTGCCAAAGCACCTGCTTTAACATAGATATGCCTTGCTCTTGGCTCACCACCGATTAATGTCACATTCTCTAATAATTTATTTTCTTGCCCCAAAACTATCTGCTCAGTGCTGTTTATCATTCCATGATCTGAGGTAATCCAAATTCTCGTTCCAGCAGGTGCGAGTTGTTTAATCTTGGTGATAAATTCAGCAATATATTCAAATGCGGTAAGCCACTTATCAGATCCAACCCCATCACTGTGGCCAGCAGAATCTAAATTATTTAAATAGGTATAGACAAAGGATGGTTGTGGCTTTAATGCAAGATGTACCGCAGCAACCATCTCTTGAATACTGTTTGCACCCACATACTTTGCACCACGTAATGCAGCCTGCGTAAATCCACTGCCTTCATATCTTTTAGCTGCAACATGCGTAACTGAAATACCAGCCTTTTCTGCCCGTTCAAACATAGTTGGTACTTTTTGCCAGATAACCGGATCTACTCGCTCATCCCACTTAAGTGCGTTCAGTAAACGATTATCACTTCGTGGCACCCGTACGGTGTAACCAAGCATGCCGTGCAGGCCAGGCAGCACACCGGTTCCAAGAGTTGAAATACTGGTGGCAGTAGTCGATGGAAAATCAGTATAAATAGTTTTAATCTGTTTAAGCTCTTCAAATATTGAGAACTGATCTGCAAATTTATTTATTGCATCCTGCCCCATGCCATCGATTAATACCACGCACTCTCGCATCTGCCCTTGGCCAAGGGATAAATAATCATTTGTATCAGCAAGATTTAATGATGAGAATATTGAGTTAATTAGATGGGATAAACCAAACTGATCATTTAATTTCCTACTATTCATAGCGCAAGGATACCTAGACCAAGAAATTACTAAGTAATGGGCTTGTCGCGAACAAGAAATTGATGAAATATTGGCAAGATACGCTCTATGGCCAAGACACCCAAAGTAGTTGTAGCAAAAGCAGGGGAAAACCCTGGCCGCATAATTGATATTGATGTTGCCTCTGAAATGTCTGAATCTTTTTTGGAGTATGCGTATTCGGTAATTTACTCAAGAGCTTTGCCTGATGCCCGCGATGGCTTAAAGCCAGTGCAACGTCGCATCTTGCATCAGATGAATGCGATGGGACTTCGGCCAGATAAAGGTCATGTGAAATCTGCTCGAGTTGTTGGAGATGTTATGGGAAAGCTTCACCCCCATGGTGATGGCGCAATATATGACGCAATGGTTCGTATGGCGCAATCTTTTTCAATGCGCCTGCCACTAATAGATGGCCATGGAAATTTTGGTTCCTTAGATTCTGGTCCAGCAGCCATGCGATATACCGAATCTCGGCTTGCCCTATCTGCCATGTTAATGGTGGATGAATCAGATGAGGACACTGTTAATTTTGGTGCAAATTATGATGGGCAAATTCTTGAACCGCAGGTTTTACCAGCAGCTTTTCCTAATCTATTAGTAAATGGTGCAACTGGAATTGCAGTAGGTATGGCCACAAATATGGCACCCCATAATCTGGGTGAAGTTATTTCAGCTGCCAAGCATTTGATGGAAAACCCAAAGGCCACCTTAAAACAATTAATGAAATTTGTACCAGCACCGGATTTTCCAACAGGTGGTTACTTAACTGGCACCGAAGGCATTGCTGAGGCGTACGCCAGTGGCCGTGGCTCCTTTAAGGTGCGAGCAACTGCAGTTATTGAAAAAATATCGGCCCGTAAACAAGGATTAGTAATAACTGAAATGCCATACAACATTGGGCCTGAAAAAATAGTTGAAAAGATTGCTGATTTAGTTAAGGCAAAAAAGATCCAAGGTATCTCAGACATTGTTGATCTATCTGATGGTCAATCTGGCACCAAAGTTGTAGTTGAGATCAAAAACGGTTATGAACCCATCGAGGTGCTAGAAAATCTCTATCGCCTCACCCCCATGGAGGATGCCTTTTCGATCAACGCGGTGGCGCTTGTAAACGGAAAGCCGCTGACATTAGGGTTAAAAGATCTCCTTCAAGTATTTATTGATCACCGAATTGAGGTGGTCAAGCGCAGATCAATCTTCCGTAAGGCTAAAGCTCAGGCAAGATTAAACTTGGTAGATGGCCTGCTTAAAGCAATTGTAGATATTGATAAAGTAATTAAATTGATCAGGGCAAGTGAAGATGCAACTGTTGCAAAGGCTGGCTTAATTAAAACATTTAAATTAAGTGATGAGCAAGCAACCTATATTTTGGATATGCCACTGCGCAGGTTGACCAAGATGAGCAAAATCGAACTAGAGAATGAAGCCAAAGAATTAAAGGCTACAATCTCCTCCTTAACTGCAATCCTAAAAACTGAGGAGAGCATCAAAGCTAAAGTGTCCGAGGAGTTGTCTGAAGTTGAAAAGAAGTACGCATCCCCTCGTCGCACCCGCCTTGTTGCTTAAGCAACTTTGATATCAACTAGCGCCCTCGAACTTCGTGCTGCCGCAAGGCTTCTGGTTAAGGATGTCTCGGTTCGAATTAATCATGGTGACCGTATTGGTTTTGTTGGTCGAAATGGTGCTGGCAAATCCACACTTGCAAAGGTATTAGCTGGTGAATCTATGCCAGCAGGTGGAGTTGTTAATCGAGTTGGCAAAATTGGTTATCTTCCACAAGATCCTAGAACTGGTGAGGATCAAGGAAGTGTGATTGATCGAATTCTTTCGGTTAGAGAGTTAGATTTAATCTCAAAGCGAATGCGAGCAGTTGAAGAGGAGATGGCAACCTCACAAGGTGTGGAATTAGAAAAAGCGATGGAGCGCTACACCAGAGTGGAGCATGATTTTTCAGCAGCAGGTGGCTACGCAGCATCAGCTGAGGCAGAGGCAATTGCATCCTCCCTTGGTGTGCCAAATAATTTATTTGATCAGCAATTAAGCGCTCTTTCTGGTGGTCAGCGGCGAAGAATTGAATTAGCACGAATCTTGTTTTCAGGTGCGCAAACACTTATTTTAGATGAACCCACAAACCACTTAGATGCCGACTCAATTATCTGGTTGCGTGAGTTTTTGATGAAGTATCCAGGCGGACTAGTGATTATTAGCCATGATGTTAACCTGATTGAAACTGTTGTTAATAAGGTTTTCTACCTTGATGCCAATCGCAACGTTATCGATGTTTACAACATGACTTGGAAAAACTACCTGCAACAACGCGAGGCTGATGAACATCGAAGGAAGAAAGAGCGCGCCATAGCTGAAAAGAAGGCGGAGATATTGCAAAAGCAGGCTGAAAAATTTCGTGCTAAAAAAGATAAAGCGGCATCAGCAAGGGCGATGTTTAGAAGAGCAGATCAACTTTTATCTGGCTTAGA
>SXGR01400706.1_pt1 | contig 16004 bp, 9 predicted proteins | sample 3174711 | NCBI WGS metagenome assembly SXGR01 (sample SAMN11356860, study PRJNA531348) | freshwater metagenome | isolation source: freshwater sample F1-60 | place: China: Fuxian Lake, Yuxi | collected 2017-12-25
CCCAGTCACCCGTAGTGTTAATGCTCAACCGCTGGTTGTCGGCCGACACCGTGGCCAAATTGAGTGCCTGCGCATCCCAACTGTTTAGTTTATAGGCATCGAAAGAGCCATCGAACATGACCGAGGCCTGCGGGTCGCTCAGAACTGCCGTTTCATCCCATTTGCCCGTCTGAGGCTCAGTAATGCGCACATACATACGGTGGGTGAATGATGAAGTACCCCTCATTTGAGTGTTGGGTGTAGACACCGTACATGCAGATCCGGGGATCGTGAGGGAAGGCGAAATGCTGGTGGCTTTCACCAAAAAGCCTTGCATAGGCGAAATTACACCATTGAGTGCACCGGAAGGCGTGGAGGTTGTTCCCACATACGAGGCGAAGCCAGGACCCCCTGATTTATCAACATCCCAAATGTAATAGGCTTCATTTACATTGATGCGGGTGAGTGACGATAAACGAATTCCACAGGTGTAGGGGTTACCCACCAGACTCCAGCCATAAATACCAGCCACACTTCCGTCCGACAAACCCGATACGCTCACATCACTAGTCGACAAGTTACCAGTTAGGCTCAGCGTGGAGGCCACTGTAGAACCATTCACTCCATTCGAGCCCCCATAATACAAAGCGTAGCCCTTACCCGCCGCTATCGAGGTTGAAGTAGAGCCCCCCAAACCATGAAAACCCACCCAAGCATTCGGGTTAGCTGTGTTTAGCGTGATGATGTTATTGGGTGGGCCGTTGTTAATCAAAATATTCGAACCAAAATTACCCAAGGTGCCACCACTTACTGGGGCGCTCACAAAACGCCAACCGTTGGTACTGCCCGTAATGGCTCGTTCCTGGGTAACGGTGCCCGAACCAGCCACAGCGCCGGTGGTCAATAACTGCGCATAACTCGATGCTGAGGAGGCTTTGAGTGTCAGGCTACCGCCATTGGTGAAGTCTTTGGTTGTGAGGGAAACATCCGCATCCACCCGCAATCGGGCATTGGACGACAACTCAACTCGGCCATCTACAACAGCATTGGAAGCCAAAACCACCCCAGGGTTCGAGGTATTCTGCACAAATAAGTAGTCGAAATTCATGTTGCCCGCCGATTTTGAAACGTTTTGTGTTCCGCTACCAATAAAAAGGACGGCGCGGTCGTTTGCGTTGAATGTGCCGTTGAATTGTGCGTTTCCGCCGACGTACAAGTCGCCTCCTAGGGTTGAACTCAAATTGAGGGTTCCCTCTACGTTACAGTTGCCTCCAATGGTAATGGTGCCGTTGTTGTTTCTATTCACTGTTGATCCAGCATCAATCGTAAGATTTCCCGCACATGAACGATTGGTGGCGGGTGTAGAAGTGGTATTCAAATTCAGTGTAGAGTTCGAGGAAACTTGCACATGGTGGGGATAGCCCGCCCCTGATGCGCTGCTCCATTCGTAGCTGTTTTGATTATTGACATATGCTCCTCCATTATCGTATTTCAAGGTTGATCCGCTCGCATAGGTCACTGAATTCGTGTGCAAAAAGCCTCCGGATTTCAAGGCAAGCGTCCCGTTGATGGTAGACGATGATCCAAAGTTCACTCCGCCTGATACATCAACCTCAAAGAAACTACATGTTCCACTCACTGTTCCTGTACCGGCAAAAGTCACTTTACCAGAAGAGTGGTTGAAGGTTCCATTGCTTGTGAATGTCGCGCCTGTAATAAGCGTAAGGGTACGCGATGTTCCATCGCTCCCTAGAAAAGTGCCTCCCGAATTGATGGTGAGCGAACTCAGGCTAATATCTCGATCCAAGGTCATAGAATGGCCATTCAAAATGCTGACCCTACCACCTGTCGCGGCACCCGGCACCATGGTGGCATCAGCCCAGTTGGAATTGTCGCCCGATGCCTCCCAATTGGCCGTGCTGTTCCAGCTGCCCGTACCCTTACTTCTGAAAAAATCATTCGCATCGGCCACAATTGTAAAGGTTGCTGTGATCTCTGAACCATTATTTTCATTAAACGAGCCACCTCCTCCTCCGGTGTACTGCACTCTTCCTAAAGCCTGAATTTTCAAGTTATAGGTTCCGGGAAGACCTGGATTGAGGTTGACCGAAAAGTCATCTCTACCAACAACTCGGTCATTGCCATTGCTACAAACTACATTGGCTACACCACTTACCGGACTACCGTAATTCCCTACGTCGAGGGTGCTCCACGAAGGGGGTTCAGTTGCCGAATTACGCCATACCTTATATTGAAGTCTGCCGGCCACATAGTCTGTATTATCTGTCCAGCCCACCACAGCGTATCCCGTTATCCGTAAAACCTGCGATCCTGTAATACTGCCCAGTGATGAGGTTGGAAAATCTGCGGCAGAATTAAATTGATAGTTTCCGCAACCGTTGTAGCCCCACGACACGTTATGTGCTTTATACCAAGTTTGAGTACCGGCAACATTTAATTTGATGCCCTTATAGCCAATACCTCCATTGGCCAGAACATCAACGGTGCACAATGCGAAAAGCGCAAAAAGTAAAATCGTAGCTGACTGCCCGAAAATCACCATTCGTTTCATAATGACATTTTCAATTTGATCCAAAAAAAATAAATTCGGTCCGAAGATAAATTGACTTCAAATGCTAACAAAATTTTGAGGATTTTTTTTTGATTATATACTTTTTTATGAAAAAACGGCCTCTACTGGAAATAAAGGCCGTTTTTTAAACCAATAGCCTGGCTCATCGCCAAATTAACAACAGACACTATTATTCTGTGTATTGTTTTAACTCTTTTTTAAACGTTGATAGTAATCCCTGTACGGAAGCTACGGCCGCCGCATCTAGCCTTTTCCCTCTATCCCACCTACCACGCCGCTGCTTTTGGCTGTTCTGCCTGCAAAGCGATTTTTGTCGAGCAACTCAAAGGGCGAGTTGTTCGATACAAATTCTGGCACCATCACCTTCATCCGCGCAACCACAGTGGCCTCATCCGTTGCAAAAAGCAATCGCTTCAATTCCTTCATGTTCAACCCCACCTCACCTAGCGGGTAGCGGCGCACTTGGGCCCGCATGATCTTGGGGTGATGCGTGGGCAAGGTATTCTCCGAGCTGGCCAGAAGTTCTTCAAAGAGCTTCTCGCCCGGACGAAGGCCTGTGAATTCAATGCGAATGTCTTTTTCCAACTCTAATCCGGACAACTGGATCATCTTTCGGGCCACATCCACTATACGAACCGATTTACCCATATCGAATACAAAAATCTCACCCCCTTTGCCCATCACACCGGCTTCCAATACCAGGGAACAGGCCTCCGGAATGGTCATAAAATAGCGGGTGATGTCGGGGTGGGTTACCGTAATCGGACCCCCATCGGCGATCTGCTTGCGAAACAAGGGCAGCACCGATCCATTCGAACCCAGCACATTGCCGAAGCGTGTGGTAATGAATTTGGTGGATGCCGCATCATCACTTAAACCTTCGGCGCCGGCCTCGGGCCGCAAGGAATCGTCGGGATAGGACGATAGGCTCTGGGCGTAAATCTCGGCAAGTCGCTTACTAGCCCCCATAACATTGGTAGGATTAACCGCTTTATCGGTACTCACCATCACAAAGCGGTCGACCCCATACTCGAGCGATAGATCGGCCAGCTGCTGGGTGCCAAATACATTCACATGCACAGCTTCGTGCACATTGGCCTCCATCAGGGGGACGTGCTTGTAGGCAGCCGCGTGGAACACGTAGTGCGGACGAAAACGCTCGAAGAGTGACCGCATGCGCCGCTCGTTGCGGATGTCGCCCATGGCAAAGAACAAGGCGGGCTGAAGATCAGAAGGCAGCTTGCGCAGCTCCTGCTCCAGTTCATACATCGGCGTTTCCGCTTGGTCAACCAAAATCAAACGAGCAGGCTTGTAGTGCAGGATCTGGTTGGCCAGCCCCGACCCAATCGAGCCTGCTGCCCCGGTCACCATCACCACCCGATCGGTGAGGGCCTCACGCACCCGGTCGTTGTCGAGCCGAATTTCTTGTCGTTGCAATACATCCTCAATGCGCACTGGCCGCAGTTGACGTGCGCTGAATTCTCCGTTGATCCAACGCTCTACCGGCGGAATCGATTTCACCTGAAGTCCTTTTTCAAGACACTGCTCGATGATGGCAGCCTTTCGCTCGGCGTCTATATTCTGTATGGACAAAATCACAACCGTTACGCCATTTTCCAGCGCAAAATCGCTCTCCAGGATGGCCGAAGGGGCATACACCCGCAAGCCCTGCAGCCTGCGGTTTTGCTTGCCCGGCTCATCGTCCATAAAGGCTATGACTCGATAACCAGAGGCCTTATCGGCCGATATGCCGTTACGCGCGATCACACCGGCGTCGCCCGCACCGTATATGATGACATTTTGCCGCTCACCCAGAAGCCCCATTTGAGCGGCCCTGCCCCGCACCAGTTGGTGATAAACCAACTTAAATACAAATCGACTACCGATTAATACCAATGTGGAGAGCGTAAAGAGAAAAGCGATGGTGGATTGAACCACCAATAAAAAATGCTGTTGCGGGAGCTTGATTCGTTCGGCTGTCCAGCGCATGAATAGCAGGATGACCGTGGCCCAAACCACCCCACGAAATACTTTTAGAGCATCGTGCAGACCCGTGTGCCGAACTACGCCGCTAAACGATTGAGCAAGAAGAAATCCTATTCCATAGGCAGTGGTGACCCACAATGCCCGACCCATCAAGAATTGGGCTGCAAATTCATCGAGCGAGAAATTGAGGCGGGTAAGGAGTGCCAGTACGTAGCAGCAAAAAACTAGCAGCAAATCAATGGCCAAAACCAGCCAACGCGAAACAAAACGGTTGGCGAAGCGCTGGGTTAGACGGGTTAGAAAATCGTCCATAATACAGAACGACAAAAGTATACAATAAATGTGGAGAATTCAAAAACTATTGATCAGCTGATTTATTAGTGGTTGATTAAAAACTCGGGGTAGCGGGCGCCAAAACGATCACTGAACCGATAGCCGCCGCCGAAGCGGGGGTTTGCATCGGCCAGCCACAGCGTTCCCTGCTGATCCGAAAGCACGTCTGCATCTAAATTGCCGGGGTGGCGCATCCATTGGCCCAATTCAAAGCCAACGTTCATGAGGCCAGGCCTGCAAACGGGAAGGGCCCGATGGGTGCGCCCTTGCCGCATTTCCAGTTTTTGCTTGACCCAAACATCAACCACATTTCCGTCGGGGTCGCTCAATACATCAAACCCCCATTCTATAACAGAATGTAGATAGGGCTGTATGAGGATGGACTCGTGTCGATTCAAGCGCATTGAGCACGGGCCTCGATCGGCTGGTGTCTGATCCGCGTAGTTCAAATGCAACAGTTCGTCGGGAAGGTGTTCGGCCATCGATTGATGGATGTTGAGGAGTGCGTCTGGGGCATCGACCCGTTGCATATACAGTGAGGCTGAGCCCAGGCGGGGTTTCAGGAGCAAGGGGAACTGGCATTGCCCACGGGCCACAGCCTTGAGGGCTTCGTGGGGGTCGACCCAACCCGGAATCGGTCGCAGGGATGGCAAATGATCTGTGGGCCATTCGCTGGCCATGCGGTGTTTGTCGTGGCACCAAATCAGTCGCTGGGCCGCAGGGAGCATCAACCGCGTCCCTAAATCCTCGATCGCTTGGCGCATTGAAATCTGCCGAAGCAGCTCGTAGTCGTGCAGTGGAAAGAGCATCGACGGGCGATGGCTGCTGATGAGGTCGATTAATCGCTCGGAATAGTTGGGGTCGGTGTAGGATGGCAGAAGAAATGTCCGACCTGCCGCCTTCATGGCAGGGGCGTCGGCTCTCAGATCGGTAGCGTAGATCGATGAACGTTGGCCCAAGGCTCGGGCGAATGCATCGATCAGCGGTGTGTGACTACCGGCAGCGGTGAAGAGTATGGGTCGGCGCTTCTTCAAATGTGGGCTGGTCGGGTATGGGGTTTATCCTTCGGGGTCCTGTATGCCAAAAAACCACAGTTTCGCGCTCTTGGCGGCCATTTCTTCTTTTGAATTCTTGGCGATCCAACAACGCGCACATGCCGGCATAGGCCTTGGCGGTGTATATGGGGTCGAATTCAATGCCAGATCGCTCGGTGAGGACCTGACTCAACCGCATTAGATCCGGGTCTATTCGTCCGTAGCCCCCCATACGGTGTGTATCATCGACCAACATGCGCTTGAATGGTTGATGCATGATCAGATTGTTCATTTCCAACGCCTTTTTATCCAGCATGAATTGTTCGAGATAGATGTCTACATCGGTTTCTATGCGCCGGGCATCGCGGGCAATGGAAATTCCGTGTAGAGCCGTTGTTTCTGGAAGCCCAAGCCTCAAGCCCGTTAAGGTGAGGCCTGTTCCGGCTGCCAAATACACCTGATCGGGGCCTTCGAGCCCCCGTGCATGCGTCTTGCCTCCAACCCGCCCCCAGGCATCCAAAAATCGTACACATGCCTTTAAATAGGCAGGAATAGCATAAATTGGATTGCCGTCGCTGTGCCAATAATAGGTTTTATGTCCTTGTTGCGCCAATACATCCATACGGGTCAACATCGTCTGTGCCAAAACATCAACATGTTCAATGCGGTGCACCATGGCCCCAGCCTCCGCCAATTGCTGCCGGCGGGGAGCAGGGTCATACCATCCCCCAGGCACCGGGTAGAGGGTGAGGTCGCACCGTAATCCTGAATCGCTGCATGCATTCGCCAGGGCCTGAACATGATTCGAGGCCTCACTACCAGCACTTACCACGGCGTTGTATCCCTGCCGCATCAGATCGGGCAGCTGCTCTGCAATTATCTGCGCCTTATTACCACCCCCCTGATCGTCCGATTCTAAAAGCGCATCAACCCAAACCCAAATAGGTCGGCGGATGAGCGGCGCGTCTTCCCAAAACTGCAGTGATAGCATACTTTAGCGATGACATCCTTTCAGGATGCCGTTGAATTGCTAATTTTTGATACAGCGTACAGAAAATGCTGTAGCCCTAAAATTTCCCTGAATTGATGAATAACCATTACCAACAAAAATCGGATCAAAATCATCGCGGACTGGATCGTACACAAAATCATAAACCGGCTGATTATCGAAATACAAATTCTGTGCATTGCTTCCGCCAATCGTGCTACTCCAATAGAAGCCTATCGAACCTTCATCGGTCAACGAGGCATTATCGCGTCGCCTATGGCCGGCTTGTGTCCATTTTAGCGGAGAGGCATAAGCCCCAACAGCCCCTACAGAATCGGGCCCTGTCCAACTCAGACGTTCAGCATCTAGCTCGCTGATGGTGGGCAATCGGAAACCTTCCGGACAGGGATTGTTGGTTCCGCTTACACCCTGCCACAAATTGTCGTTGAGTGGGCTGCGCCAGTCACTACTTGTTGTTGTGATGAAATGACCGTGCGCAGGTTGATCGATGTTGCTCAAGCTGGATGTCGTTGAAGAATTACGACACTGGTGTCCGTCTGAACGCCTTCCCCATTGATACAAATCTCCGTATGCATCTGCATCCGTGCGGCTTGTGGCCACCCGGCTCGCCCCCAAATTGCGGTCCATCCAGGTCTTTCCTGTACTTGGATTGATAACTTCCACCACTGCAGCACCCGAACCCGAACAGTGCACCGTTCCAGCCGGATAGGCAGGTGCTGAAGTTGTAAAACTCACCTGATTGCCATAGGCCGTGCCTAAAGTGTTGGTGGCATAGGCGCGGATGTGATAAGTAGTGGACGGATTAAGTCCGCTCAAGGTTGATGTAAAACTCCCCGTTTCATTACCATTATAGGTGAAAAAACCTGCGAGAGTCGGGCTGCTGCTCGTTCCATAAACCACGCCACGTGCTGTTATCGTTCCCCCGCCCGATGCAGTCACCTGTCCGCCAGTATTGGCGTCTGTTGAAGTCACCGATGAAGCGGCCGTTGTGGTAACCGTTGGCAGGGATGTTGAGGCGAGATCACGTATGCAGCGAATCGAAAAACCATAGCGATACGCAAAGTGATCGAGGAAGGTACTTGTTAGGCCGTCGTTTAGAGATACGAGCCAAGCACTACTTGGCCCAGGATTCGAAGAGCTCCACCAATACCCGCCATAAGTCAAAGCATCAAAATGGCCCTCTGTAGCACGATAGCCTCCCGGCATACCCGTGAAGCCACTGGAGTTTGAAGCGCCAGTGTTTGGAACGTCCCAACCTCCGATTGTAGGTTGTAGGGGTGTGCTCTTCATCTTACCGCCAGATACTCCCACCTTTACAGACAATTGTGCGCCGAGGTTGACGGTGGTGCCTTGATTCGTCCAGGTGGTGTTAATGTAGTTGAACGAGGCAGTCCGCCTCCCACTACCAGCAACACTCCAGCGTTTGGCGCTTGGGCCATTTGCCGCTTGACTAATGACAAGCCAGTAGGACGAACCGGATTGCAAGGTGTAGTTGTTCGTGAACGAGGTGATCTCAACGAAAGCATTGGTGTTGGTTGTCGAGCTGTTTAAAGGAACATCCGCCCAGTTGATTGTCTTTAAAGTCACCAGTATCGTCGTTGGTGTATCGGTGCCACTCCACAGCTGGACGTCGAAGGTTCCTGACTGGGTATTTCGCCGATAAAGGTTTAGCTTTACGTTGGCTACCGAACCACTATTGCTTGCCGTGAACTGCTGCGCCCAGCGACCGATGTTGTCGAAGCTCTTATCGCTCGCTTCTGCACCTCCGCCTGCTGCAAGATTGTGGTAGATGACCTTTGCAGTATCTAGATAACTGGTGAGGGTTGTCCATTCACCATACGACGGCACGTGCCATCCTACAGGACAAATGCCCCTTGAATCATTCACCGCATACCAATTGTAGAGCTTGCCGTAGAGGGTGTCATTCGCCAAACTGTTGCCATGTATAGCGTATGCCCCTGAGGTTGTCGAACTCCATTGTAGGTATGATAATCCTGTTGTAATGCTATTTCCATTCCGGTATTTACTCACCTTCAGGTTGTTTTGTATCCAGCACTGTGAGCCAATCTGTACGGTTTTGTAGCTATTTCCGTCGATATCTTGTACAGAATACGTGCCGCAACTGCGCAGCATAATGTGGCCATTATTGGTGATTGTTCCGTTGTTGGTTACCACCCCTGAGAAAGAAATGGTATCACCCGATACAATGACCAGCGTTGCCCCCGACTCAATCGTAAGGTTCTTGCAATGAAAATTGCTGTTTATGGATGTGGTGAACGTCCCCGATCCAATAACAACATGGTTATTAGCATTGGGAATGCTGTCCACGCTCAAGCCTGAACCTGCCACCCACGCCGATCCGTTCCACGTCGTGGTGGTTTGTGCCCAGGCAGGAGACAAACCAATGGTCAATATTGAGAAGATTAGAAGAAGTAAGAATCTATTATTTAATAATATAAAATAAAATAACATGTTATTAATAATTTATCATTTATGACCTTTATGATGCTCTATTCTTCACCAAATGCTGTAGCGAAGCGCGTCCGTAGCTGCACCTGCACCCAAGAGCAGGGCAAGACCTCCGTCGATCGGTGCCTGCGACTGATCGTTGGGAGGGCCTGGCTGAGACCATACGACCTTTGTAGCCATACCAAAAATAAATAATATGATGAAAACCAACGAAAGGAAGCATCTATCAAGCGCGTGCAATTTTTCATTTATCAGGATTAAGAAATAAACAATCATCAATACACCCGAATCTTCAACACCTCTGTGCCACGGGCCGACACCATACGGGCCGTATATACCCCCGCTGCCAGCATGGTTTCGGGGCGGTGTAGGTCGGCCGTCGATTCCCGGATCGACCATAGGCTTCGACCACGAACATCCAGCAGCTCCAACGAATAGGGTCCCGAAATACCCCGCACAAACAACTGCCCGTCGTGCATCCATACCTGTGCCGATCCCGAGCCCGTTTGCCCGCCCGAACGAATCAGGCGAGGCATGCGCAAGGCCGCATCGGCCATCACTTGCCCACGTTCATCGGCCATTTCGGTGGCAGTGCCCAGCGACCACAATCCTTCCGTGGCGCCAGTTACACGCAATCTGCACAATTCATCACCCGCTTTAAATTCAGTCGACTGTAGACCATACCACGCCACACGGCATACTTGATCACGCTGTTGCATCGAAAAGCCCGAAACCGAATGTATCGATGGCAGCACATCCAACACATTCGTGCCCTTGGGCAGCACCCACTCCAGGCTCACCGCCGCAGGCGATCGATCCGATGCCATATATACCGGAACCTCAACCACCCCTGCATCACCCAGCCAAAGCGTACCCTGTTCGCTCAGCGGCCGTGCATCCTGTCGCAGAGCCGTGCCAGGAACATAGCTCATGTTCACATCGCCCGTGGCCAACACCAAAACCTCCTGCGATTGGGTAGGCTGACCGCCCAGCACCAACGATCCCGGTGCCGACACAAAATCGCCGCGACCAAAGCCCGTGCTTTGTCCGGTGTAACGCTGCAACACCGAAAGTGCATCGGTAGCATTCACCACACCCCCTCCCGTCACATCCGCCGCCGATAAGGCAATGCCCGTTAGGCTGTGTTGACCTGAAAAATGCCGGGCCACCAACATCGCATCTGTGGCATTAACACCCCCCCAGGCCTGAACCGGAACCGCCGACAGGGCATACTGTCCAGCCGCAACCACCGGGAAATTGAACTCACCCTGGGCGTTGGCCGCGACCGCTAGGCTAGCCGGTGAGCCCGTATCGGAAACGTTGTTGAGCCGCACCTCAGCATGAGGCATTGGCATACCCGCTAAGTGGGCGTAGCGCACCGTACCCGTAAGCTGCACATTTACTGCCGATAATGCCCGGAAATGAATGCGCAAGCGATCGGTAAGGTTCGAAGTATGCGTGTAGGTGTAGGCCCCCGACCGTAAATCATGCTGCACATCCAGGTGCATATCCTCCAACAATATCGGCTGACCGGGATCGACCGCACTGAAGTCGGCCTCTATCGAAAAGCTTCCGTTCTGCGTGGTATTGACCTGCATAGGCACCCAAAGTGTGGTGTCCCATTCACCCGTAGCCTGAATGCTCAGCAAATGACCATCCGATGAACGGGTTGCCAAATTGATGGCCCCAGTGGTCCAACTATTCAGCTTGTAGGCATCATAAGACCCCTCAAATGCCATGCTGGCCATGGGGTGCGCCAAAATCGCCGTCTCATCGCCACGCCCGGTTGCCGCATCCGAAATCCGCAAATAGAGCAGCTGACTGAAATTAGAGGCGTGTCGCATCTGGGTGTCGGCACTGGACGTGGTACGCGCCGAAGTGGGGAAGGTCAGGGCCGGTGACGCGGCGTTTGCCTTCACCAAAAACCCCTGCATCGGTGGAATGATGCCCGCGAGCTTGCCCGATGGGCTCGACACACCGTTCACATAGCTCGCCCATGTGCCCGCGGTTGCATCCCAGATGTAATAGGCATTGTCGATGTTGGTGCGGGAGAGGCTGTCAAAGGTGATGCCGCTGTTGAAGGGGTTGCCCACCACACTCCATCCCGAACCTGATGATCCTGAACCATTGGCAAGCCCCGACACGGTCACATTGCTGTTGTTCGGTGTGCCCGAGAAGACCACGTTGGTCGAAACTGTCGTGCCATTGACTCCGGTATTGGGCGCTGTTCCACCAAAATAAACCATGTAACCCTTACCTGCGCCCATAGCGCTGGCAGAGGTCATACCCATCGTATGAAGCCCCACCCAGGCATTGGTAGTTGCCGTATTGAGCGTGATGACATTGTTGTTGCCCGCCCCTTTGTTCACCGAACCCAAGGCACTGAGGGGCGTACTCGTAAATGGCGTCGAAAAAAGACGCCAGCCCGCTGTTGTACCCGTCACCACCCGCTCCTGTGTGATGCTTCCCGACCCGCCGAGCGAGCCACTGCCGGTGTATTGAGAATAACCCTCCTGCGCATGGGCCCAAAAGCTCAACAAAAGTGTTCCGGATAAAAACAATAAAAACTTATGCATTTTGAGTATATTTATGACATTGTTCCCGATAATATTTATTTATTAATACAATGATTTGGTTCTTTTTTTAAGAATTTTCAAACATGAATTATATGTTTTTGACCAAAAACGTGTCAAAATAGCACTTTATAATATTCTGATGAAGCATAGTGAAAAAATCTTATTAACTGATGATGCATCGATAAAAAACCAGGTTTAAGATCCTGGAGGTGCTGCCTTTAAGATAATCTTTCCTAAAAATGAACTCCTTTCCTGATCGAGATCGGTCGCCCCTCATTATGGACATCCATCCACCAAACAACGGCGCAGCTGGTCGATGACTTCCGTGCGTTCCGCATCGGTGAGCGACGACCCACTCGGCAAACAGAGTCCACTAGCAAACAACTGATCGGCCAGGTCATCGCCTACATAATCGCACCATGCATAGGCTGTTTGTCGATGCATAGGTTTCCAAAGGGGGCGCACCTCAATTCCTTGCCTGGCCATAGCGGTGCATAGTTGCGTAGGCGATGGAAGGGGTGGCCTACCGGCTTTTCTTTCTCCGTCGAGACGCAAACACGTCAGCCAACGATTGCTGAAGCACGCTGCAGGCTCATCGGAGAAAACGACACCCGGCACATCCGAAAGGGCCGCACGGTAGGCCTCAAAATGCGCCCTCCTGCGGGCCACCCGATCGGGCAGATCGGGTAATTGCGCACGACCCACGGCCGCGAGCAAATTACTCATTCGGTAGTTGTAGCCCACCTGGCTGTGTTCATAATGCGGCGCCGGATCGCGGGCCTGGGTCGCCAAATACCGTGCGCGTGATACCCATTCTTTATTATGCGACATCAGCGCACCGCCGCCAGAGGTGGTTATAATCTTGTTGCCGTTGAAACTCAACACCGATAGGTCACCCAAACGGCCGCAGGCGCGTTGGTGGGAGGTGCTGCCCAACGCATTTGCGGCATCTTCTATCACTGGAATACCGTGGATATCGGCCACCCTGCGGATGGCGTCGAAATTGGCAGGCATCCCATAGAGGTGAACCATCATGATGGCGCGCACCGATTTGCCCGCACGTAAGCTGCGGGTGATGGCATCCTCCAATGCGGTCGGACACATATTCCAACTTTGAGCTTCAGCACCAATGAAAAGAGGTTCGGCACCTGTGTAGCGTATGGCATTGGCCACGGCCACAAAGCTGAATGTCGGACAAGCCACACAGTCGCCGGCACCAATGCCGAGCGTCAACAGCGCCAGGTGTAGTGCTGCTGTCGCCGAACTGCAGGCCAGCACATGCTCGGCACCGATTGCGGCCGATAAATCCGCTTCAAAGGCATCCACCATCGGGCCCAACGGTGCTACCCATCCACTGTCGAGAGCCCCCTGAACCAGGGCTCCTTCTCGACCATTCAAATGAGGGGGCGACAGCCAGATCCTCATGCGCATGAATTTTGGTTGCTCATTATTTCTGTCGGTTACTCCTCTTCTTATCTTATTACTATCGGGTTACTATTTCTTATCTTATTGCTATCGGTTTCTTTTCTTCTAAACTGGTTGATATCGGTTACTCCTCTTCTGGGCACATAGGGTGATGATCAACAATCGATGCCATCATGAGTGATTGTAGATGGATTGTATCAATGCAATCATTTATGAGCCTAAAATACTCCTTTCCTGATCGAGGTCGGGCAGCGGGGGCGCGGGTGGACGGGTTTGAATGGTCCAAAGACAGGTGCGCCACAGCACCCACAAGTCGAGTATAACACTTTTTCTTTCCACATATTGTGCGTCGAGTTCTAAGCGGTCATTCCACCCCAATGAACGGCGGCCCGACACCTGCGCGAGCCCCGTTAGGCCCGGCCGCACCCGAAATCGTATGCGTTCACGCACCGAATAATAGGGATCGTAGCGCGGCAACAGAGGCCGGGGACCTACGAAAGCCATATCCCCAAGCACCACATTCCACAATTGAGGCAGTTCATCGAGGCCCGTGCGCCGCAACCATAGACCGAACGGGGGGGTGCGCTCCCGATCATCAGACGTATCGTCGATTTGGGCAACTGGCGAAACCCGCGCATGCATACTCCTAAATTTCCATAATCGAAAACAGGCACCGGCGGCGCCACTGCGCCCTTGCACAAACAAAACGGGCCAACCCAAGTGCCACCACACCGCGATCCCAATGATCAGGTATAGGGGGACCAGAAGAACCAACAACATCAAAGCCAAAAGGCGTTCGCACATAGAAACCGCAGATACAGCGGTCAAAAATATTGCTTTCCTTTGTCTGTTGCGATTGTGAATTTGTGATGTTTATTGCCTCTCCCGTTGCCCAAAGTGTGCTGCTGCGGCTGTTGACTGCCTTGCTTAACCTGTTGTTGCTGGGCTACTCTGCCCGAATGCTCGGCGCTGGTGTGCGCGGCGAAATCAGCCTGCTGATTGCCACGCTCGGCATTGCACTCAACATTGCCGGAATGGGGGGGGGAAGTCAACTCGTCTATTTATTACCCCGTTACCCTCAGGTGGGCATCTACCGCCGTGCGCTGCTATGGACAACCGCCACTATTGCCGGGGTAACGGTTGTTGCGCTGATGGTTCAACCGAATCTGCCCCTGCACCCGGCCCTATGGCCCATCTTACTGTTGGCATTCCTGTGGGGCAATCTCAACCGCTGGATGCTTGTGGCCCGCGGAGCGATTTTGATCGACCACCGCCTCAACGTGGGCAACAGTCTTCTGCAACTCGTGCTTCTAGCTGGCCTGCTCTATGGCGGTGCCCCAACCAACCTCATGACCTTCGGATGGGTATTGCTGGTGTCGTGGGCCCTCATTGCCCTATGGAGCGGCCTTCTTTTGTTGCCTGCGCGGCCGAAGAGTCCAACTTATTCTACCGAAACGGGCGGTGTACGCCGCGCTGAACAGCCGAGCCAAACAAACGACGCTGTACCGCTGGGCTGGGGTCATCAATTGCGGCTGGGATTCTACGCCCAGGGGACCGATCTCATTCTCCTGCTCGGCAATCGCTTAGCCTATTACCTGCTGGCCGCCACCCTCGGCAGCAGTATCCTTGGCCGCTACGCCCTCGCCCAAGCCCTTGCCGAAGCCTTTTGGGGCATGAGTCGATCGATCAATGTATGGCTGGCTGGCCGCATCAGTAGATCCACAGAGCAAGACCCCGCCACATCCACCATGCGTTGGTGTCGCTATGCCTTTTGGAACAGCGGCATCGGATGCGCACTGCTGATGGCCGTACCCGATGAACTGTGGGTTCGCCTATTGGGTGATGGCTTTCGCGGTTTGTCGGGTCTCATTCCCTGGTTGGCCCCCGGCATGATCGCCTTAGCCTACCAAGGCACCCTCATGCAATACTACGCCGGAACCGGGCAATTTCGGCGCAATGCCTCCACCGCCGGCACGGCCCTGCTTTCAGTAGCCCTGTCGGCACCCCTGCTCCTGTATTTCATGGGCGATACCGGTGTAGCACTGGCGCAATCCTTATCCCTGATTCTCAGCGCAGCCTTCATCACCCGACGATTTCAACGCGACACCCGCCTATCGCTAGGGCAGATGCTGACCGGCCAATCACCCCCGTCGAGCCAAATTTGAAAGCCTGTATCATGCAATTATGGGATCTGATTCCTAAATTGAATGGATTTTCATATGATTCCCCGAGCTGCCCATCCAGAAATATTATCTTTGGAACGCCAACAACGGGCAGGAAATCGGCCACTTGATCGAAAAAAAACCAGAACTTCCTCGTCGAATTCAAATCCCCATCAAAAATTTGCAAGGATCGATTCTACATCGGCTCGGCTGATCTCCTGAATTTGCGCTATTCGATCGATGTCCAATCCACTTTTAAACATCCGAACGACGGTTGATTCGAACGCTCGACGCTCCCCTTCCTCAAAGCCAACCGATTTGCCTTTCTCAATGCCTTTCTCAATGCCCTCTTCGATACCCCTCTCAAAACCTCTTTGCTCCCCTTCGGCCAGGCCCTCCTTCCAATAAGAGGTGAGCACGTCCTCGGAAACGTTCAGA
>SXGR01300071.1_pt1 | contig 16002 bp, 14 predicted proteins | sample 3174711 | NCBI WGS metagenome assembly SXGR01 (sample SAMN11356860, study PRJNA531348) | freshwater metagenome | isolation source: freshwater sample F1-60 | place: China: Fuxian Lake, Yuxi | collected 2017-12-25
CATCCGCTTGATTTCCAACACCGTTTCGATTTCACGTCTGACATAGAGCCGCTGATTCCCACGACTTTTCTTGGGCTTGAGAAATGGGAATTCCGATTCCCAGAATCGCAGCACATAGGCTGGCAACTTGGCGATCTGGCTGACTTCGCCGATCTTATAAAAAACCTTGCTGCCCAGCCTGGGCTCGTTCCCCATGACCGGTCCTCGTGGTGGGATGAGTTAAGGTGAGTGAACGTCTATGAATTGACGTATTTTTTAAATACTTGACTGGGGCGAAAGGTCACAACTCGACGGGGCGTAATCCCGATTTCTTCGCCGGTCCTGGGATTCCGGCCCTTCCGCGCCCCTTTACTTCGCACCACAAAATTTCCAAATCCGGCAATCTTGACCGACTCGCCCTTATGCAGCATTTCTTTCAGCATGTTCAGCACAAGTTCGACGATATCCGCGGCTTCGTTCTTCGAAATACCAACCTGCTTGTAGATTTCGTTCGCGATATCCGCCTTCCTCATGCTTCCCCCTCCGATGCCGCTGCCCACCTTTTGAACGGTCGTCTCTCAAGCCGACTCGCCCAATGGGCAGTTTCGCCATAAGTTACGTGAGGTTAGGGGGACTGTCAAGGGCAAATATGCAAGATTCGCTCAGGCTCAGTGGTCTTTGGCGAGCAATTTGTACTCGATACTGTCTGCCAGCGCTTGCCAGCTCGCCTCCATGATGTTTTCGGAGACGCCGACCGTGCCCCATTTATCCTTGTGATCGCCCGATTCAATCAACACCCGAACCTTCGACTCAGTCCCGCGATCGGCCGACAAGACCCGCACTTTATAATCGAGCAGTTTGACTTCTTTGAGCTGGGGATAGAACTTTTCCAAAGCTTTCCGCAAGGCATGGTCGAGCGCATTGACCGGGCCGGCTCCTGAGGCCGCCGCATGTTCCACCACATCGCCGACCTTCACCATGACCGTGGCCTCCGACAACATGCCGCCATGGTCCTGCTTTTTCTCGACGATCACCCGGAACCCCAGAAGTTGAAAGGAGGGCTTATGGGTCCCCATGGCTTTCCGCATGAGCAACTCGAAGGAGCCTTCCGCCGCCTCAAATTGATAGCCCTGGCTTTCACGCTCCTTCAGCACATCGATCAATTCTTGTAGTTTGGCGTGATCCTTATCCAACTTGATCCCATACGCCTCGACCTTTTCCATCAACCCGCTCCGGCCTGCCGCATCCGACAGCAACATCCTCTGGCGGTTCCCGACTAACGACGGAATCACATGTTCATAGGTCGCAGCATTCTTCAGCACCGCATGGATATGGACCCCGCCTTTATGGGCAAAGGCCGAATCGCCCACGTAGGGCTGATGCGTGTTGGGCATGAGGTTCGCGATCTCGGTCACGAATCCGGACACCCGCTTGAGATGGCTCAAGCGATCTCCCAGCACCGGCCGTTTCATCTTCAGTTCAAGATTGGGAATGATGGAACAGAGATTGGCGTTGCCGCATCGCTCGCCAATTCCATTGATCGTCCCTTGCACTTGCAGGATGCCGGTCTCGATCGCCATCAACGAATTGGCGACGGCCATCTCACAGTCGTTGTGGGCATGGATCCCCAAGGGCACGGCACATTCACGCCGCACGACCTGACAGATCTTTTTGATTTCCCAAGGCATCGTCCCGCCATTGGTATCGCACAGAATCACCCGTTCGGCGCCGGCTGCGACTGCCTGACGAATAGTCTCTAGTGCGTAATCCGGATTCGTTTTGTACCCGTCGAAAAAATGTTCCGCATCGTAAAACAGTCTCCGGCCTTTCGAGCGGAGATGGGCGATGGAGTCACTGATGAGTTCGAGGTTTTTCGCGAGGGAAATATTGAGCGCGTCGGTGACGTGCAGCGACCAGCTCTTTCCGAAGAGCGTGATCACCTGAGTCTCGGCATCCAGCAGCGATTTGATATTCTGATCGTTCTGCACCGCGTTGCTGGCTTTCCTGGTCGAGCCAAAGGCCACAACCGTCGCCGTCTGCAGCGGGACCGTCTTGATCGTCCTAAAAAACTCGATGTCTTTGGGATTCGCGCCGGGCCACCCGCCCTCGATGAACTGCACACCCAGCCCGTCCAGCTGCTGCGCAACCCGCACCTTGTCTTCCACCGAGAAACTGACGTCCTCGGCCTGAGCGCCATCGCGCAGAGTCGTGTCGTAGATTTCCAGCGCCGGCTTCACGGCAGGAGCAGACGTGCCTGGAGCCGACGCCTCGGCCTGCCTGCCTTGCGAAGATCCTGATTGCGGTGTGTTTCGAGCCATAGAAAAATATGCCGCGAGTGAGCTGTTCCGCCGAGACTCACATCGCCAATAGTCGTTACTTCGCCGGTCGGCTCCCGGCCGTCGCTTGATCCAGCCCGAACGCGGTATGGAGCGAACGCATCGCGAGCTCCACATACTTTTCATCGATGACGCAGGAGATTTTGATCTCCGACGTGCTGATCATGAGAATATTCACGCCTTCCCGCGCCAGGACCTCGAACATCTTGGCCGCGACTCCGGAATGGGAACGCATCCCGACGCCGACCAGCGAAACCTTGGCGATCGCCTCGGTCACGGCCACCGATTTCGCCTCAATCCCCTTCGCCACATCCTGGATGATCGGCATGGCCTTCGAGATGTCCACCCGCGGAATCGTAAAGGACATATCCGTCAGGCCAGACTGGCTCATGTTCTGGATGATCATATCGACGTTGATATTGGCCTTGGCCACCGGGCCAAAAATTTTCGATGCAATGCCCGGCTTGTCCGGCACACCCACGATCGTGATTTTGGCCTGATTCCGGTCCCCGGTGACTCCCGACACCGCGACCGCCTCCATATCCTCATCTTCACGCGTCACGAGCGTCCCCTTTCCTTCTTTGAAACTGGAGTTCACCTCCACCGGCACATTGAACTTCGCCGCGAATTCGACCGAGCGGCTCTGCAGCACTTTGGCGCCCAAACTGGCCATCTCCAGCATTTCCTCATAGGAAATCTTGTCGATGCGGCGCGCCGCCGGCACAATATTCGGGTCCGAGGTGTAAACGCCATCGACATCGGTAAAGATGATGCAGCGATCGGCCTCCAATGCCGCCGCCAGCGCCACCGCCGTCAGATCGGACCCACCGCGCCCCAACGTCGTGACATCCGACTGTTCGTTGATCCCTTGAAACCCGGCCACCACCGGAATCACCAATTTGGACAGGGCCTCCCGGATGCGCTCGGCCGCAACCTTGGTAATCCTCGCTTTCGTATGGGCGCTGTCGGTCATGATCCCGACCTGGCGGCCCGTGAACGATTTGGCATCGAGGCCGCGAGCCCGCAAGGCCATCGCCAGCAAGGAGATGGTCACCCGCTCTCCCGTCGACAGGAGCATATCCAGCTCGCGATCGTCCGGAAGCGACGTCACCTCGTGGGCCAATTTGAGCAGCCGGTCCGTTTCGCCGCTCATCGCAGAGAGGACGACGACGACGCGATGGCCCTCTTTATGAGCCTTCTCGACCCGTTCTGCGACGCAACGGATCCGCTCGATCGTGCCGACGGATGTTCCGCCATATTTCTGAATAATCAGCGCCACGACCGTCAGGATCCTTTTGCAAACAATCGCACGACGAATTTCGTCGCGTCACGTGGAGGCACGGTCGACGCCTGGGCGTCAGCCTCGGTAAATTTTCGTCCGATCCCGGCCGAGGGGTCCGCGACGCTGTCCCGATAGGCGAAGAACCCCGGCCCCTCCGCCGCCTGGCCCTGATGCACGTTGCCGGCATCGCAGAAGGCCGCAAGGCGGTAGGGACCGGATTTGGCCAGTCCCTCGAGCAACGGCCCGACCAGTTCGCGATCGACCGCCTCGATCGCCTTCACCTTGGCCGCGACGTCCGATCCATAGGCAACCTCGTCCGGCAGCTCCATATGCACATAGGTAAAATCTTTTTTCTTGAGGTCCTCCAGCGCCACCGCCGCCTGGGTCCGCAGATCCCCGCCGGCCAGCCTCGCGCCATCCACCGCCTCGAGCCCTGCCATCATGCCGAGCCCCCGATGGACATCACTCTGCGACACCACCGTCCCGGTCATCTTAAAACGCTCCGCCAGGCTGGGCCAGAACACGGCCCGGCCCTGGCCCCAGAGCCAGAGACAATTGGCCGACTTCTGCCCCGCCTTGCTGCGCTCCTCATTAAGGGGATGATCGCGCAAGATCTGAAACGACGCGTCCATGAGTTTCCACAAATGGTCCGCCCCCTCGCCCGTCGGCAAGGCCTCGGCGATCGGCCGTCCGACCAGCGATTGCGGATCCTGACAGACCGCGCGCGACTTCCCGTTGACCCATACCATGAGATGGCGGTGGCCTAAACCCGGATAGAACTGAATCATCTCCGACCCGAGCTGTTCATTGATCGCCTCGATCAATTCACGGGCCTCTTCTGTCGAAATCAAACCGGCAGTCGCATCGTCCATGACCACATGCGGCCCCAGCTTCTTAATTTTGTTCAATCCGCCTTTGCCCGCGGACGCGTCGGCCCGCAACGAGACCATCGTGCACCGATACACCACGTCATGCTCGCCGACGACGACGCCCAGGCTGGCTGCTTCGAAGGGACCGGGCCCCTGATATTGCTTCTTCGGGTCGTATCCGAGAAGGGCTGTCCCCATCAACCCGCTCCCCCGCCGCACACCCTCGGACGCCGCAGCCAGAAGCCCCAGCTCTCCCTCTTTCGCGAGACAATCAAGATGAGGAGTCGAGGCCGCTTGCAGAGGAGTCTGTCCGCCCAATTCCTGCCGGGGAAGGCCAGACATCCCGTCGGCATGGAGAATCACATATTTCATCGAAGCCCTGCACTCATTGTATCTACACCCTTAAAAGACGAGCGACATCCTCCCGCGTCGCTCTAACGGTTTTCGGTTGAACCGATACACTAATCGCCGTATCGGCATCTTTCAACCCATGGCCTGTCAAGGTACAGACCACCGTCTCGCCTTCGCGAAGCCCGCCCTGCTTGCTCAACTTCATCACGCCGGCCACTGATGCAGCGGACGCCGGTTCGCAAAAAACGCCTTCCGTCGCCGCCACCGTCCGATAGGCCCATAAAATTTCCTCGTCCGTGACCGAATCGATCGCCCCGGACGATTCCTTCACGGCATTCAACGCGGCCTGCCAGCTGGCCGGATTGCCGATCCTGATCGCCGTAGCTACGGTCTGCGGACTCTCCACGATATGGCCCAGCACGATCGGCGCTGCGCCGGAGGCCTGAAATCCGATCATGCGCGGCAGTCTCGTGGATTGATTGGCCGCACGATATTCCTGATAGCCCTTCCAATAGGCCGTAATGTTGCCGGCATTCCCGACCGGCAGGACATGGATGGTCGGCGCATCGCCGAGCTGATCGCAGACTTCCAGCGCGGCGGTCTTCTGCCCCTCGATCCGATAGGGATTGAGCGAGTTGACCAGCTCGATGTGGTGAGTCACCGACAATTCCTTCACGATCGTCAGCGCCTGATCGAAATTGCCTTCGATCTGAATGACCGTGGCCTGGTGCATCATGGCCTGGGACAGTTTGCCCATCGCGATCTTCCCGGCTGGGATCAACACATAGACCGCCAGCCCGGCCCTCGCCCCATAAGCTGCGGCAGAGGCGGAAGTATTCCCCGTGGACGCGCAGATAACCGCCTTGGCGCCGGCCTCCACGGCCTTCGAGATCGCCATCGTCATGCCGCGGTCCTTGAACGATCCCGGGGGATTTACGCCTTCGATTTTAAGATAGAGATCGACGCCTGGCGCAATCTGCTGGGCCAGGCGCATCGCCCGAATGAGCGGGGTATTGCCTTCACCCAACGTCACCACGGGGGTGCGGTCTGTCACAGGGAGAAACTTGCGATACTCTTCGATCAAGCCACGCCAACGAATCATTGCATCACTCGTCCTTGCCCTCGACGCGGATCAGCGTCGTCGGCTCGGAAATAAAAGCCATCTGGTTAATCGCGCGCAAGGCCGCCTGGACATCGCGCTCCATAGCCGTATGGGTCTTGATCACAACCGGCACCGTCTGCCCGTCACGCCGTCCCTGCTGCAGGACGGACGAAATACCGATGCCGCACCGGCCCAACTCCCCCGCGATCTGCGATAGAACACCAGGGCGGTCCAGCACCATAAAACGAAGATAGTACAGCGAGCTGATTTCTTCCATCGGCCTCATCCGAAGCGAACGGCGCTGCTCCTGCTGGAACGACGCAGGCGGCACTCGCCCCACTGCGCCCTTCAACAGATTGCGCGAAATGGCAATGAGGTCGCTGACCACCGCGCTGCCGGTCGGCATGGACCCGGCCCCCCGGCCATAGAGCACCACATCGCCCACCGCATCACCCACGAATTGAATCGCGTTGTAGACCCCTTCGACCTGGGCGAGGGGAGACGAAGCAGGCAACATTGTCGGATGCACGCGGGCTTCAACTTCGTTGCCCACCAGCTTGGCAATGCCCAGCAGCTTAATCGTACAGTCGAACTCTTTGGCATAGGCGATATCGAGCGGCGTAATATGAGTGATGCCCTCGGTGTACACCTCTTTGAAATTGACCGGCGTGCCATAAGCCAGCGCCACCAGGATCGCCAGCTTGTGCGCCGAATCGATCCCGGCCACATCGAAAGTCGGATCCGCTTCGGCATACCCGGCCTGCTTCGCGTCGTCGAGCACCGAATCGAAACTCTGGCCTTCACTGGTCATGCGCGAGAGGATGTAATTGGCCGTCCCGTTGATGATCCCGTAAATGGATTGGATGGTGTTGGCCGCCAGTCCTTCCCTCAGGGCCTGGATGACGGGAATCCCTCCTCCCACACTCGCTTCGAAACCGATATCGACTCCCTTGCGGGAGGCCGCGGGAAAAATTTCTTCTCCATGCAATGCGAGCAGGGCCTTGTTCGCGGTCACCACCTGTTTGCCTGCCGCAATGGCTTCCAGAATGATGCGTTTGGCGAAATCGCAGCCCCCGACCAACTCGACCACGATATCAATCGAGGGATCGTTGAGAATCTGCTTCGCATCGGTCGTGAGGACGCCGGGTTTCAAGGCCAGCCCCCGATCCTTCGTCACTTCCAGGTCCGCAATCCGGACGATCTCGATCGGCACACCGACCCGGCGGCTGATCACAGCCGCATTCTCCAGGAGAATCTTTGCGACCCCCGTTCCCACCGTACCGAGCCCGATGATGCCGACGCCCACGCGCGAGATCATTCTTCAGGCCCCTCCAGCTTCAGGGCCTTGCGAATGCCGCGCACGGCTTGCCTCGTGCGATGTTCATTTTCAACCAGGCCGAACCGCACATACTCATCCCCGCCTTCGCCGAATCCGATCCCGGGAGACACGGCGACTTTGGCCTCGCGGAGCAGGAGTTTGGAAAACTCCAACGAGCCCATCGACCGATAGGGCAAGGGAATCCTGGCCCAGACGAACATGGTCGCCACAGGCTTCGTCACCTGCCACCCGATGCGGTTCAGTCCACCCACCAACACATCGCGACGTTTCTGATAACGCAGCACTGTCTCCTTGACACATTCTTGCGGCCCATTGAGGGCAATGACGCTGGCGATCTGTAAGGGCTGGAAAATTCCGTAGTCGAGATAACTCTTGATCTTGGCCAGAGCTCCGACGACCTCGCGGTTGCCGCAACAGAAGCCCACGCGCCAGCCCGGCATATTGTAGGCCTTGGACAGCGTATAGAACTCCACGCCGACATCCTTGGCGCCGGGAGCCTGCAAAAAGCTCGGCGCCTTATAGCCGTCGAACACCAGGTCCGCATAGGCCAGGTCGTGAATGACGATCACATTGTGCTCTTTGGCAAAGGCGACGATCTTCTTGAAAAATTTGAGGTCCACCACAGCCGTGGTCGGATTGTGCGGAAAATTGATCACCAAAATCTTCGGGCGTGGAAACGTTTGGCGATAGACCTTCTGGAGCTCTTCGAAAAAGTCGCTGTCCGGGCGCAACTCGATTCCGCGAACTTCGCCGCCCGCAATGATAAAACTGTACATATGGATGGGATAGGTCGGCGTCGGCGTCAGGACCACGTCGCCCGGGCCAATCAAGGCCAAGGCCAGATGCGCCAACCCTTCCTTGGAGCCGATCGTGACGATTGTCTCGGTCTCAGGATCCAAATCGACATCGTAATTCCGTTTATACCAGCCAGTGATCGCATGCCGCAGCTTGGTAATACCGCGCGAGGCCGAATAGCGATGGTTCTTCCCCTTCCGCGCCGCCTCGATCATCTTCTCGACGATATGGCTCGGCGTCGGCTGGTCGGGATTGCCCATTCCGAAATCGATAATATCTTCGCCCTGTTGACGAGCCTCAAGCTTGAGACTCTGCACCTGGGCAAAGACATAAGGTGGTAGCCGTTTAATGCGATAAAATCCGTCGCCTAATCCCATGTATCCCCTGTCGACAATTCCCCTGCGTAGGAGGCGTGGAGAAACCACCCGCCTCCCTATCAGGGGGCCTATTCTAATGGGGGGGGCTCGTCGAGTCAAATTATGCCGTGATTCTGTGGGGTTCGACATTCGGCCCTCCGAAGAGACTGAGCCGCCCAGACCGCGTCTCCCCCTCCAAGTCCTTGCCCCTCCCGGCCAATTTCTGTTACAACTAAAACGCCTTTCGACTCATCACGCAACGCAGCTTCTCCTTGCTTCACATAGCCAGAACGGAGGATCCGTGCCACGACTTGGGGTGAATATCGACCATGTGGCCACGTTGCGGCAAGCCCGCGGTGGAACCGACCCAGACCCCCTCACCGCCTCCGTACTGGTGGAACTGGCTGGCGCCGACGGCATTGTCGTCCACCTCAGGGAAGATCGACGGCACATTCAAGACCGCGATCTCCGCCTCTTGCGGGAACTCATCCACACCAAGCTCGATCTGGAAATGGCCACCGATGAAACCATGGCCAAAATTGCCCTGACCGTCAAACCGGACATGGTCACGCTCGTCCCGGAGCATCGTCAGGAACTCACAACCGAAGGCGGCTTGGACGTGGCAGGCCACAGAGACCGTATCCAGCAGATCGTGGCCATGCTCCACGATGGCGGCATTCCCGTCAGTCTCTTCATCGAACCGGATTTGGCGCAGGTCAAAGCGGCGCACAGAGTGTCCGCCGATTTCGTCGAACTCCATACGGGCCGCTATGCGAATGCCAAACGCTCCAAAGAGGCCGATGCGGAAGTCGACGCCATTACGCAGGCAGCCAAGCTCTCGTACAAGCTGGGCATGGGCGTCAATGCCGGACATGGATTGGACTATCGCAATATCGTGCGGCTGCTGAACATTCCTGAAATCGTTGAATACAACATTGGCCACAGCATCATTGCCCGGGCCGTCCTGGTGGGCCTCGACCAGGCCGTCAGGGAAATGAAAGCGTTGCTGGGGTAACCGTCTCCTCTAGGGACCACGTGACTTCCCCTTGCCATGACATTGCGACCTAGGCCACAGATTTCCTTCCTTCCCCCACTTATAACATTCCTCATGTGGGACCGATCCCCTATACAAGGCCGCCGATGAAGATCGTGACCGGAGCCGAGATGCAGCTGCTCGATCGCCGCACGATCACTGAGGCGAAGATTCCGGGCGCCACCTTGATGGAGCGGGCCGGCGAGGGAATCGTCAAACAGCTGGACACACAATACGGGCCGATGCGCGGCAAGACCGTGACCATCCTCTGCGGAAAAGGGAACAATGGAGGAGATGGATTGGTGGTGGCCCGCCTGCTGCACCGCCAACGAGCCAAGGTCCACGTACTACTCCTGACGCCAGTTGCCGACCTGAGCCGCGATGCCGCAACCATGTATCGCCGCTTCGTAAAGATCGCAGGGAACGCCAAAATCCTTCGCTTCCGGTCTGCCGGGCAGGTTCAGCCCCTGCTTGCCTCCAGCGGTATCCTCGTCGATGCCCTCCTGGGCACAGGCCTATCCTCTGAAGTCACCGGAATCTATCGCGAAGCCATCGACCTCATCAACGGTGCCGGGAAGCCGGTCCTTTCAGTCGATCTGCCTTCCGGCATTCACGCTGACACAGGGGCCATATTGGGACAAGCGGTCCGCGCCTCGCTCACCGTCACGCTCGGCCTCCCGAAACTCGGCCTCTACGTCGGAGCAGGAATCGACCAAGCCGGATTCATTCGCATCGTCGACATCGGCATTCCTCAAACCTATATGGACAAGCTTGAAAGCAGCACCCTGCTCCTGACCGGCGAGAACATCGCCAACCTACTGCCGAAACGGCGACTCTCCTCCCATAAAGGCACGTTCGGCCATGCGGGAATTATTGCCGGGTCCGTGGGAAAAACCGGCGCAGCAGCATTAACGGCGCAGGCTGCGCTGCGGATCGGAGCGGGCCTCGCCACCGTGGCCACCCCCAGCAGCGTCAACGATGTGCTGGAGTCCAAACTACTGGAGGCGATGACGATGCCGTTCCCGGAAACCAAGGCGCGAACCCTAGCCCGCTCGGGACTCGATCGCATCCTCGCCTTTATCCAGGCTCGCACAGCCATTGCCATCGGCCCAGGCCTCTCGACCCATCACGAGACTGTCGAACTGGTGCAATCGCTCATCAAGCATCTGAATCGGCCCTCCGTCCTTGATGCCGATGCGCTCAACGCCTTGGCCGGGCGGACCTCCCTACTGACTGAATGTGCAACTCCACCCATCCTGACCCCTCATCCCGGTGAAATGGCCAGGTTGGAAGTCGCTGCCACAGCGCAGAGCATCAACGCAGACCGTATCGGCACGGCCAGACGGTTTGCCAGAGAACGAGGTGTGTTCGTTGTCTTAAAGGGCGCACGCACCGTTATCGCCCGTCCAGACGGACTGGTCGCCATCTGCCCCACCGGCAATCCCGGCATAGCCACGGCCGGAACCGGAGATGTCTTAACCGGCATGATCGTCGGATTGCTGGCGCAAGGGGTCCCCTCATGGGGGGCTGCTTGCGCCGCAACCTATCTGCACGGATTAGCCGGCGACTTGGCGGCCAGGCAACTTGGACAAGCTGGCATGATCGCCAGCGACCTGATCGCCCAAATTCCTTATGCGCTCCAACAAATCACCACAACCTAACGGCACGAAGCCAGCCAAGGCAAAACCGCCTGTTGCCAACCGCAGCGCCGTAGCGACCCTGCCGTGGAAACTCCTGTCCTCATCGAGCCAGCAGACCGACCGGTTGGGCCAAACGCTCGGCCGGACGCTGCGCGGAGGAGAAACGATCGCGCTCTACGGGCCGCTCGGCGCCGGCAAGACCGCGCTCGTGCGCGGCATCGCGCAGGGCCTGGGTGCAGCGCCTGAAGCCGTGACCAGTCCGACCTTCGTCGTCATTCATGAATACCAGGGGCGCCTGCCGCTGGCCCACATGGATTGGTATCGCATCACCTCGCTCCGCGAGCTTGAATCGACCGGCGTAATCGAGTATTTCTCTGGCCGGACAGTCACGGCTATCGAATGGGCCGACAAGGGCTTGGCCCTGTTGCCGCAGGACCGGATCGAGATTACCCTGAGCCATCAGGCCGAACAAGGCCGGACGATTCAGCTAAATGCGACGGGGCCGACCTCCGGAAAAGTCCTCGCACTCACACGCCAAACCCATCGAACGGCGCAGAACAGAGCGTCGAACAAAAAGGGGATCACGAGGTCATGATTCGATTGGTTTTAGTCGGGGTCCTGCTGCTCCTCTCCCTGGCCTTCTTCCTTCAAAACCAGGAGCAGGAAGTCACGCTTCGCTATTTCTTCGGTCTGCTCGAATCCTCGACGCCGATCTATAAGCCCATCCTGGCAGGATTCGCTGTGGGGCTGCTGGTCTCAGGCATTCTGCTGTTCCCTCCATGGGTGCGGGGCCAGATCGAACTCCGCCGAAAAACCAAAGCCCTACAGGATGCCGAAGTGGATTTGGAGCGCTTGCGCCACTCGCTTGAAAAAGTCACAGGCCGGATCTCCCAGACCGTCACAGACGAACCCCACCGGGGCCGCCACGATGAGTGACGCAGACGCCTCACCCCTCATGCGGCAATACCGCGAAGTCAAACGCGGCTACCCAGACGCCGTGCTCTTGTTCCGCGTCGGCGACTTCTACGAAATGTTTTACGAGGATGCGCAGGTCGCCGCCAAGCTGCTTTCTATCACCCTGACCTCTCGCGACAAATCCAGCCCCAGCCCCATTCCCTTATGTGGCGTCCCCTACCATGCAGCCCAGGGCTATATCGCGAAGTTGCTCAAAGCCGGGCGGACCGTGGCCCTCTGCGAACAGGTGGAAGACCCGAAACTTGCAAAAGGTCTGGTGCGCCGGGAAGTCGTCCGTCTCTATACGCCAGGCACATTGGTCGACACGGAATTTCTCTCGCCAGGCGAATCGCATTTCCTGGTCGCCGTAGCCTTCTCCGATGCTACGGCCTCCTCTGCCAAAGGACAATCCATCATTGGGCTGGCCTGCCTGGATGTCTCCACCGGAGACTTTTGGATTACAGAATTCCAGGGGACACAGGCTGACACCCAGCTCATGGATGAATTGGCCAGGTTGGAACCTCGAGAAGTCCTGCATCAGGATGCCAATGCGAAGGCCCTGTCTTGCCTGGCGGACCTACGAGGGCCCCGCCTCTGCGCCCAACCATCCGCTGCCTTCGACCCCAAAGATGCGGCGCAACTCCTCCAAACGCAATTTGCCGTACATTCACTCGACGGATTCGGCTGCCGCGGCCTGACTGCCGGGATCGGAGCAGCCGGAGCGGTCCTGCGATATGTCCGCGAAACCCAACCGACCGCGTCGCTCGCGCACCTCCGCCGCCTGCACACCCGCTGGAGCGGAGACTCCATGCATCTGGATAGCGCGACGATTCGCAATCTCGAACTCGTGCGGCCATTCGGCGCAGGCGATCGATCGGGCCAGGAGCAGCCGACAGTCCTGTCTGTGCTGGACCGGACTGCGACAGCCATGGGCGGCCGCCTGCTGCGCGATTGGCTCGTCCGACCGCTGCTCAATCGTGACGCCATTCACGCCAGACTTGAATCAGTCGGTGAATTGAAGGATTTGATTCAACAACGAGTCTCGCTCAGGGCCACGCTCCGCGATATCCAGGACATTGCCCGGTTAAGCAGCCGCGTGACGCTCGGCGTCGCAGGGCCGCGCGAACTGCTCGCGTTGAAACAGTCCGTGAGCGCCTTGCCGGAGCTTCGGTCCCATCTCCAGCCGTTCAACGTCTCGCTGCTGGCCGATCTCCGCGCATCGTGGGACGACTGCCGCGACGTGCATGACGCAATCGAGCAAGCCATCAAACAGGATGCGCCGCTGGCCATCCGTGACGGAGGCGTCATTCGGGAAGGGTACCATGCGGGAGTCGACGAGCTGCGCAAGGCCAGCACGGAGGGCAAGGGCTGGATCGCCTCGCTGGAAGCCAAGGAGCGTGAGCGAACGGGGATCGAATCGCTCAAAGTACGCTACAACCAAGTATTCGGCTACTACATCGAAATCACTAAAGCCAATCTGCCGCGCGTCCCGCCCGATTACATTCGCAAGCAAACCTTGGTCAATGCCGAACGATTCATGACGGCGGAACTAAAAGAACTGGAGGAAAGGGTCACGGGAGCGGAAGCCAAACTGCTGGCGCTGGAACAGGAGCTGTTCGAGCAGTTACGTAGCTGGTTAGCCGCCGAGGTCCCGCGCCTACAGACAATGGCCAGGACCGTCGCATTGCTCGACGTCCTCGCCGGCCTCGCAGAAACCGCGGCATTACAGCGCTACGTCAAACCCCTCGTCGACGAGAGCGGTACAATCCTCATTCGGGACGGCCGGCATCCCGTGGTCGAGCAACTCAGCAGCGATCTGATCTTCGTACCCAACGACACAGCCCTTGACTGTGAAGGCCAGCGGCTGGTGATTCTCACAGGCCCCAACATGGCGGGCAAGAGCACCTACCTCCGCCAGGTCGCTCTGATCGTGCTGCTCGCACAGATCGGGAGCTTCGTGCCTGCGACCGAAGCCCGCATCGGACTGGTCGATCGGATCTTCACCCGCGTCGGCGCCTCGGACAACCTGGCAGCGGGCCAGAGCACCTTCATGGTGGAGATGATCGAGTCGGCTCACATCTTGAACAGTGCGACCTCCCGCAGCCTGCTTCTCCTGGATGAAATCGGCAGAGGCACCAGCACCTACGACGGATTGAGCATCGCCTGGGCCATCGCGGAACATATCCAGGACCGCCGACACGTCGGAGCCAGAACCCTCTTCGCCACGCATTATCACGAGATGACCCAGCTGGAAAGGTTACGGGAGGGAATTAAAAACTACTGCGTAGCGGTCCAGGAACGGGACGGAGACGTGGTCTTCTTACGCAAGATCATTCCTGGCGGCGCGGACCGCAGCTATGGAATCCATGTAGCGAAATTAGCAGGGCTGCCCCCGGCCGTCATAGAGAGGGCGAAACAAGTCTTGGCCCAGCTGGAACAGCCTGATCACACTATCGAGGGCACGCCCGTATCGCTGGAAAAGGAAGCGCCACGGACCTGGCTGCCCAAGCCCCATCCACTCATCGATGAAGTCAAACAGATCGACCTCTTTTCCATGACCCCGCTCGATGCGCTCAACCGCCTGGCAGACCTCCAGCGACGAATCGATCTAACCACCCAAGACAATCACGACAAATAAAAAGGCGGCATCCCTTTTGGAGATGCCGCCCTTCTAAACAAATGCTAGCCCAGCTCAGTGATGAGCCCCGGCGCCAGTGTTGTAGTGTGCCGTCCAAGGGATCAACCCACCAACAGGCGGACCATTTGGGATCAACACATCGTACTGCATAGGAATAAGAGCTCCGTCAGGAGACTTCGGTGAGGTGTTGAGCTGTTGCTTCGCTGCGGCGCAACCGGCCTCAACTTCACTCTTTCCTGCGCACTCCTTCAACCGTACACCAGAGATACTGAGCGGTTTACCCATGGCACCAGCCACTTCCGGCAGTTTCTTAACTGAAGAAATGACCCGATGGTTCTGCTCTGGTTCTGTCACGGTAAACTCGATCAGATCGGTCGTACTGCCAGGCGGCACTTCCTTCGCGGCAGCCGGTCCCGCATGGGGACGACCCATCTTTTTCAATTCTTCCCAGGCGCCCTTGTCCGCATAGAACTTCAAGTTCTTACCAGGATGAATCTTCTGCCAAAAGAAACCACTCTCCGCGACTCCGCCAAACACGGACACGTTAATCCAGACCGCTTCATCATAGTGATCGAGCACAATCACGCGACCCTGCAGAGTCGTGGGCTTGCTCAAATCTCCCCATTCAAAACGCTCCTGAAATGATTCGATGGCCAACGCGGTGGAGGCAATAGAAACCCCCAGCGCGACAGCAGCCACCACGGCCCAACCTTTCCCATGAAACTTCATAATCGCGTCCTCCTTACTGGACATAAAATAATTAAAGCTGGTCGAGGTCGATTACTTAATAACTTTGAACCCGGTGATCGTCCGACCGTCCAGGTGCACTTCCATGGCCACAAGATCCTGAGAGGCCTTGATGATCTGGTCCATCAACGCTTTGTCCTTCACTGCCAAACGAACAGTCGTGGCAGCATGATACCAACCTGAATACGGGTTATTCTTCTCGGTCCCACCCACAAACCCCCAGCCACAGCAGCTGACCAATGGGTCTGGCGGCTTCACATCAAGATCGGAAGAGGACCGGCCGTTTGGGGTGCCTGAGGCCGGCTCTCCGGTATTCCAATATTGAATGCCAAACAGCAACTCGCCATCTGGATTGTCTGCCCACTGCGACCAGACGCGCCCCTTTAGGGTTTTGGTGACTTCGCCCTTCATCGGCTTACCACCGACAATCTGGTCAACCGGACCAGATCCAGGAGCATCGGCCGCAACGGCGAATTCCGCCGTCAACATACCGAACACGGACAACATGGCCACGGAGGCTAAAACTGCGACCCTTTTCATACCTAGTCCCTCCTTACATAAAAAGTAACAACCACAATAAC
>SXGR01341640.1_pt1 | contig 15993 bp, 11 predicted proteins | sample 3174711 | NCBI WGS metagenome assembly SXGR01 (sample SAMN11356860, study PRJNA531348) | freshwater metagenome | isolation source: freshwater sample F1-60 | place: China: Fuxian Lake, Yuxi | collected 2017-12-25
AGCGTATTGCAATCAGGGGCGATGGGGTGGGGTTGGCATGGCGATCACGTGCTTCGGTGCGCGTTCCATGACAGGGGTGACTGATGACGGACGTACTGATAACGGCGATGGCTTTGGCCGTTGTCTCGTACCTGTGCGGTTCGGTGCCATCCGGTCTCTGGTACGGGCTGGTCGTCCATGGCAAGGATGTCCGGGACTACGGGAGCCGCAAGACCGGGGCAACGAATGTCCTGCGCGTGTTTGGCAAGACGGCGGCCTATGCGGTCATCGCCCTCGATGCCTCCAAGGCGATCATTTCGGTCGGTCTCGCGCGGTATGTCCTTCCGGATGACGCTTGGGTTCATGTGGTGGCGGCCCTGAGTGCAGTCGTAGGACACACGTGGCCGGTCTTTGCGCAATTCCGCGGTGGGCGCGGGGTTCTTGTGGCCGCGTTCTGCGTCCTGGTCATCGACCCGGAAGTGTTCCTCGTCGCACTGTCGATCTTCCTCACGGTCGCGTGGTGGAGCAAGTACGTGTCACTGGCGAGTCTTGTCTCGGCGATCGACGTGCCGACCATGTTCGCCTTGAGGCTTTTAGAGAACCCTGAGTACCCGGTACCGTATCTGGCATTCGGTCTTGTTGCCGGGTTCTTCGTGATTGCGACACACCGTGACAACATCGGGCGAATCCGCGCCGGCAGTGAAGCTAAACTGGGCGAACGTATCCCAACAACGTCCCAAGGGTAGGCAGAATTCCAGATGACAAGCACAGTGATTGATCTGCGAAGCGATACCGTGACGCACCCGACCGCGTCCATGCGTGCCGCGATGGCTTCGGCAGAGGTCGGCGACGATGTATTCGGCGAGGACCCGACGGTGAACCGCCTCGAAGAGAAGGCAGCTGCCATCCTTGGCAAGGAGGCATCAATCCTGTTGCTGTCAGGGACGATGGGGAACCTTGTTGGTGTCCTCGCCCAGACGAGGCGCGGTGACGAGGTACTTGCTGGACCTAACTCGCATCTCCTGAACTACGAGGCCGGTGGTGTCAGTGTCCTGGGTGGGGTGCAGATGCGTGCGATGCAGTGGACCCGCGGGGTGTTCGACGTCGAAGAGATTGCCCATGCGGTCCGTGATCCCCACAATCTCCACTTCGCGCGTTCAAGCCTCCTTTGCCTAGAGAACACCGTCAATCGCGAAGGCGGCGCCACCGTCTCGGTCGGCGATACCGATGCCATGTGTGACGCGGCGCACGCCCAGGGCTTGCGGGTGCACGTTGATGGTGCGCGCATCTTCAATGCAGCAGTCTCGCTGGGGGTCACGCCGGCAAGGCTGGTTCGTGAGATCGACACGGTGACATTCTGCATGTCCAAGGGGCTTGGCTGCCCGATGGGGAGTATTCTGGCGGGGAGTGCAGATTTCATTGCGGAGGCACGTCGGTGGCGCAAGATGGTTGGTGGTGGCCTGCGTCAGAGTGGCATCTTCGCCGCGGCTGGTGTGGTGGCGCTTGACGAGATGATCGACCGGATGTCTGTTGATCATGCCAACGCGAAGGCACTTGCCAGTGGCTTGGCAAACGTACCCGGACTGCGAGTGGATGTCGACCGCGTGCAGACCAACATCATCATGGTGACGGTTGATAGCCCCAAGGCATCATCACAGGACTTTGTGGCCGGTCTTGCGTCACACGGAGTGAAGGTAGGAAGCCCGTACGGTGACACCCTCCGGATGGTGACGCATTACCAGTTCGATGCCGCGCAGATCCCTGTGGTCCTCAAGGCTGCCGAACGCGCGCTGGGGTTGGTGACTGCCGCCGCGTAGCTCCACTTCCGTCGTGGTGATGTTCCCCCCGGAAAGTGCCTCCCTCCCTCGTTGGGGTGAGAGAGAGGAGGATGGATCCCACAAACCTGTCCGGATAGGGTGGACAACCAGTTGGCGCGAGGTGTCTTGGTGTGCGGGCATCCCACTGCGAGTGAAAAGATTTTTGTCTCGTCTTCGTCTGGGTTGAGACACCACCCGACAGCCGTCTCTCAAGCCCAATAATCCGTGGGAATGTTCCACCCTGAAAGGGGATGCCGCGGGACAGACAAGAAGATGCAGGCAAGGGTGCCCGCGGGCTAGGGTGCCCAACGTATCCCCTGTTGCGACAAGAGAGGGATAACGCAGCGATACCCGAGGGTCATGCGAGGCCGTCCAGAAGGGACATGGTGCCAGCGGCGATGTTCGCTGGTTCGTATCCACCTTCGAGGATGACCACGATTGGCCGGCCGAAGGCGCGCAGGCGTTCGCCGATGCGGGCGTAGTCGGGTGCATGGAGTTCGAAGCCTCCCCAACGGTCGCCGGCGAACGTGTCGAACCCCTGCGAGACAACCAGGTACGACGGATCGAAATTCGACAGTCGGTCGAACGCACGGTCAAGTGCAAGGGAGTATTCGCGCCATGCGGTCCCGACGGGAAGCGGTTGGTTGTGGGTAGCGCCAACGCCTGCGCCAGTTCCCGTCTCATTCGCAAAGCCTGAGTGAGGCGGGTATGCCCAGTCTGGTTCGCCGTGGATGCTGGCGTAGAAGACCTGATCGCTGGCATAGAAGATGTCCTGGGTGCCGTTGCCGTGGTGGATATCGAGATCGAGTATCGCAATCCGGTTGGTGGTGCGTCCCGTAGGTACTGGCGTATCAAGAAAGGATTGGGCAACAAGGGCGGCGTGGTTGAAGTAGCAGTAGCCTCCGTGTGCCCCGACGGACGCGTGGTGACCGGGGGGGCGTCCGATGGAGAGCGACCACGGCGCCCCCTCGCGGACGACCTGTGCGGCGGTCAGGGCGCATTCGGCGGAGTGCCATGCCACATCAACCGTGTGTGCGGAGATAGGTGTGCCGAGGTCAAGCCCACGGTCTCTCGGCCATGTGTATGGGAACCATTCTCCGTCGAGACCCTCCTCGGCGGCAAGGGCGGCGTGTGCATGCAGGAATGCCACGTAGGCAGGATCGTGTACCGAGGTCGCCATCTCGATCGGAAATGATGAGGGACCACGAACCGCTTGTTCCCAGCGAGAACCCGAGATGGCGGTTCGGATCGCCTCGACCCGTTCGGGTCGTTCGGGATGCGGAGTGTGGCGACCGTACAGGATTTCTATGCGAGGTTGGTGTTCGCGGTGACGTGGGCTGTAGACGATCGCGGCAGTCTCGGGCATTGTTCAGGAATCCGCCATAGGCAGCGCAGTGCCAACCAACGGCCGGTACGCGCGCGCTTCGTCGAGGTCGCGTGCAATCGCAATGTAGGTAGTTGATGTCTGCGATCCGCCCGGGACCAGATCTATTTCAGACGCGATGAATGGGTGGACGCCAAGCAGTCCCATGTCTCCGCACATCATCCGCGCGCGGGTGTCGCTGCTGACGATGGTGAGCGCTGGTCCGGCATTTCCCGATGCTACGGCGATCCATCCTTCTGTCGTTGACCAGAGGGTGCCGTGGGCGCGGGCCCGGCTCCGTTCGCCGTGGCGGAGGTAGTGCACAACGACATCGTTGACGCTTCCTCCGGGTTGCAGGTAGGTGCCGAGGGTCAGGTTGGAATGAAGGCGGGACTGGGTGCCGTTGGTGACCGTGGTTTCGGCGACAAGGGTCGTCCCGCCTCCGGCAACCAGGTAGGTTGTGGTCACCGAGAGGCCGACAAGGCGGGCTTGGTCCGGGGGAATGCCTGACGCCTCCACCGTTGCGGTTGTGGAGAATCCGTTCCACAACACACCACCGCGGCGGGTTTCCACGGGGTGCCATTCCCACCGTGCGTGGTCGACGCATGTGGTTCCGGTGTGCCAGCCGCCGTCCCTGAGGTGCACGGACACCCCGCCGTACCATGGGTTGAACCAGACCCACGGTTTTGGATCGGGAACACTGCTGAACAAGTGGTTTGTCCATTCATGTCCGGTGTCCGGGTGGCTGGTGTGTCCCGCGCCGTTGGTTGCGAGCGGTGACGGGGTTTCCAGGGCATGGATGCGCCCGCGCTCGGTGGGGATGGCCCGGACCCGCATGCGGCCGGTGTCCAAGTTGATGGTCTGTCGGGTCACGCCGCCGTTCTGTGCGATGTCGCCGATGGTCACGCCGACGGGCCTGCCGTCACCGACGCGGACGATTGGAACGGGGAAGCGGTAGGTGGTCTCGCTGGTCGCGAGGGTTACGGATACCGGGAAGGCCGCCTGCCTAGTGGTTCCCCATTCCGGCAGGGCGAGGGTCACGGGCACGACGACCGGGTTCCCGGAGCCCCGTGTGGTGACCTCGCCGAGATCGGTCGTGCCGGTTGGTGCCTCGAGTGTCAAGTGACCGGTCATGGGGTCGTCGTTGGCATGTGTGACCGACACGTTGGCGGTGACTTGGGTGCCCACGACGAATGGACTGTCGATGGTGATACCGAGTGACGGACGCGCGGCCACAGAGATCCGGCTTTGCGTGCCGGCGTGATCCGAGGTGGATGACTGGCTCGAGAACTGGGAGCGCCATCGGGACCGAACGGTATGCCAGTCACCCGCCCCGGCATAGAGCCCGATGGGCGCGGTCGTGGCCGTGCCTCCGGGCCCCACGGTCCCGAATGGCAGGATCAGTTCGGCCAAACGGTAGTCACTGGTCACGTCACGTGCGTCGGACCAGATCACGCCAACGACCATTCCGTCACCAAATTCGGCAATCCAAGGTTCCGAAAGGTGTGATGCTCCGCCCGACGGGTCGTCCCAGTCCGGGAAGCGGTCGCTTTCGTCGACGATCACTTTGCCATCGACAACGCACGCAATCTGCGATTGCCGGACGCCGTCCAGTTCGGCGGACGTTCCCGCGCTGACTTCAAGCGTGCAATCCGACGATGAACCATTCACAAGGCGGTATTGGACTTCCAGCATTGAACTGCCCGCGAGCCGGATCAGGCGCTCGAAGGTTACGCCAGCAATTCGCTCTGGTTGTGAGCGAAGAGCGATAGTGAGGCCGGTTTCATCGCGCGTGATGTGGGGGGTCCATGAACAGTTGCTGATTGCCGATGGGGCGAACGGCGGACCAAGCCCGCAGGAGTGACTTAGCAGCTCACTTCCGGTATGCCGGTCGACGACGGTGAACGATGGCTGCCACCCGGAACTTGGGAGCGGTGCCGTGACAATCAGGTCATCAGTGATGACCCGGACATGGGCCTCTGTCTGTTCCACAAAGCGGGACCCGGTGGGACCCGCATGCAACGGGATGAAGACCGGGGGGGCGAACTCGGACGAAGAAGTGGTCAGCACTGCTCCGGCATCGTCCGTGGCCGTGCCCTGCTGGGTTGCAGTGACTTCACCGACCAGCTGCAACGCACCGTCGCCGCTGCCGTTTGCGGTCAGGCGGACGGGGAATGAGTAGCGCCCACGGGCGATGAGGGCCGTGGTGCGGGCTGTCACGTCCACGGCGAACGGCCCTGAAACGGTCAGCCGAATCGTCGCCGATGCTGGAGTGTCAAGTTCGTTTTGGGCGGTCACCCAGATGGTGCGCGAGGTGCCGGGGATAAGCGGATTGACGTCTTCCACGCTAAGGCTTATGGGAGGCACTACCCGAACCGCCATTCCGAAGTTAACTGGCGTTTCGTTGACGATCGCAAGGACGCGGGTCGCGTCGGGTGATGTGGTGCCTGGCCGAGGCTTGGCCTGGCTACCCGCCCCACCCGATCGCCCCTGATTGGGATACGCGGCGCCAGGGCCGCTGACTAGCCATGTCCAGGAACCGTTGTCGCCGCCGGCAATGGTGCGATGGGCCTGGTGGCTTGCCCGGACGGCGCCTTCGCCGGTGGCTATGATCGTGACCGATACGTCCGACGCACCCGTTGGGACCGAAACGCCCAAGCATGCGTGCCGTGTCGTGCCGATCGGAAGGCGCGTATCGTCAATGCTCACGTTGATGGTCAGGTGCGGTGTCTCGAGGGTGAGCAGCGCATTCGCATGGCGATCAATGCGGGCACGAAGCAGGTGCCCTTCACGGACCCATTCGTACGTATACACCTCGACATTGCCAAACTTCTCGCGATCAGGCGTGATGTCGAGGGCGCGGACGGCGTCGCGGTACCAATCTGCTCCGGTTTGGTCGAAGTAGTCGCGCACTGGTCCGATCTTCAGGAGCATCGGCAGGAAGTTCGCCATGCGCACGGTTGTGTCGGGCACCCAGAAGAACCCGGTCTTCTTGTAGAGGGGCATTGCCTTGAGGTTGCCCGACCAGGTGTGGAGGTCGATGCGGTCGAACCCAAGGGACACCGTTCGATCAAGCGCGGCGGTGAGGAGTTCGCGTCCGACGCCTAACCCATGCCATTGAGGATGTGCGGTTAGCAGACCGACGTAGGTCGCGGTGGGATCATCTGGTTGTGCAATGAGCGACAGGAACCCGATCGTGCAGGGCTCGCCTGAAACCCGGTCAGGGCGCCAAGCTAGGAAGGTGGACAGGGGGCGATTGCCACGAAGTTCGTGCCGTACGCCTTCGGCAGTGGCGTGCCGCCCCCCGAAAGGCCCTCCACCGGGCCACTCAACAGCACTCTCGCGCCAGAGTGTGGCGACTGCCGCTGCAGCTTCTTCGGTGTATTCAGTGATGGTCGTGATGGGTTGGCCAGCGGACGCTTGGTTCTCCATTGCCTCACGATGGCGCGGGAGCAGACGGTTAGGTTTCAAGCCCGACGGTGACACCACATCCGAAGTGTAGGCCACATCCCCACCCCATCGGCCCGGATTGAAAAACGCTGCGCTTGGCCCACCCCATCGCCCCTGATTGGAGGGCGCTGCGCTTGGCCCACCCCATCGGCCCGGATTGAAAGACGCTGCGCTTGGCCCACCCCATCGCCCCGGATTGAAAGACGCTGCGCTTGGCCCACCCCATCGCCCCGGATCGAAAAACGCTGCGCTTGGCTTACCCAATCCACGGGATGTGGTTAGCCCCCTGTCGAAGGTGCATGGCAGACACCAACGCCCTCAGAACTTGCCTTGAAATCGGTCCACGGCCCAAGAAAACGCGGAGCGACCGGTGGTTGCGACGGATTGTCTGCGTGATGGACCTAGGCTGCCGAATGTAGGAGGTCAAGCCGACGGCTTTCAACCGCATGGCACAGGTCGCGGACTTCGGTGGCAGTCGCCTTCAGCATCGTGGTGTCGGCGGGGTCCTTGATGACGCGTGCGATGAGTTTCCCGATGGTGCGGAACTCTTCGGCGCCGAATCCGAAAGTCGTGGCGGCTGGTGTCCCGAAGCGCACCCCGCTGGTCTGGAAGGCCCCGCGGGTCTCGCCGGGAACCGTGTTTGCGTTTGCGATGAGGCCGGCGCGCTCGAGGGCCCGTGCGACTTCCTTGCCAGTGGGGCCGGTGTCTCCGAGCCGTACGATGAGCAGGTGGTTGTCTGTCCCTCCGGTGACAAGGGTCAGGCCCTCGTCGAGAAGCGATTGTGCGAGCGTCTTCGCGTTGGAAACCACTGCGTGCGCGTATTCGCGGAATGACGGTTGCAGGGCCTCGTGGAGCATGACGGCCTTTGCGGCGATGACGTGTTCCAAGGGGCCGCCTTGTAGCCCGGGCATGATCGCCTTGTCGATGCGTTCGGCCCATTCGGCCTTGCACAGGATCATTCCACCCCGTGGACCTCGCAGTGCCTTGTGGGTGCTGGTGGAGCAGAAGTCGGCGAATGGCACCGGGGAGGGGTGTGCCCCGCCGGCGATCAGGCCTGAAATGTGGGCAATGTCCGCGAGGAGAAGCGCGCCAACTTCGTCGGCGATGTCCTTGAAGGTTGCCCAGTCGAAGGTCCGCGGGTATGCCGTGGCGCCGACGACGATCATTTTTGGACGGTTGGCTCGGGCTACGTCACGCACCTGGTCAAAGTCGATGAGTTCGGTCTCAGGATCGACTCCGTAGGCCACGAACTTGTAAAGCTTGGCACTGAAGTTGACCGGGGATCCGTGGGTCAGGTGGCCCCCGGCGATCAGGTCAAGGCCCATGACGGTGTCGCCGTAGTTGAGTGAGGCGAGGTAGACGCCCATGTTTGCCGCACTGCCTGAGTGAGGCTGCACATTTGCGTGATCGGCACCGAAGAGGGTGCACGCACGCTTGCGCGCCAACTCCTCGACTGCATCGACCCACTGACACCCCTGATAGTAGCGTCGCTTCGGATACCCCTCGGCATATTTGGTTGTAAAGACCGAACCCGTCGCTTCCATGACCGCCTGGCTTGGGTAGTTTTCCGATGGGATCAGCTGAATGGTCTCACGAAGACGGCGTGTCTCGCCGTCAATCATTGCCAGGACTTCAGGGTCGACCTCGGCAAGGCTTCCCGGCAGTGGCGAAGGGGTCTGTATGGTCATGGTGTTCTGCGTCTCCTTGGAATGGCGAGGTGCCGACAGGTCGCCCGGTTCTCTGGGTCCCGACTAGCTACCGGTTGCATGGCATGGTTGTTCCTGCCGTGGGTCGGGGGTCAATTGGGAACACGATCACTGAAACGCGAATGGTTCGCTCGACCCCCATGGCGCCCCGGTTCTGGTGGGGCGACGCGTGCGGTCACCGTCCCCAACGGTCGGCAAGCCACCCTCCGAAGGCACCGGCAGACAGGATCAGGGTATCGCCCAGAACAATCCCGCCCATGTTCATCGGAGGGAGAACGAGAGGGCCGAACTCTTCGACAAGCTTAGCTTCGTTGTAGGCGTTGAGACCGGCCCAGATGAGGATGAACGCAACACTCACGGCGATGCCGTTGATGAAGCCGGCGACGCCGGCGAGCCGACCTGACAGGTAGCCGCCGATGAAGATCGTGCCGAACTGCAATATTGGCAGGACGCTGAAGTCACCGCCGAGTTCCGCTCCGGGGTCACGGACGATCCCCTGCGTGGCGGCGAGGTATCCCCCACCGACCTGCAAGAGGTAGCTGACGGCCGCGCCGATGAGGATTGCGTGCGGGCGCAAGGTCATGGGCCGGGCCGGGGATGTCTTCTGTGTCATGGTCGGGCGGCTCGGTCAATGTCCCCACCCCATCGCCCCTGATTGAAAATCGCTTCGCTCATGCGCATCAGTATCGTCGCACCGGCGCCGATGGTTTGCCAAATGCCCGCCCATCGCCCCTGTTTGGAATACGTTGCGCTGCGGATGCAGGCGTAAGGGATCATGCAACCCTTGTCCCGGATTTCCAACTCGCGTGGACCTAGGATAAGGGCACGGGCGATTCCAGGACCGTGGCGCGATACCACTCAACGAATGACGCAAGCGCTTCCTCGAAGGGCGTCGTTGGAGCATACGCGAGGAGGCGTCGCGCCTTTGAGAGATCGGCCCAGGTGCTGTGGGGTTCGGATGGAGGAACCGGGACTTCCTTGATCACAGGTGTGCGGTCGAGGAGGCCGGCAAGGGTTTCAAGGTACTGGGAGAGCGATATCGGGCGGTCGTTTCCCAGATTGATGATCTCGTAGTCGCCACCAGGCTCGACGATGCCCGCGTTCGCTCGCTCGAAACGATCAAGTGATGCCAGGATGCCAGTGACCGTATCACCGACAAATGTGTAGTCGCGCGCCATTGAACCGTCACCGAACCGCGTGATCGGGCGTCCTTCCCAGATGGCGCGTCCGAAAATAGATGGGGTGAGGTCAGGGCGGGCACGCGGACCGACGACGGTGAAGAAGCGCAGGCAGGTGACCCGCAAGTTTGAGACACGGGCGAACGCATGGGCGATCACTTCGGTTGCGCGCTTGGTCGCGGCATAGACGGAGAGGGGTCGATCGGCGGTCATGTCTTCATGGAATGGCCCATCCCACCCTGGCGGCCCCCCGCCATAAACAGAACTGCTTGAAGCCATCGCAAGATGCCCGACTATCGGATGGGCCTGTCCCATCCCCAAGCCATCGCCACTGATTGAAGTACGCTGCGCTGTCGCCGGAACCACGGGCGAACCAGCACCGGCCGTGTCGCCGAAACCGTGTCGCCGGCACGCTTCCAGGATCTCAGTTGTGGCGACGACGTTCATCGCGACGTAATCGGGTGCCTCACTAACGGGCGCGCGGACGCTGGCGCGCCCCGCGAGGTGGATCATCCGCCTGACCGGCCTGCCTGCACTGAGGGTGGCACCAATCTGGAATGCCCGGTCAAGGTCATCGGCGCGCCTGCAATCGGCTTCCAGGAACGTGTATTTCGGCGCCGATGGACCTGCCGCACGCCAGATTGCGTCGGCGGTTGCCTGGACAGATGCCAGATTGGCGTGTTTACGAGCGGGGTCGTAGTGCCGAGTGAAGGAGTCGATTGCGACGACATTGTCACCACGACGGAGGAGCGCCTCACAGGTATGGCTGCCGATGAACCCGGCAGCTCCGGTGACGATGACCGTCTGGCCTCTGTGCGACTGGTTGGTTGAGATATCACCCGACGTAATGGCGTTGAGGTGGCTTTCGGTCATCACCATTAACCTAGCCCGGCGACGTAGGCCGGTTCAATCGGGACGTTCATGTTCCGCGTACCCAGATATTGGCAGGAGAAGGCGGCTGATGCCGGGAGGGGTGCACTTGGCTTGATGGCTTCCACCCCTTTCCCCGCTCCTGTTGCTGAGGCAGAGGGAACTGATGCCCACGGCAGCTCCCATGGCTGTGTGAAGTTGACCGGTCAACAGCATGCCCTTATTCTCATGTCAGGATAGGAACGGATGGCAGGGTGGTAAGTGACACCGGTCCTTGTCGCGCGCGTGCCCTAGTGGAGTTCGTGACGCCAACCAGACGGTCTCGGGCTGACATCGTGATCATCGTTGTTGCAGTGATCGCGCTGCTGGGTTGGTCGGGGCTGCAGGTAGGCGCACAGTCAGCCCGGGGTGGCGAGGTTGTTGTTGCCCGAGTGGTCGGCGCGATTGACCCGGCCGTATCCAGGTATGTCGACCGTGTCGTCACGACGTCAGAGACCCGGGGGGCGGAGGCGCTTGTCATTCTGCTGGACACCCCCGGGGGGCTTGACGTCTCGATGCGTGAAGTCGTCCAACGGCTTCTCGGTTCGCCGCTTCCTGTGATCGTCATGGTTGGACCTTCCGGTGCGCGGGCGGCATCGGCTGGAACATTCATCGTTCTTGCGTCCGATGTGGCAGTGATGACACCGGGAACGACCATGGGGGCGGCGCATCCGGTTGCCGTTGAAGGCGGCATGGTGATCCCGATTGACCCAATCCTGATGGAGAAAGTGACGAACGATGCGGTTGGTTACATCCGTGGATTGGCCATACAGCGCGGACGCAATGCCGAATGGGCCGAGCGGGCAGTACGCGAGAGCGTGGTGGTGGGTTCGTCGGACGCTTTGCGGACTGGGGTCATCGAACTCGTTGCTTCTGACCTGGAAGACGCCCTCAACCAGCTCGATGGGCGTCGCGTTTCAGGACCCTGGGGCGACCGGCCATTACGGACGCGCGGTGCGGCCATTGTCGAGATTTCACCCTCGCTTGCCGAGTTGACCTTGGCGATTGTCGCCCAACCGGTGGTGGCCTACTTGCTCTGCCTTGTCGGCCTTGTCTTGATCGGGTTAGAGGTATTTGCAACGACCGGCGGCGCGGCGGGCCTGGTAGGCACGATCTGTCTTGTTCTGGCGTTGATGGGTTTCAATAGCCTGCCGGTCGAGAAGGGTGCGGTTGCAGTCATCGGCCTGGGGGTAAGCCTCGTGGTAGCGGAACTGAAGGCCGGGGGGCACGGAATGCTGGCCGTAGGTGGGGTCATGGCGATCGCGCTCGGGAGTTGGTGGCTGTTCCCGGATGCTGGTCCGACGATTGGCGGTGTGCCGGCACGCCTGGATCCGCTGGTCATGATCGGGGTTGTCGGCTTCCTGACGGTTTCCACTGGTCTTTTCGTGGGGAAAGCGATCGGGACCGTCGGGCGCCCGGCGCAGACGGCGATGCCTCTCCCTGGTGAAACGGGTGTAGCCATCACCGCGCTTGTGCCTGGTGGAACGGTCAACGTCCGGGGTGAGGCATGGAGTGGACGTGCGAATGCGGGTACGATGGAAAGTGGGCAAGCGATCCGGGTGACGGAGCGGCGTGGACTGACCCTGATTGTCGAGCCGGTAGACGTCGGCACCAAACTCGTCACCGCGGCGCCTCAGTCGGAGTAAGCAACATGGTTTGGCTCGGAGTCGCATTGGTGCTCGTCGGCATCATCATCCGTGGTGTCCGGATCATCCCTGAATACCAGAGGCTGGTGGTGTTCCGACTCGGGCGGTGTGTTGGCGCCAGGGGGCCTGGTGTGCAGATCGTGGTGCCGTTCCTTGAACGCGCGGTCAGTGTCGATCTGCGGGAGTCTTTCCTGCAAATTCCGCAGCAGAAGTGCATCACCAAGGACAACGCGTCGATTGCCGTCGACTTCCTGATCTACCGCAAGGTTGTCGACCCGGTTTTGTCGGTCATTGAGGTCTCGAACCCTGAAGGGGCGACCCAGGGCATCGCCACCACGACCGTTCGCGCAGTCATCGGCGACCTGTCGCTTGACGACGTGCTGTCAAAGCGCGAGACGATCAATGACGTCTTGCGAGCGAAACTTGATGGGGTCACCGAACGGTGGGGTATCAAGATCACGAACGTCGAGATCCGCGAGATCGTGCCGCCGCCGCTTGTGCAGGAAGCGATGAACCGGCAGATGTCGGCTGAGCGGGACCGTCGTGCGCGGGTTTCCGAGGCTGAAGGCCATCGCGAGGCCGTTGTCCTGGTCGCTCAGGGCGATCGCCAGTCTGCAGTTCTCAAGGCGGAAGGTGAGCGCGCGGCCGTGAGGTTGCAAGCCGAGGGAACGGCCCGGGCGCTCGAACTGGTGTTGCAAGCGGCGTCACAGATCGATGCGCGCACGATGACGCTGCAACACCTTGAGGCGCTAAAGGCACTCGGCGCGAGCCCATCCACACGAATGGTCCTGCCAGTTGATGTCCTGGCGCTTGCCGAACACATCGGGAACTACGCGGGCGAGGCGTTGAAGCGCGGACCTAGTGACCCCGCGGCGTGACGCCAAACCCTGCCGAGCGCCATCAGGAGTGTGATGTACGGCAGTGCAGGAACTATGGCGTGACGGGAGTGCCACAGAATGGCACTGCCGTTACCAGGGCGACGACGATGCTGATCGATACCCAGATGTAGTATCGGACGGGGCGGCGTCGCCCGCGGACGGGCTTGTTTCCTCGGGCGTTTCGCGGTTGTTGGCCGGGTTGCATGAACATTTCATCATTTGCAACGCGCCGTGAAGGGACTTGATCGCACTCCCGGCAGTCGGGTCCCGTGGGCGGCTGCCAATCACGTGGGCATTCTTCGGGGCACTCAATATGTCGCGCGCGCCGGGCAAGTGGGTAGCCAGTCGGGGGGAAGGTCGCAAACCCGTTGTATCCTGTGGATAAGGGATATCGCATTTGGTCAGGGGGCTGATGACCACTGCGCGAAACCACCTGGGCGCATGCCGGAGGTGAGGGGTTGGTCGTGAACCTCAGTTCCTGCTTCCGCTTTGATCGGGCGTCGGTCGGTTCAACGTCGCGAGTTCCGTATGACGAACCGTTCGGTCGCGACATCCCTCAAGCAGACTGGACGGGCTAAGTGGAAAAAAGGACTGGCGGCCGGTGGGGTACCGGGCGGGAGGACAGTGTCATGCGGATCGGGATCAACGGATTTGGGCGGATCGGGCGGCAGGCGTTCAAGGCAATCCTCGAACGACATCCCTCGCTGGAACTTGTGGCGATCAACGATCTGGTGGACACGGAGACCAATGCCCACTTGCTTCGGCATGACAGCAACTATGGGAACTTCCCAGGCACGGTGAAGGTCGAGGACGACGGACTGATCGTGAATGGGCATCGGGTTGCGATCACTGCCGAACGCGACTGGTCGAGGCTGGACTGGGGTGGCAGAGGCATTGATCTCGTCATCGAAGCGACCGGCGTAGGGACTAACCGCCCGGATGCGGAGAAACACCTGCACGCAGGTGCGAAGAAGGTCATCATTTCGGCCCCGGCGAAGGGTGAGGACATCACCGTGGTCCTTGGGGTGAATGACGCCAAGTACGACCCTGCGCACCATCACATCGTCTCAAATGCGAGTTGCACCACCAATGGACTTTCGCCGGTCGTGAAGGTCATCTTGGACCGCTTCGGGATTGTCAAGGGGATGATGACGACGGTCCATTCGTACACGAATACCCAGCGCATTCTTGATCTGGCCTCGAAGGATCTTCGTGAGGCGCGTGCCGGGGCGATGAACATCGTGCCAACGTCCACGGGGGCCGCTCGCGCCGTTTCACTGGTGATACCCGAGGTGAAGGGCATTGTCGATGGCGTGGCCTACCGCGTCCCAACCCCCACGGTGTCGATCGTCGAGTTCATCGCGAACGTCAAGCGGTCAACCACGGTCGATGAAGTGAATGGCGCACTCCGCGAAGCCGCTGCGTCGGGACCTCTGCACGGCATCCTGGATGTGACTGACGAACCGTTGGTGTCGATGGATTTCAAGGGCAATACCCATTCTTCCATCGTGGATGCCCAACTCACGATGGTGGTTGGTGGGGACATGGTGAAGGTAGCGGCGTGGTACGACAACGAGTGGGGATACGCGTGCCGTGTGTCTGATTTGGCTAGCCTGATCGCCTCACGCGGGTTTGCGCACTGACCAGCATCGTTCGTAGACCCACATCCCCACCCCATCGCCCCGAATTGGAAAACGCTTCGCTTTCGTCACCGGGGTTGTACCTTCATGGGTGGTGTCACGTAGCCACATGAGTTCTGATACCGATCATCCGCCCCCCAAGAGGCTCCGGGTGATCGGCTTTTCATGATCCGCACCGTAGTGCGGCTAGTTGAAATACGCTTGGCTATCCCCACCCCACCGCCCATGATTGAAATACGCTTCGCTAATCCGGCGAACTCGAATTCGCCCCGAAACCAGAGGTTACCGATGATCGCACTCGACAAACAGACCATCCGAGACATCGACGCGCATGGCAAGCGGGTGCTCGTACGGGTTGATTTCAATGTGCCGATGATCGACGGTGCGATCAGCGACGACACGCGCATCCGCGCTGCGGTGCCGACCATCGAGGCCCTGCGCGCTCAGGGTGCTCGTGTCGTGCTCATGTCTCACCTCGGGCGTCCCGACGGGGCTGTGGTGGAGGGACTGCGCCTTGCTCCGGTTGCGGTGCATCTGTCCGGGTTGATCGGTGCGCCAGTGACCATGGTGAGTGATTGCATCGGGCCAGAGGCAGAAAGTGCCGTTGCGGCGCTTGAGCCGGGGAATGTCCTGCTGCTCGAGAATGTTCGATTTCATGCTGCTGAGGAGACGAACGATCCGGCCTTCGCGGCGTTACTCGCCAAACTGGGTGACGTGTACGTGAACGATGCGTTCGGGACGGCACACCGGGCCCATGCCTCCACCGAGGGAGTGGCCCACCTGCTTCCGGCGGTCGCCGGATTGCTGATGGAGCGCGAGATCTCCATCATGGGCGGGGCACTGACCGAGCCGGAACACCCGTTTGTCGCGGTCGTCGGGGGCAAGAAGGTCTCTGACAAAATCGGGGTTCTCAAGAACCTGGTCGGCAAGGCCGATCATCTGCTCATCGGTGGCGCGATGGCGAACACCTTCCTCCGGGCACAGGGGTACAAGATGGGCATGTCGTTCGTGGAGGCCACGTCAGTGTCGACGGCCCGTGCAATCCTGAGCGAAGCGCCCCACGCCGGCACCGTGATCCACCTGCCGGTCGACCTGGTTGTGGCGTCACAACTTTCATCATCGGTGGATACGTTCATCGCGGGAGTTGGAACGGTGCCGGACAACACGATGGCTTTCGATATCGGGCCGGCGACGACCGAACGGTACGCGGACATCATCCGGTCGGCAACGACGGTGATCTGGAACGGTCCAATGGGCGTGTTCGAGATGGAACCGTTTGCCGCTGGAACACTCGGGATTGCGGAAGCGCTTGCCCAGGTGAACGGCACGACGATTGTCGGTGGCGGCGACTCGGTGGCGGCACTGGAAGCATGTGGACATGCCGGTTCGGTCACCCATGTGAGTACCGGCGGTGGTGCCACGCTGGA
>SXGR01596871.1_pt1 | contig 15991 bp, 17 predicted proteins | sample 3174711 | NCBI WGS metagenome assembly SXGR01 (sample SAMN11356860, study PRJNA531348) | freshwater metagenome | isolation source: freshwater sample F1-60 | place: China: Fuxian Lake, Yuxi | collected 2017-12-25
AAGCATTAAGCTTAAAATCCAAGCAACAGCAACAAGACCAGCTAGTGGAATACCAAGCACAGTTAGCATAATTAGAGCGATAATAATCGGCGTAACCAGCAGATTAAACAGACCCCAGCCAAAGGTGCTGCCTGTTTTGGTGTGAATTTGAGTGTAGGTCTTTTCATAGAAATTAGGCATTACCAGCACAGTAATCATAGAGACAATTAACAGTGAAATTAGAAAACCAACTATGCTCAAGAAGCCAGTTGCTATGCCGCCCGCCATACTTACAGGCTGAGAAGTACGGTTAGTCTTTCCGTCAACCTTGGCATTGCCTTCTAGCTTTACGTCGTTGTTACTTGTGTAGTTTAGGCTACCTCGAACATAAGCGTCACCAGATAGGGTTAAGTTTCCATAGTTTCCACTAAGATTTCGGCCTATAGTAGCACCAATTTTGGCGCTTCCGGCATTAAGTTCTACATCGCGCGCGACAATGCCTTCGATATTTGCTATTGAGGCTGTTGCCGAAAGATCTTGCCTGACCCTGGCAGAATCTGTGAGTTTAATATTTGAACTAAAGCTTGTTACGCTGCCGTTAACAATGCCTGAAAGCTCAAAGTCTTGAGCAACAGCGAATAGATCGCCATCTATGCGCCCGCTGACTTTTAAATTTTGCACTGCACAAAAAACATTACCCGAAACAACACCCGAAATAACAACTTCTTGTCCTGAGCAATAGAGATTGCCATTAATAGTGCCGTCTATATTTTGCTTGGTTCCGGCCGCAATTGTATTTGAATCGATGAAGTCATTTTTGGTTACAACTACATTGTTACCGCTCAAATATTCTTTGGCTTGGGCTACTGGGGCAAAAGTAAATACCGAAGCGATAAGACTTAAAAGAACTATTAGTGCTAATTTAATTTTCATTAAACCTCCAAATTATTTTCATATTATAACACTTATGTTAAGTAATAAAAAAAACCGCTTAGTAGTAAAGCGGCTTGGTCTATAGTAGAGCTAACTTTTTTTAATTTTACGCAGAGACAATTTGAGCTGAATTTTCATAAGCAGAATGTTCATTCTCTCTGCTATTGAAACGGCATAAATGCCTACGTTCATAAAAAACAGACCTAGAATTAGAAGGATTTCGAAGCTTGTTATTGGCCCCGCAGATTCATTGACTGCAAAGCTAAGCCAATGCACCAAAACAATAATTACGGCCATAAAAAATGCCGCCATTGCAGAGGCTCGCACAAGAGCCTTGATGTGCTCAGAGTTTGCAATGCCATAAATTTTAGCATTTGATTGAGCATCAATTATTTGATCCATTTGGTAAAAATGGCTGGCATATTTTGAGCTCACTTCGCTCATGAACTCATCGAAATCTTCGTTTTCTTGATCCATGGTGCCTCGATTCAAAGAACTTACTTGGTATTTATATACTAATCTACAGCTAAAATCAAATATTAATTCTGCTATAATGGTTATAATGATAATAGTAGACAATGTCACCAAAACCTATGGTAAGGGCGAAAATCTTTTTACTGCACTTTATAAAGTTAGTCTTGAAATACCTACAGCATCAACCAACGCAATAGTTGGTAAATCTGGCTCCGGCAAAAGTACTCTGATGCATATTATGAGCGGGCTTGATCATCCTAGTAGTGGCGAAGTAATAATTGACGGCAAGGCGCTTGGGGAATTTAAGCCTAAGCAAATGGACGCCTTTAGGGCAGAGGAAATGAGCTTTATATTTCAGGCTTTTTTTATTGAGGCTAATCAGACATGCTATCAAAATGTAATGCTGCCTCTTGAAATTGCGCGTGTGCCCAAGCGAGATAGGGCCAAAAAAGTTAAGGCCGCGCTAACTGCAGTAGGGCTCGAGGACAAGATTGATTCACTGGCTAACAATCTGTCTGGTGGGCAAAAACAGCGTTTGGCAATAGCAAGAGCCATTGTTAATAAGCCAAAAATCATTTTTGCAGATGAACCCACTGGCAACCTAGATAGCGCAACGGGGGAAATGATTATTAAATTATTATTTGATTTAAATAAAAAACTAAAATGTACGCTCGTTGTAGTAACGCACGATCCAGAGATTGCTGAGCACTGTAAAAACAAAATAGAAATGAAAGATGGAGAAATAATTTCTACAACAGGGATAAAGCACAAGAGGCTAGGCAAATGAGTATTAGAGATATAATACGACGTAGTGGCAGAAGCATTAAAAGTGCGAAGGGGCGAACCATTCTAACTGCTTTAGCTATAGCGGTCGGTACTTTTGCACTAACATTAACTTTAGCTGCCAGTAATGGCGCAACAGCCTTTGTGAACAAGATTATAAAAGATAATTTTGACCCAAGTGAGTTATTTGTAGCTGCTGATGAATCATTGTTTGGTCAAGGCAACACCTCCAAGCCTAGAGAATACGATCCTAGCTTCGGAACCAGTACAACTAATGCTGGCGCCTCAAGACAAATTAAAAGAATTACCCAGGAAGATATTGATAAAATTAAAAAAGTCGATGGGGTAGAGAGCGTCCGCGAACAGATTGCAGTCTCGGCTCGCTATATAACAAGAGAGGGCGAGAAAAAATACGTTGCAACGATTGCCGCCTATAACCCCGCACAAAAGCCAGAATTTTTAGCTGGCAATGTAAATGACTTTGAAGGAAAGAAAATAATACTACCAGAAGGATACCTTCAAGACTTAGGTTTTGATTCGGCTCAAGAAGCTGTTGGCAAAACTGTCGAAATTGTTGTACCCAAAACCCTTACGGCAGAAGAACTAAGAGCACAGCTGCTAAAAGGCACTTTGCCTACAAATGCAGATCAGCTAGCTCAAGCAACCGACAACAACTCTGAGGCAATTCAATTTAAAATTACAGCCGTATCAAAAAAACCAATAACTTCTCAGCCAGGAACTGAGCTATACATATATACTCCGGGCGATGAAGCAAAAGCCCTAAATGACATCACAACCCAAGGTACGGCTAACTACCAAAAGTACAATTTTGTACTAGTTAAGGTTGCTGGGGGAGCTGATGATAATAAGCTCAAAGCGGCCCAGCAGAAGCTTAAAGACCTCGGATTCCAGGTCCGTAGCGTAGAAGAAACTCAAGAATTTTTGACCAACATTATCGGTGTACTACAAGGAATAGTTGCTGGCTTTGGGTTTATTGCAATTATCGCATCAGTATTTGGAATAATTAACACCATGTATATTTCTGTACTACAAAGAACGCGCGAGATAGGGCTAATGAAAGCTCTTGGTATGCGCAAAAGAGATATTGGTAGGCTATTTAGATTTGAAGCAGGCTGGATTGGGTTTTTGGGAGGGGCAATAGGTTCGTTAGCAGCAATTGTGTTAGGAAGCTTGCTAAACCCATGGATAACCAAACAGCTTGACTTGGGGGCTGGCAATAATTTACTGATATTTAAGCCTATTCAGGTGACTGGGCTAGTGCTGGCACTTATAGTAATTTCTGTTTTGGCAGGTTGGTTGCCTTCTAGAAAAGCCGCCAAGCTTGATCCTATAGAGGCGCTAAGAACTGAGTAGATCGTCACAATTTGAGTAATAAATCATTTTAAAAGTATGAATATAATAGATTTAATAATAATACTAATTGGTGGAGTAGTCATTTATCGCTGGTACAAAGCTGGGCTAGTGAGAAACCTATTTGCTGTGGGGGGTCTTTTTGTAGGAATTGTAATTGGGCTTTTTATAGCTCCGAGTGTTATGTCGCTTTTTAAAGATTCTGTAGGTAAATTTGCTGGTGCAATTCTAACAATTGCACTTACTACTTTGGCATTCGGGACCCTTGGAGAAGCAATGGGGATGAAACTAAATATTCGTTTGCAATCAAAAAACGCTCAGAAAATAAATTCAGTCGCCGGCAGTTTTGGTGGAGTTATTTTTGTACTGCTGTTTGTTTGGCTGGCTTCGGCCATAATTATTAGTAGCCCCTTTAAGACATTCAATACCCAGCTCGAAAACTCAGCGATAATTCAGTTTTTGAATCGGCGATTACCTCCAACTCCGCCAATTATCGATAGGGTCAACGCACTTGTTAAGCCACTAGATTTTCCTCAGGTTTTTTCTGGTGTACCTCAAAAGCTGTCTGAGCCAGTCGCTCCAGCTGGATCTGTTGCGGTTCAAGAAGCCGTACAGAACGCCGGAAAGTCTACAGTTAAAATAGAGGCCAGGGGTTGTGGTAATGCTATATCTAACGGCAGCGGATTTATTGTGGGGGAAGGTTTGGTGATGACAAATGCACACGTAATAGCAGGTGCGACTGAAATTAGTATTATAGATACAACTGGTACATATATTAGCGTGCCGGTTTATTTTGACCCTACGGTAGATATAGCAATATTAAAAACTCCGAAGCTTTCAGCAAAAAGCCTTAACATATCAACCAAGCAATTCAGTAGGGGCCAGGAGGCCGTTGTACTTGGCTTCCCGGGGGGCGGAAACTTTAGGGCAGAGCCTGCAGGTATTACAAATACTATTTTTGCTAGAGGGCTAGATATTTATGGCCAAACGCAAGTTAATAGGGAAGTTTACGAATTTATTGGAAATGTAGTCCAGGGTAATTCGGGTGGTCCATTGGTATTGAGCGACGGCACTGTGATTGGAATGGTATTTGCTTCATCTCAAAACAATCAGGGCTATGGCTACGCCTTAACGGGAGAAGAAATATCAAGAGCTCTAAAATTAATAAACCAAAGTGGAGTTAGCACCCAAGCTTGCTACCAGTAGAGTTCTTAGTTTTATGCTAAAATAGCTCAAGAATTATGGTAAAAAACACTAAAAAATCTTCTAAAAAGAGGCTTTCAACTTCACGAAAAATAATAATTGGCCTTGGCTCGCTATTGCTTTTGAGCGGGCTTGCTTTTTTTGGATATTTTTTAAAAAATTCAATTCATTCTTGGGAGCCTGACCCAAAAAGCTATTCTGAAATATTAAATAATAATAACTATAAAATATCTGAAAAATCATCTTATTATTCAATTTTTCCTAGCATTGGTGAGCCTGATAAAGGCCTGATAGTTTATCAGGGTGCATTTGCTGATGCTCGAGCCTATTTGGCGCCGTATTCTAAGGTTGCGGACTCAGGAATTGCAGTTTTTATTGTTCGTAGTCCGTTTGCATTCGCGCTATTTAATGTTGGTGGTGCAAATAAAATAATTGCAGATAGCCCGCAAATAAATAATTGGTATGTGGCTGGCCACAGCCTAGGTGGGGTGGCAGCTTGTGAATATGCCAAAACTAACACTCAAAAAATATCTGGCTTGATACTCTTGGGGAGTTTTTGTAATGGTGACGCTAAAAACATAAATACCAGGGTCTTGAGCGTATCGACTTCGAAAGATGGTTTAAGCACGCCTGAAAAAATCCAGCAGAGTAAAGATAAGCTACCTAAAAACACCGACTTTGTGATCATAGATGGTGGTAATCATAGTCAATTCGCAGATCTTGAAAAGCTTCAGCCTGGCGACAACGAGGCGACAATAACTCAAGATGAAGCAACATCAAAAATTAATGACGCAATAATAAATTTTATTATTAAGTAGATTTAATTATTTTATAGCTATATAATTTATAGCAATGAGATACGCATTTGAGCTAAATAACGTCAAAAAACATTATGGTAAAGTTAAGGCTTTAGATGGGGTGACGCTAAAAGCCGAGGAGGGTAAGATTTTTGGTATGCTTGGCCCCAATGGAGCTGGTAAAAGCACCATTGTAAAAGTTCTTAGCACACTAATTGAACCTAGTTCTGGCACAGCGAAAGTTGCTGGCATTGACACCGTAAAAAATCCTACTGGTGTTCGCAACACAATTGGCTTGGCGGGCCAATTTGCCGCAGTAGATGACTTTTTAACTGGCAAAGAAAACATTCAAATGGTCGGCCAGCTATATGGGCTTAAAAAGAAAATTGCCAAAGCCAGGGCTGAAGAAATATTAGAACGATTATCGCTCACCGATGCTGCTAACAGACAAGTAAAGACTTACTCGGGCGGAATGCGCAGACGACTAGATTTGGGAGCGAGCTTAGTTGGAAAACCAAAAATTCTCTTTTTGGATGAGCCCACAACTGGCCTAGACCCAAGAACCCGTAAAGAACTTTGGGATATTATTCGTGAACTAGCAAAAGGTGGAACTTCGATATTATTGACTACTCAATACCTAGATGAGGCCGATGAGCTTGCTGACAAAATAGCGGTTATTGACTATGGCAAGTTGATTGCTGAGGGCACAAGTGCCCAGCTCAAGAAGCGACTAGGCGGCGATATGGTGGAATTTGAACTCAAGAACAAAAACGACTTTCAAGCCGCCCTTGAAGCAGTTGATCGTTTTTGCAATGAAAATAGACAGGCCGATGAAGATGAGTTGATAATAAAAATACCGGTCAAAAATAGTGCCGATGATTTATTAACCGTTACCAAAATGATTGATGAGGCTGGAATAAAGCCCAGCAACATATCGCTACATAAGCCGACTCTCGATGATGTATTTTTAGCCCTAACTGGCAAAAAGACGAAGCCTGAGTCTGAAAAAAAATCTAAAAAAAGGTCTAAAAGATGAGAAGAGAATTGAATGATATTCGTGATGGATTGATAATCACAAAGCGCAATGTAATGCGCTATGTAAGATTGCCTCAGCTGATAATTTTTTCATCAATTCAGCCGATTATGTTTTTAACGCTTTTTAATTTTGTGTTTGGTGGAGCGCTAGGGGCTAGCGCTGGCGAGAAGTATATTAATTATTTGCTTCCTGGAATAATGGTACAAACAATTCTTTTTGGCGCCTTACAAACCGGTGTTGGACTGTCCAGGGATTTAAATGCCGGAATAATCGATCGATTTAGAAGTTTGCCGATGAGTCGAAGTGCAGTGCTTACCGGTAGAACAACCGCCGATTTAGTGCGCAACACCTCGACAGCTTTAATTTTATTGATTACAGGCTTTTTGTATGGATTTAGATTTCAAAATGGCGCCTTGGATGCATTTTTGATGATTGCTCTAATCGTTGCTTTTGGTTATGCATTTTCTTGGGTGGCTGCTTTTGTGGGGCTGGCCGTTAAGGACGAGGAAACTGCACAGCTAGCAGGATTCTTGTTTATCTTTCCCTTGACATTTGCCAGCGCAACATTTGTTCCAACCCAGACCATGCCGAGTTGGCTACAAACTTTTGCCAACAACCAGCCGGTAACATTCGCCGTTACTGCAGCCAGACATTTTGCACTAGGCACGCCTTCCGATGGAGCCGAATGGAAGCTGCTCGCATGGATAGTGGGATTATTGATTGTTTTTGTTCCATTGTCGGTATTTATTTATAAAAGAAGAGTCTAATGCACAAATTAAAAGACAACGAAATTAAAGATATCGAAAACGGTAAAGCAATCTTGGTTGATGTGAGAACTGTTGATGAATACAACAGTGGGCATGCTGCCTACGCAATCAATGTTCCACTAGACGAAATTCCATCCGTAAATTTAGATAAAAATAAAAAACTATTTGTATACTGCGCCTCTGGTGGACGTTCTCAGATGGCGGAAATACTACTTTCTCAAAAGGGACATGATGTTGTTAATATAGGCGGACTATTCGAAGCTATCGACGCAATCGGCGAAGCCTAAAGCTCGGCTTTTTTAGGAAGCTTTAATTCAATATTTCCTTCAAGTTTTTTGTCTGGTTCTGGATCTATGCAGGCCTTAAGTTCTTTTTCTAATAATTTTTCGTCAATATCTTGACCAATAAATACTAGTTCGGTTAACGGTTTATCATCCCAGTTTTCCCAAACAATTTCGGGCCGGACACCGACTAGTTGAAAAATATATTTTCTTGAGTGACCCTTAAGACCAAAGTCGACAATTCCTTTGGCACGATAAACATTTAGTGGCAATTTACGATTCACAAATTCCTGAAACTTCATAGGGTGGAGTGGTTGTTGTGATGTCCACGAGTAAGTTGAGTATTTTTCATGGACATGATCTGAATGGTCATCGTGATTGTGATCTTCACCCTTTGTTGGGTGTTTAATTTCTCTGGACTTATAAAGGTCTTGGTCAAGAATTAGGCGAATATCTATTTGTCCTTTAATAGATTCTAATATCCTTACTCGCGGATTAAAACTCAAGACCATCTGTTTTATTTCTTCTACTTTTTTACTAGAGACTAGATCGACTTTATTGATAATTACAAAATCGCAAAATAGAATTTGATCACGGGCAATATTGTGCTCACTTGCGTTCTTTTCTAAGTTCTCTGCATCGATAACTGTAACTATTCCATCTAGGCGAACCTTATGCCCCAAGCTTGTTCTTAGCGTTAAGGCCAAATCACGAGGCTCCGCCAGGCCGGAAGCTTCTATAATGATATAGTCGATATTACTACCTTCAAAAACGAACTGATCAATAGCTTCTTGAAGATCTAGCGTTTTAAGACTGCAGCAAATACAGCCGCTAGTTAGTTCTAGACGTTTATCAGTCTTACTTTTAACTAATTTGCTATCGATATTGATATCACCAAAGTCGTTTACGACAACGCCAATATTCATTCCTTCGTTATGAGTAAGGATGTAATTAAGCAAAGTAGTTTTGCCAGCGCCCAAAAAGCCTTGCAGCACAGTGATTGGTATTTTATTAAATTCGATTAATTTTTTGCTCATTTGATATACTTATTATAGCAGGAGGTAAGTATGAACTTAAAATTAATCCACACAGTAAAAATAGCGGCCGATAGTTGTGAGTTAATGTTTGAAAAACCAGAAGGCTTTGTTTATGAGCCCGGGCAGTTTTTAGAAATATATTTAGAACATCCAAACCAAGATGATAGAGGAATAAAAAGATGGTTTACATTGTCGAGTTCTCCGACCGAAGCTCAGTTAATGATTACGACCAGATTGGTCGATAAGCATTCTAGCTTTAAGGATGCGATGTTTAGGCTGGAACCTGGGGATAGTATAGAAGCCAAAGGGCCCATGGGTAGTTTTGTAATGCCAAAAGACATTAAAAAGCCGCTCGTCTGGATTGCAGGTGGTATTGGAATCACCCCATTTCGTTCGCAAATGAAATTTCTAATTGACAATCAAGAACAGAGAGATATCACTCTTATATATTCCAACCGAACAGTAGAAGATATTTGTTTTGAGGATTTATGGGCTAATGCCGAGGAAAATATAAACAATTTTAAGCTAATTGAGACCTTGGTTGATGAGGTTCCGTCAAACTGGGACGGAAAAACAGGCATGATAAGCAAAGAAATGATAAAAGATGCAATTGGAGATATAGCCGAGTGTGAATTTTATGTTTCGGGGCCCGAGCCAATGGTTGAGGCTTTTAAGCCAATGCTTATGGAAATGGATGTAAAAGAAGAAAATATTCATCAAGACTGGTTCCCTAACTACACTGAAAAGTTCTAATTTAAATATAGCGCTTATGCTATAATTTGTTTAGTGGCAAAGAAAAAAATCCACAGACATACCTATGTCAAAATGACTTTGGTAACTTCTCTGTTTAATATTGCAGTTGGAGTTTTTGTTGCTGTGTTATTTTTCTTTAATTTCGATATTCAAAATAAGAACTTATTAATATACGTTTTGACTCCATTGGTAGTTTTAGGGCTAGTGTATAACTTGCTGTTGGCGCGTCCATTGATTAGAAAACGCGAGTTTCTTGCAAAATATTTACAATTTTTCTTCGTTGTGGCAGAAGCTGCCGTAGTTGTTTATTTCACTGGCGGCACAGCATCTATCTGGTATCCTGTGTTTCTAATATTGATTATGGCAGGTTCAGTTCTCGGCTTTAGTGCATTTTTCATAAATGCTGGTCTGGTAGCGGTCCTTTATGTTGGCGATATACTGGCATCACTTGCAACTTCCGAACAGCAGCTTAATGTAAGTTCTTTTCCAAGTACTATTGCCGCAGTAATTTTTGCTGGATTAATTGCTTATACAACAGAAAAATATATTCATTCTGAAAAGCCCGAACAAAAAGTTACCGCGGATTTAGAAAGCTCAAAAATGACGGAGAGACTTATGCTTGGTTCGATTGCCGATCCTGTAGTAGGAATAAACAGCGATCGAAAAATCATACTCATGAATGAGCCAGCCCAGGAGCTAACTGGCTGGGACATGCATGATGCGCTCAACTTAGATTATGACCAGGTTTTTAAATTGAGAGATCAAAACGATAAGGAGCTAAATGAAGCAAATGATCCGTTTTCTTATGTATTGGAAAATCATCGGCCAGTTAGCTCAGATAAACTAACTTTGCTAAGTAGAGACAAGAAACGTTCGGCCCTGTTTATTTCTGTAGGCCCGACTTCGGATAATGAAGGTCAGCCTTCGGGTGCTATAGCAATACTTAGAGATATTTCAGAACAAAAAGCACTAGCGCGAGAAAGAAATGAATTTATATCGACCGCTAGTCACGAAATGCGCACTCCGGTTGCTGCGATAGAAGGTTATATTTCTATGGCTCAAAATCCTAATTTAGCTCAAATCGATGAACGCGCAAAAGGCTTTCTAGATAAGGCTCATGGGTCTGCTATACATCTAGGAAAGCTTTTTCAGGACTTGTTGAGTGTCAGCAAAATAGAAGATAAAAACATTAAAGACAGAAGAGCGGTATTTAATATCAGCGATTTAGTTTTAAAAGTTTCTGCTGAAATGAAGATACTAGCCCAACAAAAAGGTATTCAACTATTTACACATATATCTGGTGCTGATATCAAAAGCGAAAAGGTAATTGCCCCGACCTACTTGGTTAATGCTGATGAAAGTAGAATAGCTGAGGTTCTAACAAATCTAATTGATAATGCGATTAAATATACCGATGAGGGAAATGTGGATGTAGAAATAGAGGCTGATCAGTCTTTCGTGACAATAAAAATTCACGATACGGGTGTTGGTATTTCGGAGCAGGACCAAAAGCATTTGTTTGAAAAGTTTTACAGGGTAGATAGCGAACTCACCAGAGAAAAGGGTGGTACTGGGCTTGGGCTATATATTGCCCGAAATTTAGTAGAGATGTATGGAGGAAGTGTATGGGTAGAATCCAGCCCTCAAAAAGGTTCAACCTTCGCATTTAAGCTGCCTTTGGTAAAAATGTGATATTATATAATTAATTCTTAAGGTTAGAGGAAAAAAAATGGCAAAAATACTACTAGTTGAAGACGATATAAGTTTAAGAGACGTTTATTTTGCGAGGCTTCAGGCCGAAGGTTTTGAGCTAGCAGTTGCTAGTAACGGCGAAGAAGCCTTAGCAATGGCAGTAAAGGAGCGGCCTGATTTGATAGTTCTAGATATTATGATGCCTCGAATTTCTGGATTTGATGTATTAGACATAGTACGCACCACCCCAGAGATTGCACATACAAAAGTTATTATGATGACAGCGTTAGGAAGCCCTACCGATAAAGAAAGAGGCGAGAAGCTCGGTGTAGATAAATATCTAGTAAAGTCTCAGGTAACTCTTGAAGATGTAGTAACCACTATTAAGAAAGTACTAGAAGCACCGGCCGGTGGCAGCAAAGAGCCTGTAGTTGGCAAACCCGAGCAAGCTAACGTACCGCAGCAAACCCCACCACCTGCGCCTCAGCAGCCACAAGGGCCAGCCCCTCAAAATCCACAAGCCCAATAATCTGTTTGAGCTTAGTGCCACTTATAAGGTATAATTATACCTATGAAAACCAGAACAATGATTAAAGAACTTACCAATATGGTAGGTCAAGAAGCAACCGTAAAAGGCTGGGTCCATGTCAGAAGAGACCACGGTAAGTTAGCTTTTTTTGAAATCAGAGATGCCTCAGCGGTAGTTCAGGCTGTTTATTTTAGGGCTGGTCAGGAATTAGACGGCGTAGTAGAAAAACTTAGAACTGAATTTGTAGTAGAAATATCTGGGGAAGTTAAGGCTCGACCCGAAAAGATGATTAATCATGATCATCCTACAGGAACTATCGAGTTTGAAATAAAAGACCTCCAGATAATTAGCGAGGCCGAAACAACTCCTTTTGAAATAACCGAGGACAAATCAGCTATTCATGAAGAAGTCAGAATGAAACATCGTTATTTGGATTTGCGCCGTGAAAGCATGCAAAAGAACATGTGCTTTAGGCACAAATTTATTAATTTAATCAGAAATTATATGGACGAAGCAGGCTTTGTAGATATTGAAACTCCAATTCTTACAAAATCTTCTCCGGAAGGAGCTCGTGACTTCTTGGTGCCCTCAAGATTAAGTGAGGGCAAATTCTATGCACTGCCTCAGGCACCGCAGCAGTTCAAACAGCTACTTATGATTTCAGGCTTTGAAAAATACTACCAGATAGCTCGATGCTTCCGGGATGAAGACCAGAGGGGCGATAGGCAGCCAGAATTTACGCAGCTAGATATGGAAATGAGCTTTGTTAATGATAAAGATATTATGGACTTTAACGAAGCAATGTTTAAGTCGGTTATTAAAAATCTAATGCCCGAAAAAGAAATGCCCGATAATTTTGAAGTTATAACTTATGCCGAGAGCATGCAAAAGTATGGTACAGACAAGCCAGATTTGAGAAAAGACAAAGACAATCCAAATGAACTTGCTTTTGTTTGGGTAGTAGATTTTCCAGTATTCGAAAAAACACCCGAAGGTCATATAACTTTTGCTCATAACCCATTTGCCAAGCCTCATGATGAAGACATGCATTTACTAGATTCACAAAAAGAAGAAGACCTTTTGAGGATGAGGGCATATTGCTTTGACTTAGTTCTTAATGGAGTAGAAGTCAGCAGTGGAGGCTTAAGGATTCATGATCCAAAAATCCAAAAAGCAGTATTTGAAAGATTTGGCTTAAGTGATGAGGACGTGAAAGAGCGTTTTGGAGAATTCTTGGAAGCCTTTAAGTATGGCGTTCCTCCGCACGGCGGAATGGCACCAGGACTGGACAGATTGATTACAGTCTTATTGAATGAAACTTCAATAAGAGAAGTGATAGCATTCCCTAAAACAGGAGATGCCAGAGACTTGATGTTTAAGAGTCCTTCTGAGGTCAGGCCAGAACAACTAAGAGAACTTGGCTTATCAATCAAAGAAAAAAAGGATTAATATGCCCTTTGTTTTGGAGCTCGAAAATTTTCAAGGTCCATTCGATTTATTGCTGAATTTACTAGATAAGCAAAAACTTGAAATAACCGAAATTTCACTTTCTAAAATTACTGATGACTATCTAGATTATATTTCTCAAATGAACTTAACAATTGAGGAAATGAACTCATTTTTATATATCGCAGCAAAACTCAGCCTAGATAAGTCTAGGGCCGTAATTAACATACCAGATACAGAAGACGAAATAGACTTAACTGAATCGCTAAAACAATACCAGCTAATAAAAAAGCAGGCCCAAATATTAGCTAAATTTTCAAAAGGCAGAATGTATTCCAGACAAAAAAATCTATATAAAAATACCAAAACCGCACAAATACTCCCGCTAGAGCTAACTAGCATTTATTCTTCAATTTTAAAAAATCTTGAGCTCACACAAAAAACACATACTTTAAAAAATAACAAAGACTATCTCGATAAAGCTAAGGATAAATTTAACAAACATGTTAGCAGGCTTAGGCAGTATTCGATTGAAGAAATCATGGCCGTTCCTAATAATCGAACCGAGGCAATTGTATTTTTTATGTCGATTTTGGAGCTTATGAAAAAACAGCAGCTAAGCGGGCAGGCAAACATACTAATTGGAACTTCTAAATGAATTTGACAGCTAAAATTATTACTATTCTTTTTTACTCAAGTGAGCCTATAAATATTACATCTTTGGCTAAAAACTTTGGTATCAAAAGTAGTGAATTATTAGATGAGATTAAGACTGCCAACCGCAAACTCTCTGATTTGGGTCTAATCATAATAACCGATGAATCGACGGCGCAAATGGCTGCTAAGCCAGAATATACCAGCCTAATTGATGAATTTTACGATTCTACTCCACAGACCTTAAGCCAGCCAGCCCTTGAAACATTAAGCGTAGTTGCCTACCAACAACCAATAAGCAAAGATGAGATTGATGAAATCAGAGGTGTCAGTAGTGAACAGTCTATAAAAAACCTTCTAAACAAGCATTTGATAAAAAAGGGTTTAGTTGGTGGCCTAGAAAAATACAAAACTACTACCGATTTTTTAAAGCTCATGGGAATTGAAGATATTAACCAACTTGAAGGCTATGAAAATGCGCATAAATAAATTCCTAGTTAATGCCGGCCTAGCCGACTCCAGAAGAAAAGCTGACGAGCTAATAAAAGCTTCTAGGGTAAGTGTTAATGGAAAAACGATTACCGAGCTTAGCACCCAAATAGGTGATGATGATAAAGTTTTGCTAGATGGTCTTGAAGGCAAATCTAGAGAGGATATTTATATAGCCTACAACAAGCCTCGTGGTGAGATATGTTCTCACAAAAGGTACGGCGATGACAAAACTATTTTCGATAGCTTACCTAAATCATTTTCGAAGCTCAAGATTGCCGGTAGACTAGATAAAGACAGCGAGGGGATTTTAATCTTAAGTTCAGATGGCAATTTCATAAATGAAATATCGCACCCCAGCAAGAAAAAGACTAAGGCCTACTTAGTAAGTAGTAATGTGCAAATTAAAGACGAAGATATAGCAAAGATTAATGAAGGTATTAAGCTTGAAGATGGAATAAGCAAAATGAAGACCACGCGTGTAAGTGATAATATAGTCAAAGTTGTTATGAATGAAGGAAAAAATCGACAAATAAGAAGAACCCTGGAAGCGATAGGCCGGCCAGTCATAAAGCTAGTGCGAATTAGAGTAGGAAAATTTTCCAGTCATAAGTTTGCCCAAAAAGAATATATGTTTATTAAGCCCGAGGATGTTTTGTGAATTTAGTTGTTACTATAGGATTATTTTTTAGTTTACTTGTTAATTCTGGCTTGGCATTTATTAAGCCCATAGAAAACCTTTTCGTTGTTGGTGCTAAAGAAAATAACAAAATACCCTTTGTGAAGCAGCCTTATTCGACTCAGCCAACCCCCAGATCTAATTACAAAAAATTTAATCCTTTAGCTGCAGCATCGGTAATTTACGATACTGGTTCTGGCACAAACTTACTAGAAAAAGATATTAGCACCCCCAGACCAATTGCATCACTTGCTAAGCTTATGACCGCTTTGGTCATAATGGAATCACACAAACCGAATGAAGTTGTTACAGTAGGAAAACTTCCGGCTCTTGGACCTGAAGACCAAAAGCTTGGATTGGCTGAGGGAGAAGAAATTACTGTAGGAGAGCTTTTAAAAGCAATTTTAATTTATTCGGCCAACGATGCTGCGAACGCACTTGCAATCTACGATAGTGGCTCGGTTGAGGATTTCTCAAAAAAAATGAATGATAAAGCCAAGCTTTGGGGGATGACAAATTCAAATTTCGACGAACCGAGTGGATTAAGCTCCAAAAATACTAGCACCCCAAAAGATTTAATAAAGCTGGCTAGCGTACTATCAACAAACCAAACTTTTAAAGAGATAACTTCCACAGCCAATTCAAAGATTTTTAATCAAGACGGTAAGGCTTATACTCTTACAACTACAAACAAAATATTAGGTAGTGGTGGTGTAGTGGGAATGAAGACGGGATATACATTAGATGCCGGCCAATGCCTGATAACTGCCGTCGAAAGAAACGGCCGTCGAATCATTACAGTGGTCTTGAATAGCCCTGACCGTTTTCAAGAAAGCAAAAATATGATAGAATGGGCCTTCAATAACCATATTTGGCAATAAAATGAAGAATTTATCAAGAGTAATAATTGTTGGCCAACCAAACGTTGGAAAAAGCGTACTGTTTAATCGACTGACCCATAGTAATCAGGCGATTACTTCGCATGTGGCTCACACAACTCGCGATCAGAATAGGGGTGTGGTAAAGCACAATGGCGTGCAGTTCGAATTGGTTGATAGCGCTGGCTTTGCAAAGCCTACAGATGAGCT
>SXGR01073149.1_pt1 | contig 15986 bp, 14 predicted proteins | sample 3174711 | NCBI WGS metagenome assembly SXGR01 (sample SAMN11356860, study PRJNA531348) | freshwater metagenome | isolation source: freshwater sample F1-60 | place: China: Fuxian Lake, Yuxi | collected 2017-12-25
ACTTCATGTCAGGTGACAGCAGCGACCTCGATTCTGCCGGTGAATTCCTGCAAGTCTTGCTGGAGTCAAGTCTGCTTGATCAATCCTATGTATGTATGTCGTCAACCGGCTCTGAAAGTTATTGGACTATCAAGTACGGCAATTTTGCAGGTCGCAATAATGCAGAGAATTTCATAACACAGTTACCAGAGCAGATCAGGAACTTTGCGCCATTTGCACAAAATATAAGTAGTGTTGTCTGCAATACAAACCACACAATCGCCGCGTTAATGCTGGAGTGAAAGGAATGCCCAAGCAAGTGCAATTCAGTTGGACGCACATTTCCTTGATCGGTGGAATGATGGTGCTTGGTGCATGCAACAGCTTGACGTTGGACAATACACAGATGGATAGCATGGTGGTGGAGGACCGTCATCTTACGGCTGATCCCGAGATAGATACGACCGGGATTCCCGAGATTGTCAGACCGCTCCCGCTAGTCAGTGCACCGCAGCCCGAAGCTCCCCTGGAACTTTATTCTGTTGTGGTGCAAGACGTTCAGGTTCGAGACTTGCTGTTTGCGATGGCGCGCGATGCCAATATCAATGTTGACGTGCATGCCAGTGTCAATGGAGTGGTCAGCCTGAATGCAATTGATCAGTCGCTGCCGCAAATTTTGCAGCGCATCGCCAGTCAGATAGATATTCGCTGGGATTTCGAGCGACCAGAATATCTGGTAGTACGACCGGACATTGCAGAATGGCGCAATTATCGGGTTGATTATGTGAATATCGCGCGCAATTCGGAGTCAGCAATCAGTGTTTCTTCCGCAGTTACCGGCGGAATTGGTGATGCCGGAGCAACTGATCTCAACAATTCCACCACCACAATGACGCAGAATACATTGAACAATTTCTGGCAGACATTGGTTGCGAATATGTCCACGTTGTTAGGAGATACAGGAGACAGTGAAAACAGTGCCAGTAGCTCTGTCATCATCAATCCGGAAAGCGGCATTGTCTCCGTATTGGCGACAAACGCCCAACATCAGAGTGTCAGCTTGTTTCTGGAATCAGTGCGCACGCGATCCTTGTATCAGGTGATAATCGAGGCGACGGTCGTCGAAGTCAGTCTCAACGATGATTATCAATCCGGCGTCGACTGGACCCTGTTGGCTCGGGACAATGGACAAGTCAGTTTTACCCAGGATTTGCTCGGATTGAATTTGAATACGCCGCCAGCCAACCTGCTGACAATTGACAAAAGCGCTGGTCCGGACGCGATCAACGCCGCAATCAGGATGTTGTCACAATTCGGAGACATCAAAGTTCTATCAAGCCCGAAGCTGATGGCACTGAACAACCAGACTGCGATGTTGCGGGTAGTGGACAATAAAATTTACTTCACTATAGATGTAGAAGCCGGCATTGCGGGAACCGCAACTTCGCCGCCAATAGCGCCTACCTTTACCAGTGAAGTGCATACCGTCCCGGTCGGCTTTACCATGGCAGTGACTCCACAGATCAGTGAAGACGATCAAGTCACACTGAATGTCCGCCCGACAATTTCTCGCATCATCCGTTTTGTAGACGATCCCAACCCCGCACTGGCAGATGCCAACGTAGTGAATTCGATACCGGAGATACAGATTCGTGAAATCGAATCTGTGCTGAAGGTCGATAGTGGCCAGATCGCAGTGCTCGGCGGTCTGATGCAAGATTCATTTGAAAATTCAACTGCAGGACTGCCCGGCTTGAGTCGGGTTCCGGCACTTGGCAATATGTTCAGTTATCGTGATGACAAGTCTTCAAAATCCGAATTGATCGTTTTCATTCGCCCGGTAGTAATCAAGCAGGCTAGCGTGAATGCGGATTTACAGAATTACCGCAATTTCCTGCCAACAGGTACTTCAGGCGATATCGAGCAGCAGAGTTCAGGGCTTTAATGGCCATCTTCAAGAAGAGACGTATCAATGAGCCTATTAATGGACGCGCTGCGCAAGGCCGAAGAAGCGAAGAAAAAGGCCGAGCTCGATAGCAAGTCCAAGTCAGATCCTGTTCTTGCACAGACAGATGCAGTCGATGAGTTTGACGAAGTTCAAACAGGATTTGAAACTCTTCAAAAAAATCATCCACTTCTCGAAGACCTTTCCGCAGACAATGATTTGCCCGGCAAGGGCTCTGGTGCGAGAGAAAATCGTACTTCCCCCTATGCTGATGAAATCAAGGCAAGTCCAGGCAAACTGGATAGTGAAGATGCTGCAAAAACAGGATTGGATGAGTTTTTTGCATTGGACTCTGGCAGCAAGACTGAACTTGAGGCAAGTTCTCAAAAAGAAGCAGAAAGCGCGACCGCAACCGAACTGCGCAGAGCTGCAAGTCAATTTCCAGATTACACAAATGCTGTCGATTTTCTAACACAAGATCAGGTAGAAACCGACACGCATTCAGCGGAATTCAGCGATTCAGAACCAGAACCAGAACCAGAACCAGAAAGACCCGCAGCCGTTGTCGCCAAAGCAGTCGCGGCCGGGCGCAACTCGCGTCCTGTGGATGTTGGTTCTTCGGGAATTGGTCAACCAGCAGTCCCAGTCAGCAAGGCGGGATCACACGCAGCGGGTACTAAGGGAGTTCGAGCACAGCGCGCGGCCCGGGAACCAGCGATTGAAGAGCAGCAACGAAAATCCGCGAAGAACATCTTCGCTGCAAAACGAAACCAGTCCGCACTAAAGAAAAACATGCAGGTTACAGCCCTGGGTGTCGCTGCTGTATTAATCGTCGCAATAGGAATTTATTTCTATATCAACTTGCGAACCGGAAGTGGCATTGGCACACCACTGGCTGAAATGGATTATCAACAATCGCAGCGACAATACACCGAAGCGGAACTCGAGTTGGGTGATGCTGATCTCGGAATAGCTGCGGTTGAGCCCGTTAACACAGACACCCAACCTGAGAATGCCCGACTTGAGAATGTAATCGGGCAGGATCCTGTAATCAGTCCGCCCGGAAATCCGGTTGTGCCAGTAATTCAGGCGACAACTGCTGACGCTGACTTCGGAGTCGCAGAGCCCGAAATCGTTGCTGCAAGTCCTGTGCAAACTCCGTTTGAATCTCAAACAGCGCCAGCAATCGAGACAGTAGCTGACGCACCGACGATTGCGCCTGCTTCGAATAGACCAGCTGATACTGCAACCGGGACTACGAATAATCCCGCGTCTGTCGCAACAGCGGAAGTAACTGCGGTTTCCGCTACTGCTTCAAATACAGTTTCAACTTCTGTCGGCAATGACGAACCACTCGTTGAAAATGCTCCACAAATATCGGCAGCCTTGGCGACCACTACTGCGACTGGGTTTAGCGGCGCTGCTGTGGGCAGTACCGCGATTGCACAACCTGAAAATTTCGCGAGTGCTGCTGCAACCCTGCAGCCGCACATTATTCAGCCGGAGGCACTGGTCAGTTTTACCCGCCGCGTCACTGCACCTGCGGGCAATTCACTGATTGAGAATGCCTATATTGCCTACCAGAACGGCAACTTCGAGCAGGCTGAACAGCTGTATCGGGAAGCACTGACTGATGCGCCCCTGAATCGAGGCGCTTTGCTTGGGCTTGCTGCGATTGCTGCCAGCAGAAATGACACTGTGGCTGCGCTGGATCTCTATTCAAGATTGCTTGCACGTGATCCGAATGATCCGGTTGCCAGAGCCGGAATTCTCGAGATTATGCCTGGCGGAACTCCGCAACAGCAGGAGACCGAACTCCGCCGCTTGCAGGAACTCAATCCTGATGTCGCACCGCTTGCCTATGCATTTGGCAATTTTCTCGCTTCCCAGCAACGTTGGTCCGAGGCTCAGCAAGCTTATTTTTCTGCACTGCAACTCGCGAAAAATGATGCGCGCATTAGCAGTGTCAATCCGGATTATGCTTTTAATCTTGCAGTCAGTCTTGAGCATCTCGGTCAATCCCGATCTGCCGGCAACTACTATCGAGAAGCTTTAAGCCTCGCGGAATCGCACCCAGCCGGGTTTGATCCCGATTTGGCCAGAGAGCGACTCAGCCGCATGGAGTTAGCGCCCAATGAGTAGAAAAGGCGAATCGGATAGCAAGACGCATTTGGGTGACTCATTAATCGCCAAGGGCATTATTACTGAGGATCAGTTGCGAATCGCCTTGCGCGAGCAGGAGAAGCTTGGCAAACGAGTTGGTGCAGTCCTAATCGAACTTGGATTCGTGACTGACTCGATCATTCGCGATGCGCTGAGCGAAAATACCGGTTATGCCACGGTCGATCTGACTGGCTCTGTCATTGATGCCAATGCAGTAAAGCTGGTGCCGCAGGAACTCGCCAGACGCTTCAAGATTCTGCCGCTGTCGTACAACAAGGATGCTCATGAACTCACTGTTGCTATGCCAGACACTTACAATATTGTCGCCCTCGACCAAATTCGTTCACTGCATGACATCAAACTGCAGATCAAGCCAGTGCTTGGCAATGAAACTGAAATCACTGGAATTATTGAGGAAATCTACGGATTCGATCTCTCCATCGATGGCATTCTGCAGGAGATTGAAACTGGCGAGGTGGACTTTAACAGTGTGCAGAATGATGGCGACCAGTATCACCATCCGATGGTACGACTGGTAAACGCCTTGCTGGCAGACGCTGTGCAACGCGGTGCATCAGATATCCATTTTGAACCGGAAGAGGCATTTTTGCGCATACGCTATCGTGTTGACGGCGTGCTGCGGCAAGTGCGCAGTTTGCACAAAAGTTACTGGGCCGCGATGGTGGTACGCCTGAAAGTAATCAGCAATATGAATATTGCTGAATCACGTGCTCCGCAGGATGGCAGGATTTCACTATCCCTGATCGGACGCCAAATCGATTTCCGCGTTGCCGCGCAACCGACAACATATGGCGAGAATATCGTGTTGCGTATTCTCGACAGGCGCAAGGGCATCGTGCCATTGGATTCGCTCGGACTCAGTGAATCCGATCTGTATAAGATGAAGATGATGCTGGCGAAACCGGAAGGTGTGATTCTGGTTACGGGACCGACAGGAAGTGGTAAAACAACGACACTGTATTCCGTGCTAAATCACATTAATACCGTCGCCGTAAACATCATGACCATGGAAGACCCGGTGGAATACCCCATGCCCTTGATTCGGCAGACATCGATCAATGCGAATGCAAAGATGGGTTTCGCCGAGGGCATACGTTCCATGATGCGCCAGGACCCCGATGTAATTCTGGTGGGCGAGATTCGTGATGACATTACTGCCGACATGGCCTTCCGCGCAGCGATGACAGGTCATCAGGTATTCTCGACTTTGCACACCAACTCGGCGGTAGGTTCAATCCCGAGACTTACTGATCTCGGTGTATTGCCAGACATTATTTCCGCGAACCTGATCGGCATAGTTGCACAGCGCCTCGTGCGCAAACTGTGTACCAAATGTCGCGAACCGCAGGAAGCCGGTGATCTTGAAAAGCGCTTGCTCGGAGCAGAAGTTTCCGAAAAATCGGTACGCATTTTTACCGCGAAGGGCTGCCCGCACTGTGAAAACATTGGATACAAGGGGCGCACTTCAATAGTTGAAATCCTCGAAATGACAGACAACCTCAAATCACATATTGGACGCAATACCACTGCATTCGAGTTGCAGAAGATTGCGCTTGCCGACGGTTTCCAACCGATCACAACAGACGCCTGCCGCAGGGTATTGGATGGCACTACCAGCCTTGATGAAATCACGCGAGTTGTTGACCTTACCAGCCGGGTTCGGGGCGCCTGATCTATGTCGCTGTACAAGTACAAGGCAATTGATTCACGCGGTCGTAAACATACCGGTCAACTGGATGCCGCGAATGATACCGATCTGGAAAATCGCTTGCAGCGCATGGGCATGGACCTCATTAACAGCAAGCAGGTCGAGGATAAACAGGTATTTGGCCGTGCCGGTACAGTTCGCCGTATCGACCTGATCAATTTTTGCTTTCACATGGAACAGCTGACCCGGTCAGGTGTTTCGATTCTTGATGGTTTGGTGGATTTACGCGACAGCGTTGAACAAGCAACTTTTCGGCGAGTAATTGCTCAGGTAATCGAAGATATTGAATCTGGTAACAAGCTTTCCGAAGCGCTGGCTGCGCATCCCAAGGTATTTGATGAGTTGTTTCACAATCTGATTTCAGCCGGGGAAGAAAGCGGTCAGTTGCCAGAGGTATTCCGCTCACTAACCGACATGCTGAAGTGGCAGGATGAGCTGATCACTTCGACCAAAAAGCTGATGATATTCCCGGCATTTGTAGGTACCGCTATCGTTGGAGTGATCGGATTCCTCATGATTTACCTTGTGCCGCAACTGGTCAGCTTTATTGAAAGTATCGGCGAGGAGTTGCCGTTACATACACGATTACTGATAGGGACTTCAGATTTTATTGTGCAGTTCTGGTACGTATTTACCATTATCCCGGTGGTCTTTTTATTCGTCGTGCGGTTTATTGTCAAGATCAGTCAGGACGCCAGATATTACGTTGACTCGCTCAAGCTAAAGGTGTGGCAGATAGGCCCGGTGCTGCGAAAAATCATCCTTTCACGATTCGCCAATTTTTTCGCATTGATGTACAAGGCAGGAATCCCGATTTTGCACTGCATTGAAATTACAGAACGAATTGTTAACAATGAAGCAATTCGTCAGGCATTGGTACGGGCACGTGAAGAGATTTCAGAAGGAAAAGGTGTGTCAGTCAGCATCCAGAACACGGGGTTGTTCCCGCCGCTGGTCGTGCGCATGCTTCGCGTTGGCGAAACCACCGGGCAGCTGGACGAAGCACTACTGAATGTCAGCTACTTTTACGAGCGTGACATCAAGGAGTCAATCGAGAAAGTGCAAGCATTGATTCAGCCGGTGATGACCATATTTCTCGGAGGTATTCTGGGGTGGGTAATGTTATCGGTAATGGGTCCTGTGTATAACTCCATCGGCAGCATGCAGTTTTAGCCATGAACATTTTCAAATTCAGACAGCAGCCGCGAAAAATATATTTGATTAATTTCGAAGGCATGCATGTGTACACGCTGGACGAAAAAATGCTCTTCCGGGCAGCCATGTTTCCGGATAGTGAGTTGGGGTTTCGCGATTTCAGGCAATTTCTGGCAGAGCAAAAAATTGCACCGGTTACCCTTGTTGTGGACTCTGCAGCAGAAGACTTTGTTGTAGAAAAAGTAGCCCACCTGGGGCCGATCGATCGAGCCGCAATGCTCGAGCGCAGACTTGACCATCATTTCCGCGGATACGAATACCGTTCTGCGAATATTCTGAGCAGGGATACCGGCGGCAGGCGCGATGATAGGGTGCTATTCAGTGCGATTACCAAAGAGCAGATGATAGAACCCTGGATAAAGATCCTGTTGCAGGAAGAGTATCCAATCCGGAGCATAACCTCACCCGCATTTGCCATATGCAAACTGGCCAGGGAGCTCGGGTTGGAAACCGAGAAGCAGACGCTTCTGGTGAACTGGCAGGGCAGTGGTATTCGGCAGTCATATATCGTTGGTGAAAAACTGATGTTCAGCCGGCTTACGCCATTGCCCACTGACCCGGATGCAAACCTCGCCAAGGTCATTGTTGATGCTTGTGGTCAGTCCAAGGACTATCTGGAGCGAATTGGACTGATCAAGTTTAACGACAAGCTTGATGTGCACGTTATCACTCCAATACTCGAAGACAATGCGTTTCTGAATGTGCCAGGCGTGCGCAACTTCACCTCGATCGCGCACCACAACTCCATCGATCTCATGCCAATTGATAGATACAGTGGACCTCAGGAAAACATCTCTGCATTGCTGCTTTGTCTTGACTGGGGTGTGCGCGAGGGCGATTTCGGAAATATTTACGCCTCCCACAATGTGAGACGCTTTCTGCGCCTCTACAAGGCACGCGCCATGATAACAGCAACTGGTGTCGCTTCAATTCTGACGAGTGCTTTGCTTACCTGGCCAACTTTTGTGGATGGGGTCAATCGACGCGAAAATTCCGCAGTTTTCGCAGAAGCATTATTACCCCTGCAGGCCAATTACGATGAACAGACCGCTGCATTTCCGGAGACTCCGATTCCTTCGGTGGCTATGGAATTGGCAGTGCGTACCTACAACACAATTCTCAGGCAAACTAACAATCCTACAGAGTTATTTGACCCTATCAGTCAAATACTGGAGCGCTTTCCGGCAATCGAATTGAGCACCATTGACTGGGTGATGTTGCCTGCCAATCCTGATCTGACGTTCGCCGAAACCGTCTTTGCAGACAACTCCGAAATAGTGCTGGAGTTAGGCGGGTTTCTGGTTGGCAGCAGTAGTTTCCAGAACAGTGAGAACCAACTCAGGGAATTTATTGCGGCCTTGAACCAGATTCCAGGAATTTCGGCCTCTGCGCTGCGTATGCCTGTTGAGGCGGGTCCGTACAATGCGTTGAATACAAGAATCCACAGCGAGGTACTGGAGGCTCAGTTCACCGTTCGTTTGGTCATTGGAACTTAGGGAGCCACACCGCTCAAATGGAAGCGATATCACGATTTGTCAAAGATGATTTGCGCTGGCTGCGGTGGCGGCTGGTATTGCTGACGATCGCATTGGTGATCTCATTCGGGCTTTATTTTAGTGCGCTGCTGTTTCGCAACGAAATGCGCCGCCTTGAAGTGGGAGTGCAGACCAATACAGAAGTATTGCAGATCCAATTGCAGGAAATTGAAGAGTCCGAACGAATTATCATCGATAATATCGATCGCTTTAATATGATGGTTGCTGACTCTGTAATGGACGAGGAGAATCGGGTGGCGCTGCTGGAAGACATCAGCCGGATTCGCGAGCGCCATGGTATGTTTCCCATTGATATCGAAATTGAAGAGCAGGCAAGACAGCTGCTTGCTTATCCCGAGACGGTAGAATTTCCGAATGAACAGATTACCCTGCGTTCCAGCCAGATCTTGATGACAATGCCGCTTTTGCACGAGGGGGATCTTATAAATTTCTTCGCAGATATCTTGAATACTGGCCGGTTACTCGTTGCAAATCGTTGCACAATCAATAATGCATTGCTGGATGCATCAGATTTGAATTCAGTGGTGGAGCACCAGCGAGCTATCTGTGAATTTCACTGGTTTACCCTGCGCAGGGAGCCCTTCACCGGGATTTGACTGCATGCAACCAAAGCGCGGCAATGAAATGGCTTCATTCAAATTCCTGACCTGCGGGTTTAGAATAACCGTGTCGATAGTCATGGTCATGTGGCTATTTCCAGTCATAACACCGGCGGCTGATGCCCAGTCCGGTCTGCGTCGTCTCTTCACCACTCCAGAACTTCGAGCTGAGCTTGATCGTCGCCGCTTGCGCGATTTACAACCAGGACTTGAGTCTGTTGCGCCAATAGCCAATCAACCCTTTGTAGCAGCGATTGCGCCAGGCGAAGGACCAGCGTCGGATGCGATCTACGCTATTGGTGGCACTCTGCGCAGAAGCGATGGCAGCTACACAATCTGGATCAACGAGGTGGCAACCAACGCTGCTGACCTGCCAGCAAATATGGAATTAGTACAGCCCTTCGATCAAGGCCAGATTCAAATACGCAATCCTGAAACCGGCACCAGCTTCATCGTCAAGCCAGGACAGGTATTGAATCTGACACAAGGCGAGTTGCTGGAGTCTTACGAATATCGCTCCAGACTTGCCACTGCGGCGCAAATGCGCGCTGCAGCAAGTGGAGCCAACACCAGCACGAATGCAGGGGCAGGGGGAGCTGCCGCTGGCTCTGTCAATAACACGGATATTGACTCTGGCATTACCACTATTAATACCACTACCAATGCCACTCCCGACGCCACTACCAATACTTCAAATACTGCTGTTCCGGGCACGGGCCTGGACGCAACTCCACTGATCAATCCCGGTGCTACGGAGCTGCTCGAAGAAGCACTGCGCGTTCGCGCGATTTTGCAATGATCTCGCACTCCAGCAATTCGCTCGCATCACAGCAGGGGGTCGTTCTGCTTGTACTCACCATGCTGCTTTTCACTGCCGGAGCAAGTTGGTTGTTGAGTACATTGATACGGAGCCAGGAATCACAACCACGCGAAACTGACACAGCGCGCGCATTGAATATTGCCAAAGAACAATTGATAGCCTATGCAGTCATGCATGGGGACTATTTCCCTGCAACAGCCGTGGGGCCGGGGCATATGCCTTGCCCGGATAGCGCTGGAACCGGAGTGGAGAATGCGCCTTGTGCAGCCAATTCGCCGGGCAGGCTGCCCCTGTCATACACATTGCCGAGCACCGCAGTGATGCCTCTTTCAAACTACAACAGCGGTATCGATCAGCAATTCTGGTATGTGGTGTCGACTGCTTTCAAGCGGTCACCGGCAGGAGTTGCAAATACCACTTCGGCTGGGTCTGTGACTCTCGACGGGCAGGCGGGGATCGCGGCACTGCTGATTGCTCCAGGAGGTGTCACAGGCACTCAGGCTCGCCCGAATAACAGCAGCGCCAACTATCTGGAAGCAGGCAATACAACTGGTCCGAACTATGTGTCGAGTGATGCAGTCGCACCGGCTAATTTCAATGACAGGGTACTACCTATTAGCGTACGTGAACTGATGTCGCCGGTAACCGCCAGAGTGGTTGAGGCGATGCGAGTGCAGATTCTGGCGTTTCAGGTCATGAATGGATTCTATCCAGCCAATGCTGCTGATTTTGCAACAGCTCTGGCCACAGCACCGGCCTGGTTACTCAACAATCAGTGGAATCTACCTGCTGTGACAACTTACACAGTATTAACGCCCACCACTGCTACTCTGCAGTTCGCATCCTGCAATATTGTTTATACATTGAACTATGCGACAAACACTATTACGAAGAATGGAGCCAGATGTTGAACAGTCAATTGTACAACTACAGTTTGCGGAACGATGGTTTGCAGAACTATTGTTTGCAGAACTACGGTTTGCGAAACAACAGTTTGCGAAACAACAGCATGCGAAAGCTGCGGGGATTCAGCATTCTCGAAATGGCGGTGGTATTGATCATACTCTCGACCTTGCTGGGCGGATTGCTGGTGTCATTCAGCGAAGTGCAGGAATCCAAAAACCGCAATGAAGCCGAACAGCAAGTAGCTCAATGGGTCGAAGCCCTCTACGGATTTGCCCAGACGAATGGGCGCTTACCCTGTCCGGCGACTGCAGCCAGCGGCGGCTTCGAAGCACCTGTCGGTGGTGGAGCATGTACCCAGCGCTTTGGCTTTATTCCTTCTGCGACACTCGGATTAACCGGTTCTGTAGATGCGCTTGCGCTGCTGACTGATCCCTGGTTGAGCCCTTATCGTTATGCGGTCACCAATTCCAACGCCAATGCGTTCACGACTGCCAATGGCATGCGGACCGCCACAATTCCAATACTTGCACCGGCATTTCGCGTATGCGCGCAGGCTGCATGTACGACGGTTATCGCCAATACCGTACCTGCCGTAGTCCTGTCTCTGGGTTCAGACTGGTCTACATTCACAGGTGCCGCAGTTGATGCTACGGAGAACTCAGGTGAAGTCATTGTTGCCGGATTTCGGCATGGCAACGACAATGATTTTGTCTCAACCGGGTATATTGAAGCAGTGTTCGATGATGTGATCAGCTGGATAACGCCAAGTATCCTTTATACCCGAATGATTTCCGCAGGGCAGCTGCCTTGATCACAACGCGCATGATATGGGAAAAAATCTTGAATCCGGTCTGGATATTTACTTGTGAAACAGAATATTCCCACTAATGCTGAAGCGGTTGCCAGCGATCTGGAATCTGCAAAAATCCGGATTTTGCTGGTTGAAGATGACCCTGCATTGCGCCTTATGCTGCGCAATGTGCTGGAAATGCATGATTACGAGGTGGTCGAAGCGGATAGCAAGGCTTCGGCTGAGACATTGCTTGGGGCTGATCCTGCCGTGGCGGTAGTAATTCTGGATCTGGGCTTGCCCCCATCACCACACACGACATCAGAAGGTCTCGCATTAATTCAGTCCATTGTATCCCAGATGTACCCGGTCAAAATCGTCGTGTTAACTGGTCAAGATGAAGAGAGTTCGGCGCTGGCTGCCATTCGGGATGGGGCTTTCGATTTCCTGGCGAAGCCTTCGAAGTCCGGTGACATACTCAGTGCGGTACAGCGCGCGTCCCTGTTTCACCGGCAGGAGAAATTATTGGCGAAGGAAGGCCTGACGAGACTGCAGATTAACGCCAAAGTTGCAGATGGGTTAAAAGCGGTGCGCGAGGACGCTGAAGAAAAACTCGTGCGCCATGTATTGAAAGAAACCCAATTCAATGTGTACCAGAGCGCTGCCAGACTCGGTCTGAAACGTGAAAGCATCTACTATTTCCTGAAAAAATTTGGAATAAAACGTGACGATGGCTAGCCTCTATCCTTATTTGATACTGATCGGGTTCAGCCTCATTGCTGCCACGCTATGGTTGTTAGGACAGGCGCGGCGCAGTGCGCAAATCACCAATGAACTGGTTGCGCTGAACGAAAGCCTGGAATTCGATTTACCTGACTTTCTGCGACAGTGTTGGCAGCCATTATCAAAAGCCGGATTTACGGGTATAACCTGGCACCTGGATTGGTTTGGATCCACCTTGTCCAGAACAGAAGGATCCATCGGTGAAACGATCATTGAGCGGAAATTGGAAGTTGAGGACATCAAGCTTGCGGTGCAATTACATGATGGTGCCCGGCGATTCGAACAGCGCTACTTCAGCTCTACCCTGTCAGAAAGTTTTTTCCTGTTGCTGTATACGGACATGTGGGTGAAATTGGGCACCGTGCAGGGAGCCTTTGCGCAATCAGCGAAGTTGAGCGTATTCCTGCAGCACGATATGAAAAACATCGTACAACTGATCAGCCTGATGGCGGATCAGTTGCAGCAGACTCCGCTTGAAAAGGAACACAAATTGATCGAGAGTCTGCGCAAGGTCATGCCGACATTGCAGGAACGCTCGCAACGATTCCTCAGTACTTTATCCAGTGATCCAGTCCGCACGGGTTTGGAGTTGGTAAACCTGCGTGAGTCGTTAAACAAGACCGCAGAGATCCATAATTTGCCCATTGAAATTGAAGGCGATGGCATGGTGCACGTCAACCAGCAGTCCCTGGCCAGTATCTGCGACAATATTTTTGGCAACTATATCGATCAGGCGCGCAGGAACCCGGAGCGGGCACAAAAAATTCATATCCTCATCAGCGCAGAGCGGGAATCGCTGAAAATCACCCTTCGTGACATTCATGGCCTGCCTTGTCTGTGGCCTGAACGCCTGTTTGAGCCATTTTGGAGCGAAAAAGGCGATGGGCTGGGAATCGGGCTATACCATGCTCGACAGCTGATTACGGGTGCTGGAGGCACGTTAAACGCGATTGCCTACCCCCGCGAACCGCTGGTTTTCGAGATGTCCCTGCCCGTGAAAATGTAAAAAAAACCTACATCTTGCCGGTACTTAGGCCGATAGTTATAGTTGCTGGATGCTAAGGTGGATTTTAAGTGCCCGGTACGAATTGGTCCGGCAATCTAAACACCCAAGCACTTTCAATGACTAGCACGACTCCAGGAGAGTATTGATGAATCGTTCTATGAGCCATGTAAAGAATCAGAAGGGTTTTACGCTGATTGAAATTGCGATTGTTCTCGTAATTATCGGCCTGCTTGTTGGCGGCATCCTGCAGGGGCAGGAACTGATAGAAAATTCACGCGTGAAGCAAGCCGTAAAAGACATCAATGGTGCTGCTGCATCCCTGTTTGCATATCAAGACCGTTATGGTCGCATCCCTGGTGATGACGGCCCGACAGCAACTCTGACTGCGCGTGGCGCGAACTGGACTGGTGTTACCGGTCCGACGCCAGACGGTACGCTGGCTGTTGCCGTTGGTGCAGTGTTTACCGGTGCTGCTGAAAGCGGCCAGTTCTGGCAACACCTGCGAGCAGCCGGTTTTATTTCTGGCAACCCTGCTAACGCTGGCCTGCTGGCGCTGCCTACCAACTCCTGGGGTGGTCTGGTTGGTGTTCTGTCAGCCGTCATGGGTGGTGGTTTGAACGGCAACAAGATTTGTTTAAGTCAGGTGCCTGGGGCAGCTGCGGTTGCCATCGATGGCGAACTTGATGATGGTCTCGGTGCTTCTGGTCGTCTGCGTGCAACACTCGGTGCCTCCGGTACCAATACTGCACCGTCTGCAGCAGTGCTTGCTGCGCCGTACTCTGAAGACAATACCTATACGATCTGCTACCGCATCTGATTTACGGTTCCTGCCGAACGCCCAAGGCAGGTCGCCAATCACTTGTAATTAAAACCCGTTCATCTACAGATGAACGGGTTTTTTTATGCCGGGGATTTTGTTGGTGGAATGAGAAAGCTGAGAACTAACAAAGGCCAGATGCCGATATGCACCATGACATCGGCAGTATTGAACACATAGTTCCAATAAGGAATATGTTGTATGTCGATGAAGTCAATGACGCTACCGTAGATGAATCTGTCCAGTATATTGCTGGCGCCTCCGCCGACGATAAAACCAAAGCAGATAAATTCGTAACGCCGAATCTCACTTCCGAACCACAAATAGCAGGTTACGGCCACGAGCAATCCGACACTGATAAGGCCGAAAACCCAGCCCATCCCCTGCAGCAATCCAAACACTCCTCCGTGGTTACGAACATGCGTGAAATGTATCAGGCTGTTGATTTCGATCGTTGTGTTTTCAGCAATGGTGGAGTTAACCCAGAAACCTGTCCATTGCGACAGACTTGCCACTGCAATGACAATGAGTGTGAATAAAATCATATTGACCAGTTTTGGTCGCATTGGCATTGCCTACAGGATTTCGAAAAATTTTCGCAAACGGAGAGCATTGGCGCCCACATCACCAACGCCGACCCGTGACACAGAGCGGGCATTAACCAGAGTTTGCCCGTTGGATTCGGAAAAAGTCATCACAATGTCATCCTTGAAGCGGAACCAGAACGTGGTTGCAGTCGCCTCGATGCGGCCGGCACCCTGGTCGGCTGCTACCAGCTCCCAGCCTAATTCAGCAACAGCAGCCTGTGCCCGCTGAAATACTGCTGAAAGTGGTTCGGAATAGGTGCTTGGAATCAAGTCAGGATAGGTTTCGCGGGTCAGCTCGGCAAGGCGCGCGGGCGTCATATCCGGCGAGCCTCCATATACTACTGTGTTAGGGGCATCTGCTCGAAGTGGCAGCACTGCCGCGAACACTGGCGGATTTATCAGATCAGTCGAGATGTCATGAATCGGCGGGTAATTGACACCTTCAGGTGGGCGAAACGTTTCAGGAATGGAATAGGCAATGCCAGCGATAATCGTTCCAGTTACGGCAAAGGCTCCGAGGCGCAAAATATTCCCCGTATTCCAGAGTTTGGCCGCAAACAGGATCGCGATAGTGAGACTGACGCAAGTCCAGGCAACCACGTCTCCATAGGTGTTTGCCAGGCGCAACAGCTCAAAACCCCGTCGAAAATCCCAGATTCCGATCCAGACCCCTGCAGCCGAGGCAAGGGTGAGCATGCTCTGTACTATGCCCGCCGTAAATACGATCAGGCTCGCAATAATCAGCACCTTTCTCATTCTTCTTGAAGAAGTGGAACTCATGTCGAGGCTCATGCTGGATGTCTCATATCACCTGATCGGCGTATTGGATAATTTTTGCGGTGCCATCGTCCAGCAATTTCACAATACTGTGTGCACAATTATGCATTGCCGGTGGTGCCCACAGATTGCTCAAAGGCTGGTTCTGGAAGTGGCAAAGCAGGGATTTGATCAATGCGCCATGACTGACAACGGCGATTTGTCCGTCCTTCAGCTCTGATTTGATCTGGTGCAGGGCGTTCAATCCTCTTTGTTGCAGCTGCGCAAAGGTCTCAGCGCCGTCTACCTGAAAGAGATGGGGTTGTTCCCAGAAA
>SXGR01118819.1_pt1 | contig 15986 bp, 11 predicted proteins | sample 3174711 | NCBI WGS metagenome assembly SXGR01 (sample SAMN11356860, study PRJNA531348) | freshwater metagenome | isolation source: freshwater sample F1-60 | place: China: Fuxian Lake, Yuxi | collected 2017-12-25
CCCCGGACCGATCCGTACTGGCATGACCGCAGGGATTCCGGAAGACAACAAACAGGAATACGCACGTCGTCGCGTCGCGCTCAAGCGTTATGCTGATCCTGAAGAAGTGGCCCACGGCACGCTCAACTTTTGCTTGCCGGCTTCCAGCTTCATGACCGGTGCGACGTTGCCGGTGGATGGTGGACTGACGATCAGGAACGCCTAACGCTGAAGCGAGCAGGACAGTTTATGGCTACGACAGAAGTACGCACGCCGTGGGCTGCTGTGTTCGCGTTTGGAGCGCCGGCAATTGGTGTCGGCTACATGGCGCTCCTGCTGTCACTCTATGTGATGAAGTTTGCGACCGATGTGCTGCTCATCGCGCCGGCGGTGATGGGCCTGATCTTCAGCATTTCCCGCATCTGGGACGCGGTTTCCGATCCCATGGCGGGCTACTTGAGTGATCGCACCACCTCGAAGCTTGGACGTCGCCGTTCATGGATGTTTGCGAGCATCATTCCGGTGGCTGCAACATTCATCATGGTGTTCTCTCCGCCGGCTTCTCTGACGGGTACAGCGCTAGTCGCCTGGATGGCGGTGGCCATTATTGGTTTCTACACCGCCCTGACCATCTTCTTTGTACCGCACATGGCCTTCGGCGCAGAGATTTCCGATGACTATCACGAGCGCACCCGCCTCTTTGGCATGCGTCATGCGTTTTACACCACAGGTTCGATTCTCGCATTGATCAGCATGCAGTTCCTGATTAACGCGGAAGTGCAGGGCGAAGCGGAGATTCGTGCTGTTTCCGAGTATCAATCATGGATCGCAGCCATTATCACCAGCGCACTGATTCTGTATGCCGTCGTGCAGTTGCGCGAACGCAGCGACTATCAACGCAGCAACACTTCAGGTCCCTTCGCCGCCATGAAGGATGTTTTCGCCAATCCGCACGCGCGGCTTTTGTATGCGGTCTGGTTCATCGAAAACGTTGGCACCTCCGCGATTGGCGCTTTAACCCTCTACGTTACCGCCTACGTCGTCGGAGCTCCCCAGTGGGCGCCTGCGATCATTCTCTGTTACATGGTGCCGTCGTCTCTCGGTGTTCCTGTATGGCTCAAGTTGTCACGTCGATTCGGGAAACTCCCGACGTGGCGGATCTCTATGGTCGGCACCGGAATTGCGTTCGGCAGCATGTTTATGTTGTTGGTCATTGACAGTCTCGAAGGCCGCCTCAGCTGGATCATGGGTGCGGCATTTATTGCGGGATTCAGTGCAGCAGGTGGTGGATCGATTGGTCCATCGGTGCAGAGTGATGTGATCGACTACGACGAACTGCGTACGGGCCAACGGAAGGAAGGGTCGTATTACGCGGCGTGGAACTTCGTCAACAAAAGCGCGCTGGGTGTGATTCTGCTGTTGATGGGGTTTGTCCTGCAGTTCGCGGGGTTTGTGCCGAACCAAGAACAAACTATGGAAGTGAAGATCGCAATCCTCGGGCTCTACGGTGGCGCGCCACTCTTCTTCTGTACGTTCGGCGCGTGGTTGTTTGGTCGGTTTGAGCTGGATGAGAAAGCCCATCTTGAAATTCGCACTGCAATCGGACGGGGATGACCGGCTGTTTCAGAAGGCAGGGCGCGCCTTAGTCGCCTCGTCAATGTCGACGTACTTCCAGAACAGCCCACGAAAGTGCGCACCGTGGTAACCCAGGAGCCACGGTTGCATCAGGTCCGATGTGATGCGATGGACATGCACTTTGTAGGGCATATAGGCGATGAGCAATCGTTTGGCTCGTTCGATGGCTTGTATTCTCTCGGCAACGTTTGGCAGTCGCACTTGAAGTTCATAGAGTTCATCGAATTCCCGTAACTTGAAATGGGCCCGATTGGCCGAGTCATCACGCCCATAGCCGAGTAGCAGAAAGTCATCGGGTTCGGGGACATTCACGGTCCAACCCACACCCCACATCATCAACTTTCCGGCGCGGCTCGCCTTGAGATTTTCGGGCCAGGAAGCGGTTTTGAATTCGATGCGCACACCGAGTGCGTCCATGTCGTGTTTCCACAGTTCGTTCAGTGTGCGGCTTTGTTGGTCGGGCTGCGAGGCGTACTCGAGAATCAATGGTGAACCATCAGGCTGATCGCGCCATTCATCGCCGTCGTGGTCGATGTAGCCGTACACGTCGAGCAGTGCTTTCGCGCGTGGCAAGTTGAACTCGCTCATCTCACTCTTGAAGGCAGGATCGTAGCTCCAGACGTCGGGGCCGATGATGCTCTGGGCGGGTATGGCTTGGCCATGCCGGACCAGTTGTATCTCCCGTTCAACGTCAACCGCGAGTGCGATGGCACGGCGCAGTGCCACTTTCCGGGGTTCGTAGCCCCCGACCAGTGGATGCTCCATATTGAAGTAGCTGACCGAGAGATCCGTTCTTGGATATCGGTTCAGGACGATGCCGCGTTTTTCGAGGTGAGGCGCGAGTTCGTGATTCGGTGTAGCGATGTTTACGAAGGAAGAGGGCACATCGATCACATCGAGTTGGCCGTTCAGGAAGGAGAGCCAGCGCGGTTGTGCCTCGCCAATGATCGAAATCTGGACTCGATCAACAAGTGGCAGCCGACTTCCGTTGAATCGTGTGGCGGTAGCGATGCGGGCCTGATCGTTGATCGCGGGATGCTCGTTGTAAAACACCTCCCGATAGGTGGGATTACGCTCGAGCACGATGCGTGAACCCCGTTGCCAGTCGATCAGCCGAAATGGACCGGTCCCAACCGGGTGATCACCGATTTTGTCACCGTAGTGTTCGACAACCTCGCGGGCGACGGCGCCGATCAGTCCACCGCCGACGAAGTTGTATACAAAACGTGGTGAGGGCTGCTCCAGCTTGATCTGCAATGTGTAGCGGTCGAGCGCACGGACGCCTTCGATTTCGGTGTCGTAGTCAAAAGGTGCTCCGGCGAGGGCGCGTTCATGCAAGGCTTCCAGTCCGATGGGGCGAGCGGTGGTGAACGCGCCGATCTTGGGGCTGCGCCAGCGCGGGTCGTAGTGGCGCTTGAGCGAATAGACGTAATCCTGCGCGGTGAGTTCACGCCGCTGCCCACCGAAGGCCGGGTCGTCGTCGAAATAGATGCCGGGCTGGACGCGGATCGTAAAGGTGCGAAAGTCCTCCGACACCTCAGGCAACGCGGCCGCAGTGTTGGGACGAATGCGCACGGGTTGAGCGAGGAATTCATACTCAAGCAAACCGTCGAAGATGCCGCCGATCACGGTGTTGGAGTAGAGATCGCTGACCTGGGCGGGATCAAAGTTAGTCTCCGCAATGGGAAACGAGACATGCAGTGTCTTTGGCTCTTTCGCGGCTAGTCCAGCCGCGGACGTGAGCAGGCCTGTTAGTACGATTACAAGAAATTGATTGAAGGCTCGCATCAACCGTCCAGGCTGCGCACAATGAGGCTCAGTATACGGGGGCGCAGCTGCGCCGGGGTGTAACCCAATGGCCGGCTATCTACTGCGACGTCTCTGGCAGATGGTCCCGACCGTTCTAGGCGCCGTACTGCTCGTCTTCTTCCTCTTCAAGTTCTTCGGTGGTGATCCCGCAGAAATACTCGGGGGACTCAATGCGACCCCGGAGCAGATCGCCACGATTCGTTCCGAACTCGGTCTCGATGAACCTGTTTGGGTGCAACTCGGACTGTATCTGCAGAGCGTCTTCACATTCGATTGGGGCGAGAGCTGGGCTACGGGAGAACCGGTGGGCGAACTCTTCGCCACACGACTGCCTGCGACGTTAACGGTGATGCTGCCCATCCTCCTGCTCGAGGTCATCATCGCCTTGCCGATTGCCATGTGGGTCGCCTACCGGCGTGGTTCGTTGGTTGATCGCACGCTGATGGTCATCACGACTCTCGCACTCTCGATCAGTTTTCTCGTCTACATCATTGTGGGTCAGTATCTCCTTGGTTTTCAGCTCGCCTGGTTTCCGGTGCAAGGTTGGAGTGACAACACACTGACCAACCTTACGACCTATACCCCACTGCCGGTGATGCTCGCGGTACTGGTCGCGCTCGCGCCCAACATCCGCCTCTATCGTTCGTTCCTGCTGGATGAACTTGGCAACGACTATGTGCGCACCGCGCGTGCGAAAGGACTACCGGAGCGTGTAGTGCTCTTTCGACATGTGCTGCGTAACGCGCTCATCCCGGTGCTGGCGAATGTTGGGCTGGCGCTGCCGGGTGTCTTTGTAGGTTCGTTCCTGATTGAACAGTTCTTTTCGATTCCCGGGCTTGGGCGTGAGGTGTTGCTGGCGGTTAATCGCAGTGACTATCCGGTCATTCAAGCCATTGCGGTGTATCTCGCGATGTTGTCGATGATCATCAATCTTGGTGTTGATGTGATGTTCCGCCTCGTTGATCCACGGGTGGTGCTGAAGTGAGCGTGACCTCAGTCGAACTTGAACCGGCCGCGTCCCAGATACACTCAGAGGGGGTTTGGCGCGCCGCGTGGCGACGTTTTGCGACCGATCGAATCGGCGTTTTTGCTGCGACGATCGTCATAACATTCCTGCTGCTGATCGCCGCATCTGCACTTGGTTTCATTGCTGAAAACTGGGAGGCGGAAACAGGGGTGCCGAACGCCCGACCGCACTTTCTCGGTCCAGCACCAGTCGTCGAGACAAGTGTGATCGCCATGCCTTCAGGTCCGAACGCTGACCTCACTGAACTCGATCCGCTAGCGCCGCGTTACGCGGAATGGGATGCACAGACGAAACAGTACGCGGTTAACGAGACAACCAAGGCGCAGACGTTAGCCTTCGGCGGTGACTGGCGTGGTCGAGACGTGCTGGCCAAGGCCGTGAAGGGCAGTGAGATCTCGGTATTTGTCGGTGTGCTGGCCGCTCTCGTCGCAACACTCATCGGTACCGTGCTCGGTGCCATCAGTGGCTTCTTCGGCCGGCGTATCGGTGATCTTCTGGAGTGGATCTACAACGTCTTCGAGGCGATTCCAGGCATCCTCCTGATCTTCGCGTTTGCGGCCGTGTTTGGACGCGGCATGATTTCGGTTGTGTTGATTCTCGGACTCACGGGTTGGACCGGCCTCTACCGCCAGGTGCGCGCAGAGTTCATGAAACATGGTAGCCGCGAGTATGTGCGTGCGGCGGAAGCGATCGGTGCATCGAATACCAGTCGAATGTTTCGCCACATCCTGCCGAATGTCAGCCACGTGGTGCTCGTACGTATGGCGTTGTTGGTGGTGGGCTTCATCAAGGCCGAGGTGATCCTCTCCTACCTTGGGCTCGGGGTAGGTGTCGATGACGTGTCGTGGGGCACGATGTTGGCGGAAGCCCAGTCGGACCTCATCCGCGGCTATTGGTGGCAACTTGCAGCGGCGACGCTCTCCATGGCGGTGTTTGTCACCGCGTTCTCGTTGATGACCGATGCGGCACGGGATGCGCTGGATCCGAAACTGCGAGGGCTGGAATAGTCATGTTGCTCTCGGTCCAGGACCTCGCAGTCAGTTTTCGCGTCGGTAAGGTGAACGGCAACGTTGAGCGCGCGGGCGCTGTCAAAGGTGTCACTTTTGACGTGCCACAGAACTCAACCGTTGCACTTGTGGGTGAGTCGGGCTCCGGTAAAAGTGTGACCGCGATGTCGATCGTTGGCCTGTTGCCGGAGAATGCCGAGTGCTCTGGAAGTGTGCTCTGGAAGCAACACGAACTGCTTGCATCCTCTGCTGATCAGCTTCGTGCAGTGCGTGGTCGAGAGATCGCCTGTGTATTCCAGGATCCGATGCAGTCGCTCAATCCGGTGATGACAGTGGGTGCTCAGCTGGTCGAGCCACTTCGAACACACCTCGGAATGAATCGACGCGTTGCGCGTGATCGCGCGATTGAACTGCTCGATGAAGTCGGTCTGCCTGAGCCTGCGCGTCGATTCGACAGCTATCCGCATGAACTCTCTGGCGGCCAACAGCAACGTGTGATGATCGCGATGGCCCTCGGTTGTGAACCGAAGCTCCTCATTGCCGACGAACCGACCACGGCACTCGACGTCACGGTCCAAAGGCAGATTCTGAACTTGCTCGCCTCGCTGAAGTCGGCACGTGGCATGAGCCTGCTCTTCATCAGCCATGATCTGGGTCTGGTCGGCGAAATTGCCGATCACGTGGTGGTGATGCGCCACGGCGAGGTGCGCGAGCAGGGTTCGACGGAACGGATCTTCTCCTCACCTGCTGACAATTATACAAAGGCGCTACTCGCCTGCCGGCCGACGCTGCAGGATCACGTCGCGAGGCTTCGTGTGATTGACGATCACATGCGAGACGCGGTGGCGGCTCGGCCGACTGCCAAGCCTAAGGATCCAGAGGCACCGGTGGTACTCGAGGTGCGGTCTCTGGCCAAGAGTTTCTGGTCGCCAAGAGGGCTGTTCCGTAAATCCGAATTCAAAGCCGTGCGTGACGTGAGTTTTACGCTTCGCAAAGGGCATACCCTGGGCGTGGTGGGTGAGTCCGGCTCTGGAAAGACAACGATGGGGCTCTCGCTGCTGCGTCTCCACGAACCTTCAGCCGGACAAGTGATCTTTGATGGTCAGGATCTTTTGACATTGACAGATCGGCAGCGACAGGTGATGCGGCGGCGCATCCAGATTGTTTTCCAGAACCCGTACGCCAGTCTCAATCCGCGTTTCACCGTCGGCAGAACTCTGGTTGAACCGATGGAGATTCATGGTATCGGCAAGGATCTGGCGGCACGCGAAGCACGTGCGCTTGACCTGCTCTTGCGGGTCGGTCTCGACCCCTCGGCGTTTGGCAAATATCCCCACGAGTTCTCCGGAGGCCAACGTCAACGTATTGCCATCGCACGGTGCCTCACCCTCGATCCCGAAGTGATCGTATTGGACGAGGCGGTATCTGCGCTCGATGTCTCTGTGCAGGCGCAAGTGCTCAACCTTTTAAAAGACCTGCAGGATGCGTTTGGATTTGCCTACGTGTTCATCAGTCACGATCTCGCGGTGGTGCGTTTCATGAGTGATGAGGTGCTGGTGATGAAGGACGGCGTGGTGGTTGAACAGGCATCGACCGAGACTTTGTTAGCTGCGCCGAAGGCGGCCTACACGCAGGCGTTGCTTGCCGCTATTCCACGCGGCGCTGCTTCGGTGCGTTCGTAGGCGCAGCATCACTTTGCCGGATGTCGCTCCGCTTCTTTATCTTCCCTTCTTTATCTCCCCTTCTTTACCTTCCCTTCTTTACCTTCCCTTCTTTATCTTCCCTTGAAGTTGCCTGGTCGCCGTTCGGCTACGGCTTTCACCCCTTCCTTGTGGTCTTCCGTCTTCTGCAAGCGGTGCTGTTCAACGAACTCATGATCGGTTTGTTTCTTCGCCTGCGCGGCGATATCACCTCGCAAAGTTGCGCGCACACTCAACAGCGCAAGTGGTGCGTTCTCAGCGATTTCATTGGCAAAAGCGATGGCGTCTTCACGCAGTTTCTCCGCTGTCGTGATGCGATCGGCCAAACCCCACTTGAAAGCAGTCTCGCCATCGATGCGTTGACCGGTGAGGAACATCAAGCTCGCTTTCTGCTGGCCGATTAGCTTGGCAAGCGTGAGTGTCAATGCAAAACCAGGATGAAAGCCGAGCTTCACGAAGTTCGCGGTAAAGCGTGCATCCGGCGTGACAATACGAAAGTCAGGCATCACAGCAAGACCAAAACCACCACCGACTGCAGCACCTTGAACGGCAGCGATCACGGGCTTCTTGCAAGCGAAGAGTCGCACTGCAGCAGTGTAGAGCGGGTTACCACTCTCCTGAGCCCGCGTAGCGCGTTCGGTTTGTTGTGAGCGGTCACCGAAGTTCGCGCCGGCACAAAAATTCTTGCCCTGGGCAGCGAGCACCAACGCGCGAACTTCAGGATCCTTGTCCATGGCTTCAAATGCATCACCCAACGCATTGATGAGGTCCACATCAAAAAAGTTGTTGGGTGGCCTCTGGATTTCCAGTACCGCCACGTGACCCAGTTTCTCAATGGCGACGTCACCGATTTTCATGATGTTTCTCCCCTTCGTGCGCGTGCGGAATGAAGATGGATGTTTGCGCGGTTTGCAGTTAGTTTGCAATCGGAACGGTGTTTTGAATCGCGGGGGGATGAGGGGCCATGCTGACCTGGCAAATCGGTGATGTACGTATCACCCAGATCGTCGAACTGACGACGGCGTCGCTGGGTCCACACCTCTTGCCGCAGGCAACACCTGAGTATTTGGCTTCCGTGCCATGGCTCGCGCCATTCGTACAGGACGACAAGATCACACTCAGTATCCACACGCTGGTGATCCAATCGCGTGGTCAGACTATCGTCGTGGACACCTGCATCGGCAATGACAAACCACGTTCTTATCCGCGTTGGAATCAGATGCAGGGTGATTTTTTGCAACGGTTCGAAGCGGCAGGATTTCGAACCGACCGAGTCGACACCGTACTCTGCACACACATGCATGTGGATCACGTCGGCTGGAGTACCCGGCTGGTCGACACGCGCTGGCATCCCACATTCTCGAATGCACGTTACCTGTACGCTGAAGCGGAATATGCACATTGGAAAGTGGAGCCCCAGATTTATGGGCCTGTGTTCGAAGATTCGGTACAACCGGTATTCGATGCGGGGCTAGGAGACCTTGTGGGCTCAACCCATCGGATCAACGACGAAGTCTGTCTTGAGCCGACACCCGGTCACACGCCCGGTCACGTGAGCGTGCATATCACGTCGCGCGGAGAAGAGGCTGTGATCACCGGCGACATGATTCACCACCCTTGCCAGATTCATCAGCCCGACTGGTCGAGCCTTGCCGATTGGGATGCCCACATGAGTGCGCATACCCGACATAACTTTCTCGACCGGTATGCGGATCGTCCGGTTCTGGTCATCGGTACTCACTTCGCGGCACCGACAGCGGGCCGCATCGTCCGCGACGGATCTGCCTACCGCCTCGACTACTGAAGTCAGGGAAGCTCTGATTAATGTCTGTTTCCGCCATAGCTTCGTTAGTCGTCGCTGCAGAAAATCGCGGAATTACTGCATTTCCGCGATTTTCCTCCGCTCCTCCAGCCTTGTTATGACGAAAATATCCGATCAATCAGAGCTTCCTTAGGCGTTGGCCGGCTCGTTGCTCTCGCCGGACCTTCGCCGTGCGCTCGCACTTCCGGATTTCCGGCTGCACTTTTTTGGAGGGCTTGCGGCATCCTTCGCGATGAACATGCAGGTTATTGCGCGGGGTTGGCTGGTCTATCAATTGACCCAGTCGGAGATGGATCTCGCCTGGGTGACGATGTCGTTCATGATCCCGCAGGTACTGTTTGCGCTGTATGGCGGAGTACTGGCGGACCGTTATCCGAAGCGGCGGTTGATTGTGATCGGACAGAGTTTGAGTGCGCTCGCGACGTTGGTGTTCGCCGCCATCGTGCTCACCGAACGTGTTGAGTTCTGGGATTTCATCTGGCTCGGTTTTTTTAATGGCACCGTCCTCGCGCTGTCGATGCCGGCACGACAGGCATTTGTTCCGGAGCTGGTGCCGCAGTCGCTCATTCTTTCCGCGACCTCGATCAACACATCAGGATGGAATTTCGCACGCATTCTCGGCCCGGCAATTGCCGGTCTGCTCATCGCATTGATCGCCGATGGTGACAAGACGTCCTACTTCGGTGTCGGCATGGTGCATCTCTTCATCTGCGCCTTATATCTTCTGTCAGCGCTGTCCATGAGCCGGGTCAGTCGACCTGGCGAGGTTCATCCCGTGAAAGAACATGTTGGCCGGGAAATGTTAGGCGCGTTTCGCTACGTCTGGAACCGGCCACCGATCTTTGCGCTGATCATTCTGTCGATCATCCCGTTTTTGTTTGGCATGCCTCTCAACACGATGTTGCCTGCGTTCAACCACGACATTCTCGGCGGTGGTGCGGATGATCTGGGTTATCTGATCTCGGCGATGGGGGTGGGTGCCATCATCGGATCGCTCTATACCGCAGGGCTTGCGAGTCTCAAGCGCAAGGGCTTCTGGGTCATTGCAACGTGTCTCGCCTGGGGCGCTGCGACCATGGCATTCGGTTTTGCAGATTCACTTCTGTTTGCGTTCATCGCGATCTTCTTTGTCGGTCTGGTCTCCGCGGCAAACTCAGCTGGCAACCGAGCGCTGCTGCAAATGCAGGTTGACCCAGCCATGCGCGGCAAGGTGTTGTCGATCGATATGATGTCGCATGGATTGATGCCGTTTGGCCTGATGCCCATCAGCTTCGTTGCCGAGCGGTACGATGTGGCCGTCGCTTTGATGGTGAGTGGTGGTGTTTTTATGCTGCTGGTAGTGCTCTGTTTCGCGACGATGAAGTCACTCCGTACGATCGATCAAAGTTTGAACTGAGTTCAGCCCGTGCTCGCGCCGAATCGATGCTTGGCGAGCGCCTGGTACTCTGCGGAGTGATACCAGCGGTCAAAGGCTGCCGCATCAGGATGAAACCTTGTGCATAACGCGCGTATTCCTTGCGGTCTTCGAGATTCAGCAGTGCAATCGCCTACACCGTCATGCTTCTGTCCTCTGAGTGGCTTTCAACGGCGGCTCTGTAGCCCACCTGCATGGATTCGATGCGGAGCAACAACCAGAGGCCCCGCACGACGAGAGAAGGCCCAATAAACGAGACGATCTCCAATATAATTTCGCTCAGCGTCTCGCCAGGATCATAACTCTCGATACGCACGAACCGGATCACCCATTGCCACCTGGAGACCGTACTCATGACCGTTGAATCCCTGCTGGCTCGCCGCAACCACGCGCTCGGTCAAGGCGCTCCGCTGTTCTACGACGAACCGCTGGAAATCGTGCGTGGAGAAGGCGCTTATCTGTTTGATGTGAGCGGGCGCAGGTATGTCGACATGTACAACAACGTGCCGTGTGTCGGGCATGCCAACCCGGCTGTTGTTGGGGCGATGACGCGACAGCAGGCGACACTCAACGTACACAGCCGGTATCTGCACAAAGGCATCGTTGAGTACGCGGAGCGACTTGCAACGCTGCATGGGCCGCAGATCGAGTCCTTTGTGTTCAGCTGTTCCGGCACGGAAGCCAATGAAGTGGCGTTGCAGATGGCACGAGCCGCCACCGGCAAACGGGGTGTGATCTACAGCGATGGGACATACCACGGGAACAGCGAAGCGGTGGGCATGCTCAGTGGTGGTCGGCGCCAGTCTTCGACTCATCCGGAGATCGCCTCATTCCCTTTTCCTGACCGCTACCGCCCACTGGTGTCGGGTCTGGATGAATCGGCGCTCGCTGATGCCTATGTTGCGCAGATCGACAAGGCGATCCATCAACTGCAATCAACCGGCGCGGGTGTCGCCTGTCTCATCGTCTGTTCCATTTTTGCCAATGAAGGCCTGCCGAACGTGCCCGCACAATTCATGGCACGAGCAGCCGCCCGGCTGCGGGAAGTTGGACTCGATCCTGCCGACTATCGAGGTCGGGTGCTCGACATCCGCAATGCCATCGCCACGCGCAGACGTGCGCTGAGTAATGAGTCCGCGCCAGACTACGCTCGTTTCTCCGACGAGCAACTTACCGATGCCTGGCAGTACAACCTGTTTCCCAACGTCGTGCTTTCTTTCGGTGTCGATCACCTCTGGATCATGCGCGCTCGCCCGCATCCAACGGACCCTGGGAGAACCGAGTTCGACAAGATCACCCTGACACGTCGCCCGATCAGTGAGCGCGCCACACCGCTGCCGCGTCTAGGCCGAGAAGTGTTTGAGTACGACGCCGTTATTCGCGGCGAGAAGAGCATGACGATCACCATCGACCAGGATGTGGAACTGCTCAAGGATGTGCAAAGCGGCATGAAGTCGGCAGGCTTCGACACCGTGTGGCTCTCCGAAGAGGAGGCCAGGGTCAAACACTTCCATGCCGAGTGGGATCGACGTATGACAGATCGGGTTTGAGATGAGTCATCGCCCCTGAAAGGACCCGTTGAACGAAACATTCAGGACCGAACACTGGATCATCTGACGCCTGGATGAAGCGGGGATCTAAGACGGATTTTCCGGTTTTCGATAGAGAACCGATCCCTGCGTATCCGTAACGGAGATCACCTCTCGTTCGCCACGCAGCGCATTGACCAGCCAGAGGCGCTCGACATTTTGCAGGCTTTCAATCGACAGGCTTTGCAGTTCTACGAGACCCTGATCGATCAGGTGCTGCCGGTAAACGCCGCCCAGCAACCCATCTTCTAAAGGTGGCGTGTACTTCCTGCCGTACACCTCGAAAACTACGTTGGCGATAGAACTTTCCGTCACCCTGCCTTCGCGATTGCAGAGCAGCACTTCGTCGCCGTTGCTGCGGGGGTCGTAGTGGCTACGCAACGTGGTCTTGTGATGAAGGAGCACCGGGTCGATCCCTGCCGGCAACGTTGCCAGCATGATTTCCATCACCGGATTGACAGAAGTCATCAACATCGTGGCCTGCAGACTGAGTCTTCCCCGGTCATCAAGCATCACCCGTACACGCTTGTTCCGATTGAAGTCTCGTGCGCCTTGGTCGAGCAGGCGATCAAAACCATCGAGGTCAAAGGGGCGGTTGAACCATTCTGCGCTATGAGCAAGACGATCACGGTGCAACTGCCGCAGAAAGTACCCGTCAGTTACTGAATAACGCAGCGTCTCGATTAACCCAAAGCCGCGACGGATCGGTTGATTGACTACCCGGGCTTTGGCCGCGAGTTCCTGCCACTCTTCGTCCGGATCGGAATCCCAGACGATGCCGCCACCTGCACCATAGGTCCCACGGCTTGCCTGCCGATCAAACCAGGCCGTGCGGATGGCAATACTGAAGCGAGCCTTGCGACCGGGCTCCATCACCCCGATGGCACCGGTATAGATCTCACGGGGAGCGGATTCGAGTTCACGGATCACCCGCATGCTTGCGCTCTTTGGTGCGCCTGTCACCGACGCTCCGGGGACGAGCGCGCGAAAGATCTCTGGAATCGTTGCATCAGTACGCGCTTTCACCGTGGAGGTCATCTGCCAGACGTGCGCCAGCCGTTCGATGCCGAACAGTTCTGTCACCTGAACGCTGCCGGTGCGCGCAATGCGGCCGAGGTCGTGACGAACCATGTCGGTGATCATGACGTTCTCGGCGCGATTCTTCTCCGAAGTGCGCAGCCACATCGCTTGCTCCGGGTCCTTCGTCACGATGGGTGAGCGTACCGCTGTGCCTTTCATGGGTTTGCAGACAACAACGTCGCCGTTCAACTCAAACAGAAGCTCAGGGGATGTGGAGACCACGGCGAAATCCGGAGTCTCGATGTAGGCGCCATATCGTGCCTGCTCCGCCACGTCGAGGAACAGCGTGAACGGATCAACACCCTGCGCATACAACCGTTCGGTGTGATTGACCTGATATACCCGGCCAGCCCTGAGCGCCTCTCGGATATGAGCCAGTCGCTGACGATAGGTCTCATGATCGGTGGCGAGGGTCCACGGCACACGGCGCCAGGCTTGTTGGTCGCTTGCTACAGAAAGTGGCGCTGGCTGGGAACTGGCAAGCGGCCATGTAAACGTCGACCAGCCTTCGAAAAGGCCAAAACACACCAGCGGCAGAGTGCCCCTTTCTTGTGTCGTCAGGGACGAATCGAATGCCGAAGCCGCTTCATAAGTGACGAAGCCGGCAGCTATCCGGCCGGCCGCAACCGCCGCATCAACCGCCGCCAGCACAGGCAGGACATCCGCAGTGTGCAAAGCCTGAAGTACGGCGTGTGGACGGTGATATTCGCGCCACCCTTCTGCGGCACGGCAAATAAATCGAAAAAACACGTTTTGAGCGTCAGCACTTCGATGCATGGACATGTCAGTTTACCGTGATTCAACCGAAACACCTTGAGCCATTTGCAAGCGCGCATACGATGCGCTGAGCTTGACAGAGGATAGACATGCAAGGGCCGCTGCAGTCGAAACGGGATGGCGCAGCGCGTCAGACTCCGGAAGAACTAACGATAGATGAGAGGGGATGCGAAATACGAAGCCGTCAACTCCGATCGGCAGGGAAAACAGTCGTTTCTTGGCTCGACAGGAGCAGCTACCAGCACACGCGCTCGAGCAGCAGCGAACCAAACGCCTCGGTATCCCGCCAGCCGGTCGCAACCTGCATGGCTTTTCCGGCTGCGTCCTCGCGGGTGTAGCCCACGTCGTCGATGGTAATGCGCAGCGTTTCCATCGTCAGCGCCTCACGGGTAAAGGCGAGATAGATGGCCACAGTGTCGTATAACGTGGTCGAACGCTTGAGGAGGCGATTAGCTGGCGCACCCACAGCGGCCAACCAGGCGCGGTAGTTCTCCAGCACCATCGACGCCATGCTGCCGGGATGGGATCGTGCATAGGCACAGAACTGCTGATAGGCATCACCCTTCAGCACGACGCTGCCGCAGCTGTCGAGCGGCGTGATACAGACGTCCCACGCCGCTGACAACGCGGCCCGGGCCGCAGGAATGTCGGCGAATACGTTGTATTCGGGGGTCGGTGCTGTAGCGCCGCGATAGCCGACACGCACTGAACCGTGCATGCCCACTAGGCTCGCACGTTCGACGATCTGCGGACACCGACGCAGTGCCTCAGCAATGTTGGTGAGCGGTCCGATCGCGATCACCGTGACGGGAGCGGGCGCGGTGAGGATCATCGTAATCATCTCATCGACGCCGTCGCCATGGACCATGGAATGCGCCGAGAGGGCAGCATCATCCGATCCAACGAAGGCTGCTTGCGGTGTTCCCGACAGCACCGGCGGCAGCTTTAGCGGCCCACCGATGCCTATGCCAATCGGAACGTCTTGCCGACCGGCGGCTGTGAGCAACCGAGCGCATAGCGCCGCACGATGGCGCGTATCACCACTCACCGTGGTGATGAGCTGGAGGTTGAGTTCGGGCGAGGCCAAGAGCATCGCCAACGCCCAGGTGTCGTCGATGTCCGAGCCGATGTCCGTATCGAGGATCACGCTGCGCGCCATGGAGTCTCCGTTCGGGATTCACTGAACAACGGCTGTTTCCGCCATGGTTTTTCCAGGAGGAAGCCTTCCCAAGGGGATATTCCCACGGGGACACACCCCGTGAAATCGGCGCCACTTTCCGATCTCACGGGGTGTGTCCTCGAGAATTCGAACCTCTAGGCCACAGCCCCCGAAGCCACCAACGCCTCAACTTCTGCGGCCGTAAAACCAGCGGCGAGCAGCACCTTCCGAGTGTGCTGCCCAGGCGCCGCCGCAGCTGGAGGAACTTCCGGTGCGGTCCGGCTGAAGCGGGGTGCGGGTGCGGCCTGCTTGAGGCCGTCCACCTCGACGAATGTCCCGCGCGCCTGGTTGTGGGGATGATCCACCGCCTCGGCGAAGGACAGGATCGGCGCGTAGCAGATGTCCGTGCCGAGCATGATCACGTCCCACTCGTGACGGGTCTTCATCTTGAACACCGCTGTGAGCTTCTGCTTCAGCGCCGGCCACTCGGCGCGTGCCATCTGCTTCGCCAGAGATGGGTCGTTAGAAAGCCCGGTCTTCTCGAGCAGCAGTGTGTAGAACTGCGGCTCAATGGACCCGATGGAGATGTACTTGCCATCCTTTGTTTCGTAGGTGCCGTAAAAGTGGGCGCCGCCGTCGAGCATATTGATACCACGCTCCGGCTTCCATTGGCCGCTTTGCATACCCGGAAACAGGCCGTTCATGAGCAGCGCGGAACCATCCGTCATGGCAGCGTCCACCACCTGTCCCTTACCGGAAGTGGCACGCTCCACCAGTGCTGCGGTGACGCCAAACGCCAACAACATCCCTCCGCCGCCGAAATCACCCACCAGATTGAGCGGCGGCACAGGCTTGCCGCCGGGTTCACCAATGGCGTGTAACGCACCTGACAGGGAGATGTAGTTGATGTCGTGTCCGGCCGCAGGGGCCATGGTGCCGTGCTGTCCACAGCCGGTCATGCGGCCGTAAAACAGGCGCGGATTGCGGG
>SXGR01052415.1_pt1 | contig 15982 bp, 20 predicted proteins | sample 3174711 | NCBI WGS metagenome assembly SXGR01 (sample SAMN11356860, study PRJNA531348) | freshwater metagenome | isolation source: freshwater sample F1-60 | place: China: Fuxian Lake, Yuxi | collected 2017-12-25
ATAGCGTGCTACGTGAGATCTCGGTCCGTCGCGCTGTGACCAGTCGAGGCAAACGAAATATTCGAGGAGTCAGAAAAAGAACCAGCAACTACGGGGCGAGAAACAGAGGAGACCCCATCAATCAGCCGTGTCATCCAACCATTCGTATTTTATCTAACTTAACAGTATCGCGCACATACCTGGTACGAGCTTCAAGGGCGCAATTCGCACTGCCATGCTGGACGATCTGAACCGCGAACAGACCCCAGGTGATGTTCAGTTCAATTACAAGGGCGACGCAAAGTCCACCACGGCAATGGAAAAACGCCTGCTCAGGGGGATTTTCAAACCAGTCCACTGCGCCTGCTCAAAATCGCAGACCTCATGCCAGCGCCGCAGCGTGAGTTGGACAGGTGCGTGATGTATTCCGTCAACCTGAAGAAGAGGCAAATCATCAATGACGGTAAAGAGGTTGCTGCCAAAGGTCCTACAGCCCGCAAAGAATGCATCCTCCACGGCCAGTTTCGCGCCTTTTTAGCCGATGCTGTGCTGCCGTCGCTCGACCCGCACACCGACAGGAAAACCACGCCAAGCTCCGAGCTTCGTCCAATCGATTTCAAAGCCATAGCCAAACAATCCAACACGTACAACCAAACCCGGCTGCGGCGTGAGATGAGTGTTCTCGATGGGCGCGGCCTGGTGAACCCCGCATGGAAGTATTCCATCGACACGCTCATGGCGGGCGCGCTGGGTAAAAAGCTGGCAACCGGCGATGCATTCCTTATTCGCCTGGGCCGCTATGGCGGTGCGGAGAGCAAAACGCTGTCTGGCGAGGGCGTGGCCAGAATCAAAATCATGGGCGCGCGAGCGGGCGGTAAGCAAGAATTCACCTTCGAGAGCAGCACGAAAACCGTTTGGCTCGCCGCCGAGCACGATAACGAACAAAAGCATCTGCTCCCCTTTGGCTGGGCCGTGGTGGAAATAGACCCGCAGGAAGGCGACTCCCCCGAACTTAAAGCCTGGTGCACCGAACAAGCCAAAGGCCGGCCTGACATGGCCAAAATCCGTCAACAATTTGAGGTAGACAAGCAGGGGGCACGACAACACAAAGCCGAGCTGGCTGCACAGGCAGCCCAACGCGAACAAGCCCGGCAAGCCGAACAACGGGCCGCCATCCAGCGCGTACAGGCGCTAGCCCAAATGACCGAACATCGCAAGCAGATTGAAACTTTACGGCAAGCCTGTGAGACTTGGGCCCAGCAAATGCCACCCAAAGGCAACTGTAAAAAAACAATAGGCCGATGTGGGAAAGGCCGGTTTCTTTCAAGATGCCAACGAAATGGTTGCGATGGCACAAAGTCAACCGGGGTGGACAGCGCAAGACAAAGCTGCGTTGGCCGACATGCTGGAAGCTTGTCTCCCCCAGGTCGTCGGGCCGTGGGAGAAAGAACAACGTAAAAAACTCAAGCTTGCGGCGCTGCGGGGGCTTGCATGAGGCCCAGCTTTTTACGCTTATGTCAAAAATTTTCCTTGGGGATGGTCGACAGTATCTGCTTAGCCCAGGCCAGTATTCATCGCTTCAAAACAAGCAACCGCAACGCCGGTTCCCATGCTGAGTGCGGCTGACGTGCTGAACCATGTGTTTGCTGGTGCTGGTGATGCGCAACCTGGGATTTGTGGCAAGTTACTGCAAATCGGCGGCGATGCCAACACTGGGCGGGGCTGGTGGTGGTGCAAACTGTCCAATCTAAAAACACGGAGTCCTGACCTTGCAAGCCTATCAATTTGAGTACAGCGTTCCGTCGTCGCACACCCTCACTGTGAATCTGCCGCCGGATGCACCCACTGGGCCGGCACAGGTTATTGTGTTGTTACCCGGCGCAAACAACGCACTCAGTCCGCCCAGGCCCCCACAGCTTGACAACATGGCGCAATACCTTGCTTGGCATGACGAACAGCCAGCCAGTGGGCGAAGCGCCGATGACGTGGATGTACAGATTCGCGAAGAGCCCGAAGGTTGGAGCGATTGACATGCTGTGCGCCTTCCTGGACGCGAACGTCACAATCTTCTTTTTTCAAAGAGTAGCCCCTTACTACCTTGGAGGCCGTGACCACTTGTGGACAAGCGGTGACAGGCTGGCTAGCGCAGCAGAAGGCCACATTGATGTCATCAATATAGGGGAGCCACATGGCACAAACACTTGACCAAAAACGCGCGGCGCTGGCCTGGGGCTATGCCACGGCCAGTGGGCAGAAATACGGCAAGGAAGACAAAGGCCCGGATCAATCTGTTGTTACCGACATGCCTGAACCGCCCGCCTACCCTACCCCAACCCCCTTGTGACCCCCACCCCCGCCACCCAAGGCCCAGCCCCAGCCCCAAAAAACATCCTGCTGTGCACCCTGGGCGCCAGTTGGGCAGTGGTGGCTGAGATCTTTGGTTGGGTGGCGCCGCAGCATCTGGATCTGTACGCCCACCACCCGGACAGAGCTGAGTTGGATGCGCAGCGCCAACAGCACCAATTGGCGGCGCCAGATGAATTGTGGATTTGCAGCACCGAAGGCCCCCAAATGTGGCCGCCAAGCTGAAAGTGCAGTGATTCAGCCGGAGTGAACCTGCGTTTTCTTCTGGCTTCGTTTTCTTCCAAAGCTCGTCTCTGACGCGTCTTCTTCGGATCGTTTTGCGTTTTCTTCAAACTTCGCCAGCGGGCGTGCGTGTGGCCGATGTGGCTGCGCTTCTCTGCCCCGTTGAGGAGCGACCATGGCGCAGTGCGGACAGCGTAAGTGCTTGTGTTGCCGGGAGTTTTTTGATGTTGACCATCGAAACCGCAACCGTCAACGTTACTGCTCGGTCACGGCCTGCCGGCGTGCCAGCAAGGCCGCCAGTCAGGCAGCCTGGCTGACCCAACCCAAGAACGCCACGTACTTCAGCGACCCCATTCACGTGGCTCGCGTACAGGCCTGGCGAGCCGCAAATCCGGGCTATAGCCGCTCCAAGCCTGGGGTCTTAAAACCGTTACAAGATCCCTTGGTCGCGCAAGTTGTTGATTTGATTGAGGAAACCCCCATTCGTGCCCAGACACCTGAACCCCCAGGGAACTCAGCGTTACAAGATCTCTTGAACGCCCCGTCTCCTGTGCTGGCGGGCCTGATCGCGCATTTATTCGAGGCAACGTTACAAGATGACATAGCCAGGGCCACCCGGCGCTTGATACAACTCGGGCACGACGCAATCAACCGGAGCCGCAATGAAGACCGTCAAACATGTGCTTCGCCCTGAGCGAATTCGCTTGGTGCCAGAACAATTCAGCTGGATTGATCAGGCCTTGGTGCAGCGCCACCTCATTGACCGCTGCGACACGCACAGCGCAGCCCTGTACTTGTTCCTGGTCACCGTGGCCGACGCTCAGGGCCTGAGCTACTACGCCACCTCCACCATCGCGGAGCGCCTGCACCTGAGCAGCGATGCGCTTGGGGCGGCACGCCAACACCTCATGGCGCTCGATCTGATCGCCTACCAGCCACCCCTGTACCAAGTGCTGTCCCTCACAGGCGGCCAAACGGTGCCACGCCCGCCAAAGGTAACACCCCGGCCACCCCGGCCACACCAGACAAGCTGTGCCCCGGTGAGTCTGGCCCAACTACTTGAGATGGAGCGCCGCCATGCTCGACTATGAAACCTTCTGCCAGATCCGCGACCACCTGAGCCGCCAGCAACTCACCCAAGCCCAGACCGCACGTGCCTTGGACCTGAACGTGCGAACTGTTGCCAAATGGGCCAACGTAGACCAGTTTGTCCCGCGCAAGGGGGTGCTGCGAGTCAGCAAACTCGATGCCTTCAAGGGGCAGATTGTGCGTTGGCTCGATACCCACCCCTACAGCGCACAGCAGATCTACCAGCGTCTGTGCGAGGCCGGCTTTGATGGCGGACGCACCATCGTCAAAGACTACGTGCAGCGTATTCGTCCACGCCACCCGGAGGCATTCCTCAAGCTGGACTTCGCCCCAGGTGAGACTGCCCAGGTCGACTGGGGTGAATATGGCAGCATCGGTGTGGGCTCCACCCGCCGGCGCCTGAGCTTCTTTCTGATGGTGCTGTGCTACAGCAGGCGCATGTACCTGGAGTTCACGGTCTCTCAGGCCTCGGAGTTCTTCCTCTGCTGCCACGAGAACGCGTTCGCCGCGTTTGGCGGGGTGCCCAGCGAAATCATGGTCGATAACCTGAAGTCTGCTGTACTCCAACGTTTGGTGGGCGTGGCCCCCGTGTTCAACCCAAAGTACCTGGACTTCTCGCGCCACTGGGGGTTTGAGATCAAGCCCTGCAATGTACGCGCTGGCAACGAGAAGGGCCGGGTCGAGAATGGTGTGGGATATGTCAAGAAGAATTTCCTGGCCGGCCTGGCGTTGCCCGACTTCTGCGCACTACAGCCAGCGGGCACCCTGTGGATGGATACGGTGGCTAATGTGCGTATGCACGAGTCAACCCACCAGCGCCCGGTGGATCGGTTTGAGCAGGAGCGCGCCCATCTGAAGCGGCTCAACCCGGTGGGCTTCGATCTGGCGCAGGTGAAGACGGTGCGCGCCACCAAGCAGTTTCGCGTTGCGCTGGACTCCAACCACTACACAGTTCCGGCTCGCTACGCGGGGCAGCGTTTGACGCTTAAAGCCTATGCAGATCGGGTCTGCATTTATGACCAGCAGCAGCTCATCGTGCGCCATGCGCGCAGCATGGACCGGCACCAGGACATTGAGGACCCTGAGCACCAAAGCCAGCTTGTGGCGCAGCGCAAGAGTGCGCGCGAGCAGCGCCTGGTGGTGAGCTTCTTGGCGATCTCCCCACGTGCCCAACGCTACCGTGAGGCCTTGGAGGCCAAACACGTCAACGCCCGTGCCCACCTGCGCAAGATTGTGGCCTTGGTCGAGATGCATGGCAAAGAAGCTGTGGCCCGTGCACTCGATGATGGGCTGGAGTTGCAGGCCTTCAGTGCCGAGTACATCGCCCATATTTTGTCGGCACGCAAGCGCATCGGTGAGGAGCCGGCTGCCCTGCAGCTCACGCGTCGCGCTGATCTGCTGGAGCTGGGGTTGCCTGAGCCCGATTTGTCAATTTATGACCGCGACGATGGAGAGTGAGCATGGCCACAACAGGTGAGAGGTCCAAATTCGATACTGATGCGATGCGCAAGCACCTGGGCGTGTTGAAGCTGCCGTTCATGCTGGAGCACCACCAGGCGCTGGCGCAGGAGGCTGTCGATAAGCACTGGTCGCACCTGGAGTACCTCTCGGAGTTGGCCAGTGGCGAGGCCGCTGCCCGTGATGACCGCCGGGTTTCCCGCTGCATCATTCAGGCTAGGTTTCCGGTGCTCAAAACACTGGATCAGTTTGACTGGAATTGGCCCACCAAGATCAATCGATTGATGGTCCAGAATTTGTTTCATCTGGACTTTGTCAAACAGCATGCCAATGTCGTGTTCGTCTCGGGCACCGGTCTGGGCAAGAGTCATTTGATGACGGCGCTGGGCCATGCTGCGTGTCAGAAAGGGCATTCGGTGTTGTTCACCGGGGCTATAGAGATCGTCAACACGCTGAGCGAGGCTCAGGCCAGTGGCAGCGTCAAACGTGCGCTCAATCATTACATCAAGCCGCAGGTGCTGTGCATTGACGAGTTGGGTTACCTGCCCATAGATAAGTTCGGGGCCGACTGCTTGTTCCAGATTCTCAGCCATCGCTATGAGCGAGGCTCCACCCTGATCACCACCAACCGGGTCTACAAGCAGTGGGCCACCATCTTCAACAACGATGCCGTTCTGACATCCGCGCTGCTTGATCGCCTGTTGCATCACGTCGAGACCGTGCGTATCGAGGGCAAGAGCTATCGCTCCCAAGGCCAGGTCGAGATCTGAAGAGACCCTCGACTCGGCTCTGGGTTGGCTGGGAAAACGGCTTTTGCTGCCTAAAACCCATCAGTATTTCCAAACCGGCTAAATCTCTGCATGTTCGCTCCGGCGGCCACACAAAGAGCCCAACTGTGTGCAGCGCCCGAACCATCGGGTTGTTGATGCTGATGCCATCGGGGTTTTTCGCAATGGCGCTGGGCCCGATGCGCATCACGCGAGCCGATTCGAGCCAGGTGCGGGCCGTGGTGGCCTCGATCTCGTAGGCCTCGCGCATGATGCGGCGAATCGGATCCATAGCAGCTGAACCGGAAGCAACACCGCTGCGCAAGCCAAAGCGGCTAGCCGTCTCGACCCAGTTGCGTACCAGCGTGTCAGGCAGCGCACGATCATTTGCATATGCAGACTTGCGCGTGTGCCGGCGCACGATCTGGGCGAACAAGGGGTCAGCCGGTGCACTGCCCTGTTCGCCCAGAAAAAGAGTAGCCACGCGGCTGCCCTTGGGCAATTGTTGGTCAGCGGGTGCGCCACCCGGGAAAAGCTCAACCTTAACTGCAACGCCACGCTGGGCGGCCGCGATCACGGCCAACTCAATGAAGGTGCCAAAGCCAATCAGGATCTGTCGCCCAAAGGGATCGGTCTCAGGCAGCACCCGCTCAGCATCGCAGTTCAAGTGGATGCGTCCGGCTTCACGCAGATCGGCGATCCAAGGCTGGAGGTTGTGCGGATTAGGGGCCAACAGTGCATGGGCGAGCATGAAGCGCCGCATGTCGGTTTCGCGATCAGGGCTGCGCCAGGGTCGGATGGCAGCTTCTGGGAGTTCATTACTGCAGCCGGCCAGCGAAGCGGTGGCCGCGAGTACTGCACCGCCACCCACAAGACATAGGAAGGAACGGCGGCTGGGGGTGGCTGAAGCGACGCTATCCATAGGCTTCAACGATGCATTCGTGTCATTTATCAACTCCATTTTCATCTCCACATTGATGGTCATTCACAGGACTCAACTCAAAAAAATTTCTGTCAAGCTATTGTGTTGAGCGTTCAGCATCTACACAATTGACTATATTTTTATATCTGAATTTCACTTATGAATAGCTTGTTTGACTGGTCGCTGGTTCGCTCATTTCTTGCCGTACTTGATCAGGGCAGTCTTCTTGGCGCTTCACGCCAGCTGCAATCCAGCCAGCCCACCATCGGTCGACATGTGGCCGAGCTTGAATCCCAGCTTGGACTGGTTCTGTTCGAACGCACCGGCAGGGGCTTGCTACCTACCGAGGCTGCGCTTCGCTTGGCCGAATCTGCGCGAACCATGCAACTTGGGGCTGATGCACTCGTGCGCAGTGTCGACGGGGCTGATCAAGCTGTATCCGGCACGGCTCGCATCACGGCGAGCCAGCCTATGTCCTGTTATGTATTGCCACCTTTGCTGGCACAAATGCGCCTGTCACTGCCCGAGATCCAAGTAGAACTGGTCGCCAGCAATGCCGTGAGCAACCTCCTGCGGCGAGAGGCAGATATAGCGGTCAGGATGGTGCAGCCCGAGCAGGCCACGGTGATTGCTCGGCGGGTCGGCATGGTGGCTTTAAGGGCCTGCGCCCACCAGGATTACCTGCGTCGGCGTGGTGTTCCGCGACATCCGGCCGATCTTCTCTCCCATGACTTGATTGGCGGAGACCGCAACGAGGATACCCTCAAGGGCTTTGCCTCCGGCGGCATACCTGCAACGCGTGAAAACTTTGCATTTAGGACAGACGACTTGATTGTCGTATGGGAAGCCATAAGAGCCGGGCTTGGCATTGGCTTTGTCAGCCAACAACAGATACGAACTGATCCCGCGGTCATACCGCTGCTGCCGAAACTAAAAATTCAACCCATTCCGGTTTGGCTGGCGGTCCATAAGGAGGTTCGAACCAATAAGCGAATCAGAGCGGTCTATGACTATTTGGCCGATGCTTTACCTCGTGCGATCTGAAGCCACTCGTTCAACCAATCCACCATTCGTTCAAAAATGCTGGCTTTACGCCAGAAGCTTTCCGTACATTCAATCTTTGTCGGTATGCGCTTGCGCACGAGGGCCATCCTGACAGTTGATCAACTCAGTGACTTGGAAAGGCATTTCATGAAATTTCTCCGCTCTTTTTCAGCTTTGGCGGCATCATCTTTGATGTTCGGCATGGCAGGGACATCCTGGGCCCAGACTGAGCCCCGAGGCTTCTATGCGACGGTCTACGCTCAAACCAGCAACCTCGGTTCGACTACCTTTAATGAAATAGGTAATGCGGGCTTGGGCTCTGGGTTAAAGGCCAGCTTTGGGACAGGATTGGGTCTCGGCGGCGATATCGGGTTTCGTTACGGCAATGGCTGGGCATCGGAGCTTGAATGGAACTGGCGCCGTCATGACCTCAAGTCGCTCAATCGCGGCGCAACCACGCTCGCATCCAGCGGCGACTTTGCTTCCAATATCATCTTTGTCAACGGCCTTAGGCGCTTTATTGGCCCAACTGGCAGCTGGACACCCTACGTGGGTGCGGGTCTGGGGTGGGTTCAGGAGATCGATTTCGATATCCCTTCTGGCGGTACAGAGCGCGCATGGTCCAAGAGTGGAAAAGCCGCCGTGCAGCTGATCGGTGGTACTGAGATCCCGCTGGGGGATACCTGGAGGCTGGCCGCTGACGTTCGCGTATTGCGAATTGGTAACGTTGAATTGCCAGCAGAAGAAGGGGTTACGGGTCGACTGACGCAGCCGCGCTACAACCCTGTTTCTGTTCAAGTGGGATTGCGACGGTTATTTTGACCTTCGCGAGCTTGTAGGCTCTTAGATGCGGTTGGCATTTCTTGGTACCGCGCTCGGTCACCAAATCGCGCCACCGCATCCGCCTTTCGGCGTCGGCTGACCGGCACTTCACGGCCATCGCTCAACTCACAAATGGCAGCTTCACCGCGACGCCCTACGGACCGCACATGCCTGGCATGCACCCACCATGAGCGATGAACCCGCATCCCGGCACTGCCTTCTTCGTCTTCAACTTCTTGCAAACTGCCGAGCACCAGCGCTGCGCCCCGAGTGGTCCAGACGCGCAAGTATTGAAGCTCAGACTTGACGGCTATCACATCGTCACCCAGCTCTGTGGGTAACGCTGCGCGCCAATTACGAATGCTCGCCTCAACGACTTTGGGTTCTTGCGACAGGGCTACCAGCGGTTCATCGACTGAACGGTTGATATTTTGAACCAATGGCGGCAACAAACCCTGCAACCGAGGCCAAGAGATCAACGCCCATGCAGCCATGACTGGGCCCGACATATTCAACCATTCTTCGACCAGCACAGCCCAACCGAATGTTGGCTCCACGCTGCGCAGTTCTTCGGCGTCAAGCGTTTCACCAAATCCTAAAACTTGCTGCATCAATCCCTCACCGATCAGCCAGTAGATCGGTGCCAGCACGACAGAACCACATAGGCCACTCATCGCAACGAGCGACCACAAAGGCATTCGGCCCTTTGTATCGACTCTGCTCAACAGGTACAACATCGTCTGAAGAATGGCCAAGCCGACTCCAATTTGGAGTACCCAGAAGAGCGCCATCCATGGCCAAGGGGCCATGAACCCAGGGTCTGGCGTCAAAGCCATGACAAATGCCCAGAGAGCCAATCCCGAAGCCCCCAAGTAACGGGCAATTGACACGCTGTTGGGTGTATCAACTGATGTTTGCATGTCGTGACTCTAACAACTCATCGATGAAATACCAGGTTTTGAAAGCGGGAAAAAGGGAAATTCGCTTTCATCACCATCTTTCTATAGATGGGCGCAGGTCCAGCTCGAAAGTCCACGCATCGCGCGGCTGGCTGTGCAACCACCAGTAGGCCTGGGCGATGTGGTCCGGATTCAGGATGCCATCCGGTCCGACATCGGCCACGCGCTGCGCAAAATGCTCACGCGCGAAGGCGGTGTCGATCAGACCATCAATGACCACATGCGCCACATGCACGCCCTGTGGGCCGAACTCTCGCGCCATCGACTGGGCCAGCGCACGTAGCGCAGCCTTGCCACCAGCGAAGGCCGCAAAACCCGACGCTCCCCGCAGGCTGGCTGTGGCACCTGTAAAAAGAATGGTTCCACGCCCACGCGGCAGCATCACCCGCGCTGCCTCGCGGCCCGCCAAAAAGCCCGCCAAGGCACACATCTCCCAGACTTTGAAGTACTTCTGCGCTGTTGTCTCGAGGACTGGGAAGCGGACATTGCCGCCCACGTTGAATACCAACACGTTGATCGGCCCGATATCGGCTTCAATATGCTGGAAGAATTTGACCACCTCGTCCTCGCGCCGTGCGTCGAGCCCAAAAGCGAAAGCCCGACCACCCTGGGCGGTGATCTGTTCGACCAGCGGTTTCAAGGCCACCTCTGTGCGCCGCGCCACACATACGGTGTAGCCCTCCTTGGCGAAACGCCGGGCCACCGCTGAACCCGTGGCGTCACCGGCGCCGATCACACAACAGACTCCATTTCCGGACATGGTGTTCTCCTGGGTCAAGGCCTTATGCCCGGGCAGTCGGTCGGGCCGAGACCTGCGTAAACCAGCGCGATAGGTAGGTCATTTCTGGCGGTATGCGCAATCCGACAGCCTTTCCCAGCACACAGGCGCACTGGGCAACAATATCGGCAAGGGTGTAGTTATCCCCGGCAATGTGGCTGCGCTCAGCCAGTTCGCCATCCAGCCAGGCCATGGTCTGCAGCGCCCGATTGCGCGCCCAGCTGGCGACTTCGGGCACCTGTTCGACGCGCCCACGGTAAAAGTCACTGCTGTGCATAAATGCCAGCGCGATCGGCTGCGACAGCTCGTGGTCCATGCGCAGCGTCCACATCTCGGTGTGTGCCGACGCCTGCGGTGTTGTCCCCATCAAAGGCGGCTGTGGGTGCGACGCTTCCAAATAACGACAAATCGCCAGTGACTCTGCGATGGCGCTGCCATCATCGAGTTCAAGCACGGGCAACTTGCCCAGAGGGTTCAACCGAAGGAAGTCTGGCATGGCATTGGCGCCCCCCGCGGCGTCCACCTCGTGTCGCTCAATCGAAAGGCCTTTTTCAGCCATGAAGATGCGCACGCGACGGGGGTGCATGCCAGCGCTCAAGTCATGCAGAATCATGTTGAGGTCTCCTGGTTCAGTGGTTGTTGAAGGGCACGGATGACTCGCCCGGCCACTGCTTGTGCGAGTTCGGCAATAGGCAGCATTGCTGCGGGCACCCGGCCTCTGCGGAGGCTTGCAGCGCCATGAATCGCGCTCCACGCAAACAGGGCCTCATGTTCCTGAGGCGGTGCGGGAATGACGCCCCGCAGGTGCAGGCCCAGCAGCGCCGCCGGCAAATAGTCGTAACTGGTCTGTCCACCATGTGCGTTTGCTGTCTTTCGGTAGGCTTCGGCCTGTACGCCGAACATCAGTCGCCACAAGGCAGGCTCGTCATCTGAAAACTGTAGATAGGCCTGCGCCAGACGAATCAACCGTTGACGCGCCTCTTCCGCGTTCGATGGCGGTAGCTCAATGTCAAAGGCTGCTGCAAACCTCTGCCTGAGACGGTCAAACCCACAACGGGCAACCTCGAACAACAGGTTCTCGCGGCTGTCGAAGTGGCGATAGGCGGCAGCCGCCGTGACGCCCAGACTTGATGCGAGCTGTCGCAACGACAGCCCCTCGATCTCCGCTGCAGCCAGCGCGGCGTCGATCATTTCCTGCCGGAGATTGCCGTGGTGAAAGCTTCGCAGCCGGGATTTGGCTGTGCTCCTGCAAGCAGTGGCTTTAGGCAATTCAGCTTTTTGCATGGGGCTATGTTAACGCTGTTTACTTTTTTCGGCAACACTGCCAGAATCTGCTGATCAGGACAACATGAACCCTTGACACGCGATGACAACCGCAACAGAAGAAACGGCGTCACTGCTGCCGTCTGCCAGGCAGGTCTTAACTCGCGTCGGCGCACTCGCTGTTCGCGACACTGGACCGGCAGGCACTCAGGGGCAAACCATCGTGCTGTGGCCTTCGATCCTCGCTGACTACAGGATTTACCGCTATCCCATTGAAGTCTGGCGCGTTAGGCATCGAATCGTTGCCATTGACGGACCCGGTCACGGGGAGAGTGGCCGCGCCCCGGGAGCCATCTCCATGCATGACTGTGGCCAAGCACTGGGTGAGGTGCTCGATGCTTTGACCATCACCGAACCCGTGGTGGTGGTCGGAACATCCTGGGGAGGCCTGGTTGCAGGGGAATTTGCACTAGCACAACCTAAGCGAATTCTTGGCTTGGTCATGCTCAATACACCGGTCATCAAGGCTCCCAACGGCCCCAGCCTGAGTGACTGGTTTGTAGTCTGGGGAGCACGCTGGATCCATTCCACGGCGGCCTACAGAAACGGCGTCGCGAAGGCTTTCTTCCTACCCGCCACCATCGAGCGTGGAGGTGCCGCGCAAGAGGATTTTCATCACCATCTTCGTCAAGCGGATGGTGCTTCGCTCTCACAGGCGGTTCGATCGGTGCTGATCGATCGGGAACCGCTTGCTCATCGCTTGAACGGGATCAAGGCACCCACACTCTTCGTGGCTGGTCGCCAAGATGCCATGTACCCCGTTGACGCCCTCCAGCGTGCGGCCAAGGATCTGCCCAATGGTCATTTCAAGGTGCTCGACACGGCCCATATTTCGGTTGTTGATGATCCACCAGGTGTCACTGCACTGATTGATGGTTTTCTTCAGCGTCAGGTTGAGTTTTCAAGGGAGCGCCCGTTATGAGTTCGACGAAATCTATCCTCATCACAGGTGGCGGCGGCGGTATCGGCCTGGAGATGGCTAGGCTATTGGCCTCACGTGAACACAGTCTCATCCTGGTTGGACGGGATGCAGCGCGACTTCAGGCGGCAGCGAACGAGCTACGGGCAGCTCATGCAGCCGAGGTTCACGTGCACTCAGTCGACCTGTCTGAACCCGGGGCTGCACAGCGACTCTTCGAACATACCCAAGAACATGGGTTCCACATTGACACGCTGATTAACAACGCAGGTTTTGGCATCGTCGATGCACACGTCGAAATCGAACCGTCGCAGATCTACCGCATGTTGCAGCTCAATGTCGTCGCAGTCGCCGAACTTTGTCGCTGCTATGGGAAACTCATGAAGCAAAGGCGTGCGGGCCGCATCCTCAACATCGCTTCAACGGCAGCTTTCCAGCCAACACCCTATTTTGCGGCCTACGGAGCATCGAAGGCATTCGTTCTGAATTTTTCCGAGGCGCTTGCGAAAGAAATGGAAGACTACGGCGTCACCGTCAGTTGCCTTGCCCCTGGACCCACCGACACGGCTTTCTTCAACAACGTGGACCCTCAGCAGATCGATGGAGATCATTTTTTCCGCAAGGAGGGTCGCTCGGATCCGCGCAATGTTGCCCAAGCAGGCGTCGAACTGATGGTTCGAGGCGGTTTGACACGTGTCGTTGGTACGGCAAATAGACTCATGATTTTGGGCAACCGTCTTGTCCCAAGGGCGATGGTTGCGGCAATCACCAAGCGCATGCTGCGGCCTGCACCCGTGAAGTCCAGCATGACTTAATCTCACTATCCTCATATCGCCACCTATCCAATCCGCCTACAGGGATGAACCGATTCACGAGGTATTTGCCATGAAACTATCTCATCGCCTGCTTCGCAATTTGCATCTGGCCACCACGCCTGTCCTGGGCGCCTTCGTGTACGCCAGCCCCTTGCGGGAGAATGCAACGTTTGTGGCCATCGTTCAGTGGGGTGTGTTTCCAGTGGTCGCTGGTGCGGGCCTGCTCATGTGGATCCGACCGTGGCTGGCCAGACGCGCAGCCGAAGCCAATAGCTCATGAAACGCCGCGAATTCCTCACCCGCTCTCTGGGTTTTGCGACGGGTGCAGTCGGCCTCTTCGCAGCAGGTCCTGCCGGTAGGGCGCTGGCATCTCCTGCACAGGGTCACCGTCTCCTCGACTTGGGACTGTTTGACACCGACCGTCAAAGGCCAGTGCCTGTGCGCCTTTACCTCCCCCATCAGGCCAGTGCTGAGTCTCCGGTGCCTCTGATCGTCTTCTCGCACGGCCTGGGCGGCTCGCGCATGGGCTACAGCTACCTCGCCCGCCATTGGGCCAATGCCGGCTTGGCCAGCCTCCATCCGCAACATGTCGGCAGTGACAACAGTGTCTGGCGAGGCAATCCGTTGGAATTGCTACAGCGCTTGCAGACAGCGGCGCACGAGTCCGAAGCCCTGGCCAGGGTGCTGGACCTTCGTTTTGTCCTGAACCATATCCTCGCCTCCGATCAGGGCCCGTTTTTCAATGCCTCAAGCATCGCAGTTGCCGGTCACTCCTATGGGGCGAACACGGCCATGCTTGTTGCCGGCGCCCAGGTGAACACCGACAATCCAAACTTGACCGACCTTCAGGACCGGCGGATCAAGGCCGCCATCCTCATTTCGGCACCGCCATTGATCGGACAGGGACCTGCGCGTCAGGTGCTCGGCGCAGTGAGCTTGCCAACGCTGCACATCACCAGTCTGGAAGACACCATCAATCTGCCCGGCTACCGAAGTACGGTCGAAGACCGCATCGCCATCTTTGACGCCATGGCCCAATCGCCCAGAACACTGGCGGTGTACAACACAGGTGGCCACAGCATCTTCACCGACCGCACCACACGCAGCGGATCAGAAACCAGCATTCGCATCAAGGGCGCTACGCAGGAACTTTGCACGATCTTCCTGCGCCGCTCGCTGAACTTCGGTCATTCGCCGGCCAGCATGGAAAGCATAACTAATCAGCCAGCATTGGGGGTAAATCCAGGTGCACGGAAGGATGCCATTCCGGTGCAACAAGGTCTATCTCTGTGGGCCGATCGTCACAAAAACCTCCTGGATCGGTTCACCAACCGGGAAACGTGACGGTTGTAATAAAGCCCGCATTACTTTGATCGGTGTACCAGCAGCAACTCACTGGTTAGCTATTTGGTACGGCACCAAAACCCCGATTTTTCGCCACCCCCCTCCTGCCGTACCACGGCGGAAAAGTCAGGAGGTTCTGAGACGAAACGGGGATTGAGACGCTTTTCGGGGGTGGGTGGTCATGGGGTCAGTCAGGAGCCCATAACGCAAAGCCCCGCGTGGTGCGGGGCTCTGAGCGCCTGACAACCCGACTGAGCGAGTTAGCAGGACTTGTTCTGGCGGGGCAGAACATACCCCATCACAAACCGGCTAAGTTTCCCAAGCGCAAGCCGATTAAGCACTTGGGGTTCGAATCATCATTCTAAATGTTGCGACAGCTTTATGTGGAGAGAGTTTTCTAGAATTCTATTTTGAGTGATCCAGATTTCGAAACTGATATGTCATCCCGATGCATCATTTCGGCCCGTTGCGGACTTTGCAATGTATTATTCGTAAACGCTTATCGGGCGACCACATTGAAAGTCGGCTCATAGCTCACGGGAAAATTAACTGATCGAGCAATGAAGCAAAAGTCATGAACTTTATGGTGAAGTTCGCCAGCAAATTCCAAATCTGCGCCTTCTTCCACAGAAATTTTTGGACGGAGAACTGCAGCAAGAAACCGTCCTGCTCCGTTCGGCAGAGTCTCGCCATGGCCAATGGGATCGTCACTGTATCCTGTAATAACGATCCCAGCATTGCTCGCAAGATGTAAATACCAAAGCATGTGGCATGCGGACAAAGCCGAAATCAGGAGATCTTCAGGATTCATCTTGGCAGGATCTCCACCCAGGAGAGGATCATTCGAACAATGAATAATGTCCTTGCCGGGCAAGACAATATCCCAAGTCCGGTCGTACCCTTTGTACGCACGGGTTCCTTCTCCACGGTTTCCAGTCCAGACAATCGCCGATGTGAAATCGTGTAGCTTTGCCATGTATTGTCCTTTTCATTAGCAGCAATAGTTGATAACTTCTTTTGTGTACAGCTTAGTTATGCCGTAACGAATTGGCCTGTCCATCCGATCCCTCTGCATCCTGCCGGAACTTCCGCTTCTGGCCGAAAGCAGCCTATTCTTTGGGATGTACCAACCCACCCCGCTGAGAAAAAATGCCAGGCCAACCGGTATGAACCTATA